>WNGP01005585.1_pt1 | contig 10488 bp, 11 predicted proteins | sample 5407671 | NCBI WGS metagenome assembly WNGP01 (sample SAMN13153381, study PRJNA577476) | soil metagenome | isolation source: 40 cm soil or saprolite under Garry oak tree replicate 2 | place: USA:California | collected 2016-06-15
CTCGATTCACTCGAATCGCGGGGCGTCATCGAAAGCCGCGATTGGTTCAGCCTCTACGCGCGGCTTCGCGGCCTGCCGTCCAACCTGAAGAGCGGCGTCTACACCTTCGCCAAGGACGCAAGCTGGAGCAGCGTGGTCAGCACGCTGAAGAGCGGCCGCGGGCTCGAGGTCCGCTTCACCGTCACCGAAGGCATGATGGGATTCGAGGTCGCCGAGCGGGCGCGCTCGTGGCTGGGGGTGTCGCGGGATTCATTCGTGGCCGCGATGCGGGATACCTCGCTCGAGCGCGAGCTGGGCATCAAACCCACCCCAGCGGGCGTCGATGGCTACATGTATCCCACGACCTACGTCGTACCGATGCGGATGCGCGCGCGCGACCTCGTCAAGGTCATGACGCACGAATTCATCGCGCGCTGGAAGCCCGAGTGGGACGGGCGACTCGGCGAGCTGAACATGACGCGACACGAGATCATCACGCTCGCGTCGATCATCGAAGCCGAAGTGCGCTATCGCCCCGATCGCCCCTACGTCTCCGCGGTCTATCACAACCGGCTCCGGCGAGGGATGGCCCTGCAGGCCGACCCGACGATCGTCTACGCGCACGGCCGGCGGCTCCGGCGCGTGTGGGAGCGGCAGCTCCAGATTCACTCGCCCTACAACACCTACCTGCACACCGGGTTACCACCCGGTCCCATCACGCAGCCCAGCGACTCCAGCATCATCGCGGCGCTCTACCCTGCCCCCATCGGATATCTGTACTTCGTCGCGCAGCCTGACGGGAAACACATCTTCTCATCGACATACGCCGACCATCTGGCGGCGATTCGGGAGAGCAAGCGACAGCGGAGAGCGGACCGAGTCAACTAGTCCCGTTCCGAATGCGCCGCGCCGATTCTTCTGGATCGGCTGCGCCGAGCACTCCCCCGATAACCGCGACACCAGCAGCACCCGCAGCGACGATGGCGCGCGCATTCGCCGCCGTGATACCGCCAATCCCGATCACCGGCGTACCTTCAGGAGCAAGCCGTGCGAGTGCCGTGAACCCCTCTGGCCCGAGCGGGGGGCCCGCGTCGGACTTGGTCGGCGTGGCAAAGCAGGGCCCGACGCTCCAGTAGTCAGCCGTGGCAGGCGCGCGCGCCGCCTCGTCCGGCGATCCGACGGAGATGCCGAGCACAAAGCCGGCGGGCAGATTGGGGCGCACGCCGTCGAGCGGCAGATCGTCCCAGCCGAGGTGCGAACCGGCGGCACCGGCGGCCAGGGCGATATCGACTCGGTCGTTCACGAGCACGGGCACCGTCAGCGCAGCGACCAACGCCCGGGTCAACTCCAGAACCTCGGCCGGCGTGCCATCTTTCCAGCGGACCTGCACCATGGTGGCGCCACCGGCCACCGCCTGGCGCAGTACGCCTACGGCATCCCGCCCCTTGAGCAGAACGGGATCCGTGATCACCATCAAGCGCAACTGATCGACGAGAGCCATGACCAAAATCCTGCGCGGCCTGCGTGGAGCGACCACGACGACCGCGAACACGAGTGAAGCAATTCTCGAAGCAACCGAGGAGCTGCTCGGCGCGCTCCGCGATGCCAACGGCTTCGAGCCGGGGGACGTGGAGAGCGCGATCTTCACCTCATCTCCCGACCTCACGGCTGAGTATCCCGCGCGTGCCGCTCGCCGGCTCGGCTGGACCGATGTGCCGCTGCTCGGGGCGGCGGAAGTCGCCGTTCCCACCGGTTTACGGCGCTGCGTCCGGGTCCTGCTGCACTTCTATACGACCCAACCACAGAGCGCTCTCAAACATATGTACCTGCGGGGAGCAGCGGTTCTCCGGCCGGATCGATGACGGTCAAAGTCACGGCTCGAGGCGCTGAACGGTGGAAACAGGGACACCCCTGGATCTATCGGAGCGACGTCGCTGAAGAACCGGACAAGCAACCCGGCATCGTCCCCGTCACCGACCGCAAAGGCAAGTTCCTCGGCCAGGCGCTCTACTCGCCGAAGTCCGAGATCCGGCTGAGGCTGCTCACCCGCGGCAAGGAACCCATCGATACGACGTGGTGGACGGAGCGCATTGCCGCCGCAGCCCGGCGCCGCAACGGCATCGGCGCGAGCGCGTGGCGCGTCGTGCACGCCGAAGGTGACGGCCTGCCCTCGCTCGTCATCGACCGCTACGGGCCGTGGATCGTCGCGCAGCTGTTGTCGGCGGGGCTCGAGACCGCGCGTGCGGACGTCGTTGCGGGAATCACCGCCGCGCTCACTCCGGAAGGCATTCTGTTTCGCAACGACGCCGGGGTGCGGCGCCACGAGGGGTTGCCGACGGAGGTGGTGTTGGCCTTCGGCCAAGTTCCCGAGGTTGTCGAGGTTGTGGAGGAGGGCATGAAGTACCTGGCTGCTCCATGGTCAGGGCAGAAAACCGGCGCGTTTCTCGATCAGCGCGAGAACCGGGCGCTCGTTGGACAGCACACCCGTGCCGGCGGCCGGGCACTCGACTTGTTCACCTATCATGGCTCGTTCGCCCTGCACGTAGCCCGAAAAGCGAAGACCGTGCTCGCGGTGGACCAGAGCACCGAGGCGCTGGCGCGCGGCGCCGAGAATGCGCGGCTCAATGGGATCGGGAACATCGAGTGGCGGGAAGCCAACGCGTTTGATCTGTTGCGGGAGCTCGAGCGCCGGCGCGAACAGTTCGATACGATCGCGCTCGATCCACCGGCCTTCGCCAAAACGAAGGCAAGCGTCGAGCGCGCGGTCGCCGGCTACAAAGAGGTCAATCTCCGGGCCATGAAGATCCTGGCCCCGGGCGGTGTGCTGTTCACGTCGTCATGCTCCTACCACGTGAGCCGCGACATCTTCAGCGCGATGCTGGCCGATGCCGCACGAGACTCGGGCCGACGCATCCAGTTCCTTGCGGCGACAGGGGCGGCGTCGGACCATCCCGAATTGCTCAACGTGCCTGAGACCGGCTATTTGAAAGGCGTGCTGCTGCGGGCGGTGTGATGATTACGAGGATGGTAGGGGCGCAGCATGCTGCGCCCCTACCATCCACCCACGACGTTCTAGGCTTTTCCCTGTTCCCGTTTCCACAACACGTAGGACTGCGCGACTGGAATCACGGCCACGATGAGGATCGCCGCGATGAGCAGCGGCAGGAACGCACCCTGCGGCAGAAAGACGGACGCTGCGAGGACGAAGCCTCCGACGACCATGAGCCACCCACCGGTGCGGTGCGTCTTCCGCCACACGGTGTCGCTCGAGAGCGTCCACGGCGTGCGAATCCCGATGAACCAATTGGGCTCGACGCGCGTGAGGTAGTTGCCGAGCACGATGAAGAGCAAGCCGATGCCGATGGGCATGAACCGGTCCACCTTCACGGGATAGCCGAGACCGGTGGCGATGATCATCCCATGTCCGATCAAAATGAAGAGGAGGACGGCATTCGCGATCAGCCAGTACGTGTCGATGAACTTGGCGTAGTTCGCCCCCCGCGGGTCCAGTTTGGGCAGCACGTTGAACAATCCCGTCAACCCGATGATGACGAGCGGCATGATCAAGACCGCCGTGGCCCGGCTGGAAAACCCGTCCGCCGTGCCGCCCACATTCCAGTGCGTCGCGATCGTGGGCGGGAGCTGCGGGTAGGCCCAGATCGAGAGCACCACCGCCAGGGCGGCAATCACAAGACCAAACCAGCGCCTACGCATGCTTTTCTCCTTCCCCACCGAAGCGGGTCATGAAGTAGCGCACGACCTCCTGAAACACGGTCGTATTGAGCCGGTAGCGGATGAACTGTCCTTCGCGCTCGGCGGCAACCAGGTCGGCCGCCTTCAGCACGCCGAGGTGGTGCGACACTGACGCGAAGGCGATCGGGAACTGCTCGGCGATTTCCCCCGCCGTCCGATCCTTCTCGGTCAGCAGCTCGAGGATCTTGCGCCGCGTGGGGTCGGCCAGCGCCCGAAAAAGTGAGTCGTCCACTGGGCGAGATATTTATACAAATATCTAAATATTGCAAGTAGGGGCGCAGCATGCTGCGCCCGTCCCGCCCCGCGTTGACTAAATCAGCCTCTAGCACAAGCTTGCAAGACCATGTCCGCCCCGGACAAAGCCCTGGATCGGTCCCGCGCCGTGCGTCGCGTGCTCGCGGGATTGCTCGTTGCGAACGTCGCCGTGCTCGTCGCCAAAGCCACCATTGGCATGCTGACAGGCTCGCTCGCCGTGCTCGGCGACGCCGTGCACTCATCGGTCGACGCCGCTTACAACGTGCTGGGGCTCGTGGTCGTCCGTGTTGCCGCACGCGAACCCGACGACGACCACCCCTACGGCCACGGCAAGTTCGAAACACTGGGCGCGCTGGCAATCGTGGTCTTCCTGTCAGTCACCTGCTTCGAGCTGATGCGGAGCGCCATCGGCCATTTGCTGACGGGTGGCCACGCGGTCCGCGTCAGCAACCTCGGCGTCACGCTGCTCCTCGCGACGCTCGTGACCAACATTTTCGTCGCCTGGTACGAGAACCGCCGCGGCCGCGAGCTGGCGAGCGAGCTGCTGATTGCGGACGCCGCCCACACGCGCACCGATGTCTTCATCACGATCGGCGTGCTGATCGGCGTGCTCTTTTCGCGGCGCGGCGCCGCGTGGGTCGATCCGGCCATCGCCATCGTGATCGCGCTCCTGATCGTGCGCGTGGCCTACCAGATTCTCTCGCGCGCGGTGCCCGTGCTCGTGGACGAGCGCGCCATCCCCGCGCCCACGATTCGGCAAACGGCGCAGGCGGTCGCAGGTGTGAAAGACGCATACGGCATCCGTTCGCGTGGCGGCAACGCGGGTGTGCGCTACGCCGAAGTCACGATCGCCGTCGACTCCGCCGCGAATGTTGCCGATGCGCATGCCATCGCCGACGCGGTCGAAGCGCGGCTCAAGAACGAGCTGGAGCTGGAAGAAGTAACGGTGCACGTCGAGCCATGCTGACCTCGGTCCCGTTCGAGCGCGCGAGCAAGGCGATGATGCCCGTCCGCCGGGCACCGCGGTCCCTCAAGCAGGAGTATCAGGAGTTCATTCTCCAGCGGCTCGAGGAGTACAAGAACACTGTCCCGCGCGCCGACCTGCTCAAGATTGGCGACGAGGCGGTACGAGAGCTGCAGGCGAGTGCCCAGGACCAGTATCTGCTCACCGAGGTGCTGCTGCTCGAGCATGTCGACCGCATCATCGCCCGCCGGCTGCGCCTGCCCTCGTTCCCCCGCTGGCGCCAAAAGCACCGCGCGCTGCGGGAAGCGCAGCGCGAGCCGACGCATTGGGGATTCGATCGCGGACATCCGATCGTGCCATGGGCGGAGCGGCTCGAGCCTGGTGACATCGTCGTCGTCCTCGGCGCGGCAGCGCTGGGCGAGGCGCTGTTTCTCGCCGCCCATGATGCCGAGGTCTTCTTGCTCGATCAGGATCTGGGCGCGGTGGAGGCGGCGGAGGGCCGCGCCGTGAACGAGCAGCTCGCCGGTGCGTTCCAGGCCCTCGTCATCAATTTCGGAAGCTGGTTCCCCGACCTCGCCCCCTCACTGGTGGCGATTGCCGCGGCGAGCCTGAGTCAGCTGCGCACCAAACAGCGGGCGTCGTTGATTGCCGATCTCCAGGTGCGCACGCCGTCCGGCGGGGTGCACGTGATCCTGCCGCCTGCTGCCGAGAACCGCGAGGTCATCCCACTGGGCCCCGAGACCCTCCAGGCGCTCTACCGGGGATGGCAGGTTCAGCGAGCTGGGGGGGGCCGGTCGAAGCGGTCCGGGTTCACGGCCATCAAGCCACCGCGTCAGCTCGACACGGCGCAGCCTGCGTTGAACGTGTCTGACTGACACTTTGCCGTCTCGCACAGCAGCTAACACGTTGGCACGTCTGCACGTCGGCACGACGAGGCGCGGCAAGGGTCTTGCCTCGTCCATGGGCATGACAACCCTTCCTCTCGCACTCGACGACGAACCGATGGGGATTATTCTGCGAGCCGGCCAGCAGATTCTGCGGCCCGCCAAGATCTGGGCATACTGCTGGTTCCTCGATGAAGGCGAGGATGGCGACCATACCCATCGCCATCTCCCAGTCGATCCGAAAGTCTGAAGCGAGTCCGCTACAAAACCAAACCGGGGCCGGCGCTGAGCCGGCCCCGGTTGTTGCCTAAGGTCTATCTAGGGCAGATATGAATCCACCTGGGCAGCAGAGCTGAAGCCGAGACCGCCGACGGCATAGAAGCGTCCGTTTACCAGAGACGCTGCACGGTCACTATATCCCCGAGGCATCGGATTCTTGGTGGTCCAACTGTTCGTCACGGGATCATATGCCTCAACCGTTGCGAGGAGAGCAGCAGAGGGAGAAGGAGCGTCGTGGTCCTGCCCTCCCATGGCATAGAGTCGTCCAAACGCACCGACAGCCGCCAAATCGGTACGAGCGGTAGGCATCGGTGCTCGCTGAGTCCACGTATCGGTTGCGGGATCGTACGCCTGAAGCGTCCCAGTATCCTCGTAGTTTTCATCCCATCCGCCAACCACATAGAGAATACCATCTAGCGCAGCAGCCCCGAAAAACCTGCGCGGGAGCGGTAAGTCGGCCTTTCTGGTCCATGTATCGGTGCTCGGATCATAGACCTCGAGCTTTGTTGATTCCGCATCTGGGAACCCGGATCTTTCTCCGCCCACGACGTACAGCTTACCGTCGATGGCTACCGCGCCCACGTACTCTCGCGGGGTCGACATGGGCGCCTTCGTTTGCCATGTGTTGGTTGCTGGATCGTACACTTCCAGTGTTCCGACGGGGCCGCTTCCGCTTCCAGAAGGGGGGTCCAGGTGAAGACCTCCGACGGCGTAAATCAATCGGTCGATCGCCGCCGCGCCGAGGCCATAGCGCGCCGTTGGCATGGCCGCTTTCGTGGTCCAGCGAGCCGTTAGCGGATCGAATTCTTCCACAAGGGCAGAGTTCGGACCTTCCCCACCAATTGCGTACAGCTTGCCGTCGACAGCCGCCGCGCCCAGCCGCGAACGCGCTGTCGACATCGGCGGCTCGCTGCGCCAGCAGCCGCATCTGGCCGGTATTGCTCGGAACGTCGCCGGATTGCCGACGACATTCTCCCCGGCAACCGTTGCTGTGATGGTGCTTTCAAGCGCGTCGTCCTGAACTGGAATCCACGAGACTGATGCAATACCGCGCGCATCCGCTGTCACAGTGGCGGCACTGAGCGTGCCCTGTCCCTCGAATGCGACCGACGCACCGGACGCGAGGTTACCGTAGCGGTCCCACAGCCGCACGGTCGGTGGAAATGCGACCGGGAACTCGAACGCGACCGTCTGTTGCTGCGGCCCGAACGCGATCATCCGGTCTGGTGGCCCGGGGATCACGGTGGCAGTGAAGACCCCAAACACTTGTGGCGCACCGGTCTGCGGATCCACGGCGCGGACCTCGATCCGTTGCGGTTCGCCGGCCCGGGTCCCCACCGTCCACAGCTCCTGAGCAACCCCCCGGTTGTCCGTAATCGCCGTGCCCGCGAACACGCTGCCGCCGCCCGCCGTCACTTTGAAGTTCAAGATCTGGTCCTTCTGTGCTTCACCGTTCGGCTTTGTCACTTCGACCACCAGCGGTTGACTGAGCTGGGTGCCGGCAGCGCCCGTTTGCTGATCTCCAGAGACCACCTGCAAGGTTAGCTCTCCGGGAGACGCTGGTAGCGTCGGTGATCTTTCACAGCTGTTGAGCGCGAGCACGGCCGCGGCTATGACCGCCCGGCCTTTCCAACGCTTGTCCATACCACACCCCCAGATCTGGACGTTGATCGGAGACTGCGAGCGAGCGGGCAAGCGGCAAGAACTACGCCGATTTCTTGCATGGAGGCGTTATGACGTTTGGTGCGCGCGGTTACTGGCGATTGTTGCGCGTGACTAGCAGAACTGTTGCTGAACCGTAAGCCTTGCGGGCCGGCATGGTCGGCCTATCTATTCAGCGTGGCCACGATCACGATTGACGGTCGTAAACTGAGCACGGACGAAGGCCAGACGATCTGCGCAGTGCGGATCGAGCGCGCCTCGTGACAATAGACACCCTGAAGGGTGTGCTCGGCAGACATTGTGCTTAAGCACAACGCAGTGCCGAGCGCAGGCTTTAGCCTGTCGATATCAATCTCGACATGGATCTAGGACTCTCAGGCCGCGTCGCCCTCGTGTGCGGCGGGACCCGCGGCATCGGTCGCGCGGTCGCGACCACGCTCGAGAAAGAAGGGGCGCAGGTCGCGATCAACGGTCGCAAGAATGCGCCGTTTGCGGCCGACGTCTCCGTCCCCGAGCAAGCGACGGCCCTCGTGCAACGGGTCGCCGAGAAGTTCGGGCGTCTCGATATCCTGTTCTGCAATGCCGGTGGCCCTCCCGCCGCGCCGTTCAAGGATCAACCCGCCGACGCCTGGCAGAAGGCGATCGAGCTCAACTTGCTGTCGACGATCCACCTCGCCCGCGCCGCCGTGCCGATCATGACCAGGGCAAAGTGGGGCCGGATCATCTGTCTCGCGTCGGTGGCCGCCTTGCAGCCGCTGCCGGGGCTCATCCTCTCCTCCACGGCGCGGGCCGGCGTGCTCGGTTTCGCCAAAGCGCTGTCGGACGAAGTCGCGATGGATGGGATCACGGTCAACAGCATCTGCCCGGGTTTCATTGCGACCGAGCGAATCGAGGAGCTCACCAGGGCTCGCCCCGAGATGATGAAGGAACGATTGGCGGAGATCCCCATGCACCGGGTCGGCACGCCGGACGAACTCGCTGCCGCGGTGGCGTTTCTCGCGTCTGAAGGGGCCAGCTATATTACCGGCGCAGTGCTCCAGGTGGATGGCGGCTTTACACGATCGATCTTTTAACCCGCCCCTCGTCCCCCTTCCCTCGTCCCGGACTTCATGCAAGCGATTGTCAAGGAAAAACGCGCGCCCGGTTTGACCGTAAAGTCGGTGCCCAAACCGGCTCCCGGCCCGGGCGAAGTGCTCATCGCGGTCCGCCATGCGGGCGTGTGCGGGACCGACCTGCACATCGCCGACTGGAATCCCTGGGCACAGGGGCGCGTCAAACCGCCAATCGTCGTCGGTCACGAATTCGCCGGAGAGATCGAATCGGTCGGTGACGGCGTGACGGGGCTTCGCGCAGGCCACCTCGTCACCGCCGAAGGCCACATCGTCTGCGGGCACTGTCTCCAGTGCCGCACCGGGAACAGTCACATCTGCCAGAACACGCGCATCATCGGCGTCGATCGCGACGGCGCGTTCGCCGAATACATCACGATGCCCGCGACCAATGTGCTGACCCTCGATGGGGGAACCATCCCGACCGAGGTCGGGGCGATCATGGACCCGATGGGCAATGCGTTCCACACGGTACTGACTGGGGGGGCAGAGATTCCCGGCAGCACCGTTTTCATTGTGGGGTGCGGACCGATCGGCTGTTTTGCGGTCGGCATCGCGCGCGCGGCCGGCGCGACGAAGGTCATCGCCTCGGATGTGAATCCCAAGCGTCTCGCGCTCGCCGCCACAATGGGCGCGCACGTCACGATCAACGCAAACAAGGATGACGTCGTGAAGACGGTCCTCGCGGAAACGGGCGGGGAAGGTGCGGATGTGGTGTGCGAGATGTCGGGCGTGCCGTCGGCGTTGCACCAGGCGTTCGCGGCCGTACGGATGGGCGGTCGCGTGCAGCTGCTCGGGATCCCGGACGGCGAAGTGCCGATGGACCTGGCCACTGAGATCATCTTCAAGGGGATCACGGTGTACGGCGTCATTGGCCGCAAGATGTACCAGACCTGGCACCAGATGCGCCGCTTTCTCATTGGCGGCCAGTTCGACCCCCGCCCCGTCATCACGCACACCTTCCCACTCGCCAAAATCGACGACGCGCTCGCCGCCATTCGCTCCGGTGACGCGGGCAAGGTCATTCTGGAGATCGCATGAGCTTCATCGCGCAGCTGCAGGACGAGCTCGCCGGATTCAAAAAAGCAGGCGTCTACAAGCGACTCAATTACCTCGACTCACCGCAGGACCGCCGAGTCAAGATGGAAGGACGCGGCGAAGTCGTGATCCTGTCGTCCAACAATTACCTCGGCCTGTGTGACGTCCCCGAGGTCGTGCAGGCGGGCAAGGCGGCGCTCGATCATTGGGGCGCGGGCACGGCATCGGTACGGTTCATCTGCGGCACCTTCACCGTCCATCGCGAGCTCGAGCAGGCGCTCGCGAAGTTCGTCGGCTGCGAATCGTCACTCACCTACGTCAGCTGCTGGGCCGCGAACGAGGGCCTCTGCGCGACGGTCCTCGGCGAGTCCGACTGGGTGACCTCCGATCAGCTGAACCACGCCTCGATCATCGACTCGATCCGCCTCGCCAAGGCGATCACCAAGTGCCAGACGGCGGTCTACAAGCATTCCGACCTGGCCGATCTGGAGCAAAAGCTCCGCGCCGCAGGAAACGCGCGGCGCAAGCTGATTTTCACCGATGGCATCTTCTCGATGGAAGGAGA
>WNGP01013691.1_pt1 | contig 10488 bp, 10 predicted proteins | sample 5407671 | NCBI WGS metagenome assembly WNGP01 (sample SAMN13153381, study PRJNA577476) | soil metagenome | isolation source: 40 cm soil or saprolite under Garry oak tree replicate 2 | place: USA:California | collected 2016-06-15
GCCGGATATGACCTGACGCTGTGGGGCTGGGCCCGCCACCTAGGCCTGACCTCCCGCACCAGCGCCCGGCTGCCCGGCGCTGCTGTTACCGCACCCTCGGAGGAGTCGCCATGATCGTCTGCCTGCGCACCGTGGTCGTCCCGCCCGAATGGCACGAGCGGTATCTGGCCTGGATCGCTGATGGCCGCGCCATCCGCCAGCAGCACGGCATCCTCGCCGAACTCGTCTGCGAACCCGCCGGCCCCGGCGGCGACACCGTGGTGATCACCATGTGGCCAAGCGATGAGGTCTTCGACGCGTGGATCGCCACCCCGCACCGCGACGCCCTGACCAGCAGCGAAGTCCACCGGGCCGTCACCTACCGGCCAATCACCCGCTACGAAGTGACCGGAGGCTACCTCAACCTGCCCGGACTCACCGTCCACGACCCATCCCGCAACCCGCCTGACACGCTTCAGGAGCCATCATGAAATGGATCACCCGCGCCCGCCCCAAGACCGACCGGATCGCCTGCCCCTGGCTGATCACCAAGTTCATCGACGCCGCCGCCGAAATCCTCTACGTCCCCGCCGCCCAGGTCCTGGACACAGCCCGGCGCCAGGACGCCGTCAGCTTCGACGCCCCCGGCGCCCGCTATGACCACCGCGACGGCAAATGCACCTTCGAGGTCCTCATCGACGAATACGATCTGGGCGGCGACCCGGCGCTGACCCGCCTGGCCCGCATCGTGCACGCCGCCGACATCGCCGCCGACCTCGACACCGACCCGGCCGGCCCAGGACTGCTGGCGATCGGCCTAGGCGGGCTGGACGTCGAAGCCGACGACCACCAGCTGCTGGACAAAGGCCGGTTCGTCTACGACGCCCTCTACGCCTGGTGCCAGCGCCAGGTCCCCGCGCCGGCATGAGCGGCACCATCGGCTACGACGAACTCCGGGCCGGCACCATCCGCCAGGTCGCCCAGCTCATGGCCGCCGCCGCGATCACCGCCCCCAAATCCGGCGGGCAGCTGTTCCTGGCCGGAAAGCCGAACTTCATGGAAATCGTGATCGCCGACGACCCCGGCACCCGCCGGGACCTCGCCGCCTGGATGCGGGCCCGCGGCAAGGAACGCCGCGAGCGGATCTGGTTCCGGGACGCCGACGCCGCCGAAGCCGTCGACGCCATCTTGTTCGTCGGCCTGCTCCCGGGCTGGTATCCGCCCAGCTACGACTGCGGCGCCTGCGGCTACGCCACCTGCGCCGAATTCCTCCACCACACCAACACCCTGCGCAGCCAGTCTGCCGGCCTCGAATTCACCGGCCCGGTCTGCAACCTGCGCGACATCGACCTCGGCATCGCGGTCGGCTCAGCAGCCAAAACCGCCGCCATCCACTCCATCGACTGCCGGTGCCAGACCCGCGTCGCGGCCGCCGCCCGCAAACTCGGCCTCATCCAGGCCGACCACGCCGTGGCCCTGTCGCTGTCGATGACCCACAAGGCGGTCGGCTTCGACCGGCCCATGCCCGAAGCCGACTTCGACAACCTCGACCTGCCACCCACCGGCACCCAGCCAGCCGGCATCCCCGGAGCAGCCCGCCAAGAAGGCGCAAGGAACCGCCAGGCACCCCGCCAGCCGATCCGCCAAACCCAGCCCTAACCTGAGACTGCTGGCCAGGTTCACACGAGGCTCTGCTGCCCCAGACCGGGACGGAGACGGGACATCACGTCGGCAATGCGCCACGTAATGTCCAAGAATCGGCGACATAAAGCTCTGAAAGTGACACGCCGGACGGCCGCCGCCCAGCTCACACCGTGCCGCTGTCGCATATCTTGCCAGATAACAGAAGTTATCACGCAACGCTAAGCAGAGCTCAATCCGCCCCGCATGTGGGCGGTCGCCCGACATCTCGGCCCTCGGGACTGGCCATCTCGGCCTGCACCCCACGACCGCCGTCCTCTGGAGCCGAACCGCCGCCACGACTGGACCGCCTGCCTCCAAGCGCGACTCAACCCGAACGATGGCTGAGAAGCGGCCGCCCAGACCCGCCGCTCTCCGTCCGCACAGCCCAGCGTGCGTGGGTGCGTGAATGCGCGTCACCCCGGGCCGTCTCAGCCGGCGGACGCTGGGGTGAGCCAGCGGGTGAGGTAGTGGTGCAGGCCGGCCAGATCGGCGCCTAGAGCGCGGTAGCCGATGTGGCCGTCGGGGCGGATCAGGTAGTGGGCGGCCCGGTCCGGGCGGCAGCCCAGCCGCGCCAGCGCGGTCCCGGCGGGGTCGTGCAGCCCGCCGGGTGTGGCGTCCCGGGTCAGCAGGCGGACGGCGAGCTGGCTTGGCCAGCGCTCCGTGAGGGCGGCGAGCGTCGGGGCCGGCCAGCAGCGAGCCGGGCCGCACAGCAGCAGGTGATAACTTGGCGCGGCCAGCTCGGCGTGCAGCGTGGTGGGTTGGCTGTCGCGGACTAGCGGCGCGTCGGGGAGCCGGTCGCCAGCCTTCGGGCCGCGCCGCGGGTGGCGGGGGCCTTCGGTGCTGGCGGGGCTGTGCCGGTAGCGGATGCCCAGCTCGGAGATGGTGCGGAACACCGCCGCGCGGGCGGGTGTGAGGCGGGCGGCGAGCGGAGCCAGCCGCGGGGCGAGCTGGGTGCGGGCGAGCCGCGGCAGCGGGTGGTGGCTGGTGGCGATGGTGAAGGGGCGGTCGGTGAAGCGCCGCACCTTCTGCCCGACCGGGGCCCTTTCGGGCTCGTAGGTGTCCAGCAGTGTCGGCGCGGCGAGCCCGCGAGTGGTCAGCGCGAGCTTCCAGCCGAGGTTGACGGCGTCCTGGATGCCGGTGTTCATGCCCTGGGCGCCCGCCGGGCTGTGCACGTGGGCGGCGTCGCCGGCCAGGAATACCGCGCCGGTCCGGTACCGGGCAGCGCCACGGTTGTGGACCCGGAAGTCGCTGATCCATACCGGGTCCCGTAGCCGCAGCCGGCCGCCGGTGTACTGATCGGCGATGGCCTGCAGTTGCGCCAGCGTCACGGGGCTCTCCCCGCCGGAGCCAACCGGTGGGCGCAGGGTGAGCATCCGCCAGGTCGCCGGTGTGCCGAGCGGAAAGAAGAACAGCATCCCGGGATCGGCCAGGTAGGTGTGCGCGGCGCCGGCGTCCAGCCCGTCGACCTCCAGGTCCGCGAGCAGGAAGGTCTGCGGGTAGGCGCGGCCCTCGAACGGGATGCCGGCCAGCCGCCGCACGGTGCTGTTCGCGCCGTCGCAGCCGGCCAGGTACCGGACCCGGATGGTCTCGTCCTGGCCGTCCCGGTGGCGCAGCCGGCAGGTGAGGGACGTCTGGGCGGGACCGGGCTGGTCGATGCCGGCCAGCTCCACGCCGCGCTCGACCGGCACGCCGCGCCGCTGGAGCTGCTTGCCGAGGACGCGCTCGGTCTCGGCCTGCGACAGGAACAGCAGGAACTGGTATGCGGTGTCGGCGACGCCGGTGTCGTACAGGGGTATTGACACCACGCGGTGGCCGGCGTGCAGGCGTACCTGCACGGCGGTGTTGCCCAGGCCGACCAGGGTCTGGGTGACGCCGAGGCCGGCGAGGACTTCCAGCGTGCGCGGCTGGATGGCCAGGGCCCGTGACTCGTGCACCCGATCGAGCTGCCGGTCGACCAGCCGGACCCGGGCGCCGAAGGAGTGCAGCTGGGCGGCGAGGGTGAGTCCGGCCGGGCCGGCACCTACCACCAGGACGTCGGGCTGCGGCTCGGGTCCGTCGTCCGGCGCCTGGCGGTCGGTCGTCATGGCGGCGGCTCAGCTCGCGGTGGTGCGCTGGTACCGGAGAACGGCCGCCGGGACGGTGACGGCGAGCAGGCCGCCGATCCAGGCGAGGGCTTGCCAGACCGGTGCGGCGGTGGGTCCGCCCAGGCACAGGGCGCGTAGTGCGTCGACGGTGACCGTGACCGGGTTGACGTTGGCGAGGGCCTGCAGCCAGCCGGGCATGGTGGCTACCGGGACGAAGGTGGAGCTGGTGAAGACGAGGGCGATCACGGGGAGCAGCCCGGCCAGGCCGGCCGCTTCGGGGTCGCGCACCAGCAGCCCGATCAGGGCGTTGATCCAGGAGAAGGCGAGCCCGACGAGCAGGGCCAGGCCGATCGCGCCCGCCGCTGCGGCCGGTCCGGCGTGGAAGCGGAACCCGACCGCGGTGCCGACGGCGGTCATCAGGGCGAGCACGAACAGGTTCCGGACCGTGTCGGCGGCGGCGCGGCCGGCCAGGACGGCAGAGCGGGCCATCGGCAGCGCCCGGAACCGGTCGATCATGCCGGTGGTGAGGTCTTCGGCGACGGCCACGCCGGTCTGGGAGGCGCCGAAGGCGATGGTGAGCACGTACAGGCCAGGCAGCAGGTAGTCGACGTAATGCTCAACGCCGGGCGGGTGGATGGCGCCGCCGAAGGCGTAGGTGAACAGCAGCACGAACATGACCGGCTGCGCGGTGGCGAACGCGGCCAGTGTGGGCACCCGCACCAGACGATGCAGGTTCCGGCCGGTCACCGTGGCGATGTTGGCCAGCACCCAGCCCAGGCCGTCGGCCCGGGCGGTCACCGGCGCCACGGCGGTGGCGGCGGCCGCGGTCATGCCGTCCTCGCCGCTGCCGCATCCCGGTCGTGACGCTGCTCACCTGCCGGGTCTGCTTGTGCGGGTGATGCAGCGGCCTGGCCGGTGAGAGTGAGGAACACGTCGTCGAGGGTCGGGCGGCGCAGCGCGAGGTCGGCCACCCGCAGGTTGTTCGCGGCGAGCCGGGTCGCCACGGCGGGCAAGATCCCCTGCCCGTCCGTGACCGGGAGGATCACGCGGCCGGTCTCGGCATGGACCGCGGCAGGGCCGGAGCCCAGGCCGGCCAGCGCGGCGGCCAGCGGCCTCGGGTCGTCGCCCGGCCGTGCCTGCAGTTCCAGCCGGTCGCCGCCGATCCGCGTTTTCAGCGCTTCGGCGGTGCCGGCCGCGATGACCCGCCCGGCGTCGATGACTACGATCGTGTCGGCGAGCCGGTCGGCCTCCTCCAGGTACTGGGTGGTCAGCAGCAGGCTGGTGCCCTCGGCGGCCAGCTCACCCAGCAGCGTCCACAGGCCGAATCGTCCGCGTGGGTCCAGGCCGGTGGTCGGCTCGTCCAGGAACAACACCGGCGGCGCCGCGACCAGGCTGGCCGCCACGTCCAGCCGGCGGCGCATCCCGCCCGAGTAGGTGCGTGCCGTCCGCCGTGCCGCGCCGGTCAGGTCGAACAGCTCCAGCAGCTCATCGGCCCGGCGCCGGGCCGCGGCGCGGCGCAGCCCGGACAGGCGGCCGATCATGCGCAGGTTCTCCCGGCCGGTCAGGTAGCCGTCCACGGCGGCGTACTGGCCGGACAGGCCGATCAGCTGCCGCACCGCGGCGGCCTGCCGGACCACGTCCAGCCCGGCCACCCACGCGCGCCCGGCGTCCGGGGGCAGCAGCGTGGACAGGATCCGCACCAGGGTGGTTTTGCCCGCCCCGTTCGGGCCCAGCACAGCCACTACGCCCCCGGCCGGCACCTGCAGGTCCGCCCCGGCGAGCGCGGGCACGGCGCCGAACCGCTTGTGCAGGCCCTCGGCCCGGATCGCCGGCTGCTCGCCCATGTGGGCCTCCATCCCTGGATCGCTGTCCTCGTCGCTGTTCTGAGCGGGGTCGTGTTGCCGCTACCCGGCGGGTTTGACGGCGCGGATGATCGCCGAGTGGATGCCGTCGGCGAGCTGACGGGTCAAGATGATGTCGATGCCGGTGAACCCGGCGGCGGCCAGCCCGTCCCGGTACTCGCTGGTCGACAGCGCCCCGGCGATGCAGCCGGCATGGTCGCCGCGTTCGGCCCGGTCGGCCGGGCTCAGCCGGTCCTCGGCGACGACGTCGCTCACCCCGAAACGGCCCCCGGGCCGCAGCACCCGGTGGGTCTCGGCGAACACCGCCGGCTTATCGGCCGACAGGTTGATCACGCAGTTGGAGATCACCACATCCACAGCGGCGGCGGGCAGCGGGATCGTCTCCAGGTATCCCTTCAGGAACTCGACATTGGTCACGCCCGCCCCGGCCGCGTTGCGCTCGGCGAGGGCGAGCATCTCCCCGGTCATGTCCAGCCCGTAGGCCTTGCCGGCCGGGCCGACCCGGCGCGCGGACAGCAACACGTCGATGCCGCCGCCGGAGCCCAGGTCGAGCACCGTCTCTCCTGCGTGCAGGTCGGCCACCGCCACCGGGTTACCGCAGCCCAGGCTGGCCGCCACCGCGTCGGGGGGCAGCTGGTCGCGCTCGGCGACGGTGTAGAGGGCCGCACCGAGTCCCGGCTGTTCAGCCAGGTGCGTCGCGCAGCAGGAGGTCCCGGCGCCCGGGCCGCAGGCGGTTCCGGTACCGGCGGTGACGGCGGTGGCCGCGGCGGCGTAGTGCGTGCGGACCTGTTCCCGGATCCGCGTGCCCGCGTGCTGGTCAGCCATGGCGGTGGGCTCCCTCCTCGTGGCCGGCCGCGGCCGGCCACGAGCAGCTGCCGGAGCTGCCGGCAGCAAGTGCGGGTCGTCCGCGCCCCACACGATCAGGGTCGGGTGGTCGAAAGCCCGCAGCCCGGCCAGCGCGTCGGTGGTGGCCCGGTGGTTGGCGGGGTCGAGCTGCCCGGCCAGGAACCGGCGGGTCTTCGCGCGGCGGCGGGCGTCGGCGAGGTTGGCGGCGATGTACCCGTCCAGCAGCTCGGCGGTCAGGACGGACGGGTCGTGCACCGCCTTGCCGCTGCGCAGCGCGTACCGGAACAGGCCGGGCCGCGCCCACGCCCACAACACCAGCCGGCCCAGGACCGGCAGCTGGGTGGCGCGGACGAACGGCAGCCCATCCCGGGACGGCCAGTTGTCGTAGGCCTCGGCGTTGGTGAGCACCAGCCGGCCGATGCGCCGCGGCTGCTCAGCGGCGATCAGCTGCGCGGTGGCGGCGCCGTGGTCATGGGCCACCACGTCGGCCTGCTCGATGCCCAGCGCGTCCAGCACCCCGACCACCGTGGCGGCCTGCGCCGGCAGCGACCAGTCCGCGCCGGGAGGGGTCTCGGTGTCGCCCAGCCCGAGCAGGTCCGGGGCGACGCAGCGGAACCGGTCACGAAGCTCGGCGATGACCTTCCGCCACACAAAGGACGAGAACGGGCAGCCGTGCAGCAACAGCAGCGGCGGCGCTCCGTCTCCCGCCGGACACGCAGGACCCTCGTCCAGATAGGCGACCGTGGCCGCACCCACGCGGACGCGCCGCTTCGCCAGCGCCGCCCGCGGCGTCATAGCCGACCGCCCGGCCGACGGGCCGGTCATCGGCTCGTCTCCTCGATCAGGCACAATCCGAGGTCGAGCAAGCTCGTCACACAGGGATCGGCGATCCGGTAGAACACGTTGTTACCGTCCCGGCGAGACACCAGAATCCGGCGGTCGGCAAGCCGCTGCAGCTGGTTCGACACCGCCTGCGGCCGCATCCCCGCCTGCTCGGCCAGGTCGCCCACGCACAGCTCCCCGGCCCGCTCCAGCGCGTGCAGCAGCCGCAGCCTGCTGTCGTTGGCCAGCACCTTGAACAGGTCGGCCACCTCACCCGCCTGCCCCGGGGTGATCAACGGCCGTTCCGCCAGCGCAGGCTTCTCCGCTCCGGCGGTCACCGACCGGGCCGCGGCACACACCGCCGGCGCCTGTTCGGGCGAGGTCGTCGTCTCCGTCATGACTCCACTATTACACAATACAGTGTATAAGTGGAACAGCAGAGCAGGATCCTCCTTGGTTTGCTTGGCCAAATAGCGGCAAAGTTCTCCCGCCACTTACTGCCGAAGATCACAGCGGCGGCGGCCCAGGCAGGATATGACTCCCGCGTGTTTTCTCTGATAGCCCGGCCGGAAGGTATCGGGAGCGGCAGGAAGTATCTCATCCGACCACTTCCTCAGGTGGGAGCGATCAGGAGATACCTTGATGACGAGACAAAGGTGCGCGATGGCGGCTGAAGATGATCGCCTGCTGGCCTATGCCGAGGCGGCAGAGCGGCTGCACCTCTCCGTCCAGACCGTCCGGCACCTGGACGAGGCCAGGCACCTGGACGAGGTGGAGGCGGACCTCCGGGTCGCCGCGGCGTCACGAATCGCTGTCTCGGTTACCCCGAAATAGCCGCAGGCCATCGCGGTTCTTGAGGCCGTCGACTTGCCCGACCTGGCCCGTAGGCAGCGCCGAGGTTCCGCAGATCTGGCACCGGGGCGCGATCGGGTCAGCGCAGGTGAGCTACCGGCGGGTACTGAGGGCTACTAGGCGTCGCTTCCCATAGGTTGTCAGCGTGAACCAGGGCGCGCACCGCGAACTGGCGGGCCTTGCGGCCATGACGGAGCGCGCCCAGAAGGCGCTAGAGGGTGCCTGCGCCACCGGCGAATGGAAGCTTTCCGGCTGACCCGGCAGTCCCTTGACGCCACCTCGCCGCAGCACCGCTATTACCTGGTTCGCTTGCTCAACTTCGTGGTCGCCTCGACAACCCTGGCACGGCTCAACCATGATCCGGCCCGTCCTTGATGACGCGCTGCGAATGTGCCAGGCCGTTCTGGACCCGCCCGGCGCGGACCCATGGGACACGCTAGTCGGAGTGGGCTACGCCAGCGCCCTGGCCTGCCGATATGAACTTTCAGGGGATCCTGATGCGGCCACGGCGGCCATCGAGACTTACCAGCGCGGGGCTGCGGACACTGGACTGAGCGCCTTCCGCCGCCTGGACGCTGCGCACGCCGGCGCGAAGCTTGCTGTCCGCTGCGGCGAGACCGGTCCCGGCCTGGAGCTGTACGCGCTCGCGATCGACCTTCTGGACTACGCGGCGTGGCGGGGTATCGACCGCCGCGACCAGGAGCGGCTGCTCGCACGATACGCGGGACTGCCGTCAGACGCTGCCGCGATGGCGATCGCCGCCGGGCGACCAGAGACCGCCGCCGGGCGACCAGAGACCGCCGTGGAGTGCCTCGAACGAGGCCGCGGTGTCCTGCTCGACCGGCTCCTCGACGACAGCGCTGACCTCGCCCGGCTGAACGAGATCAACCCAGCACTTGCCGCCCAGTTCCGGGAACTCCGGAGTGCTCTCGATGGCATTGCCATGCCCGACCCCGAAGCCAGTGATTTCGAGATGCCCCTTCTCTATGCCAAGGCCGAGGCCGACGAACTGCTGAGCCTATTCCCGACGGCGGTTCATCTCTCAGAGGCTGCCGCCACGCGTGACGCTGTGCTGGCCGAAATGGGCTCGCACTGCTGGTTCCACTTCGCCGTCCACGGCGTCACCGACGGCCACACTCCGGTTGGCGGCGGCCTTCAGCTCACCAACGGCCGCCTGACCATCCGCGACCTGGCGCAGCGCCGCTTGTCCGATGCCCGGTTCGCCTACCTGTCAGCATGCGAGACTTATCAGGATTCCCCGGCTATCCCCGTCGGCCGGTCCCTAGCGTTGCAGCTGTCCGCGCACCTGAAGAAGTGGCCGGGTGAGACATTGCTGACCGGCGCCGACGGCGGCCAACTCAGCCCTTGGGCAACTCGAACGCGCCGTACGAACGGCACGCAAGAAGGTGAAGGGCCTTCCCGCAGGCTTCCGCTATCACGACCTAAGGCACTATTTCGCCTCGCTGCTCATCGCTCACGGGGCTGACGTAAAGACCGTGCAAGCCAGGCTGCGGCACGGGTCAGCGAAAACCACCTTGGACACGTACGGTCACCTATGGCCGGACAAGGACGAGTCCACAAAGGCAATCATTGATGCTGTCGTGGACTCGAAGTTCAGCGATGTTGCGGACTCTGTGCAGACTGAGAGGGGCGCGCCGTGACGCGCCCCCAGCTCAGCGGCCTAAAGATGGTTACACGTCGTAGTAGAGCTCGAACTCGTGCGGGTGCGGGCGCAGCCGGAGCTCGTCGAGCTCGGCGGTCCGCTTGTAGTCCAGCCAGGTCTCGATCAGGTCCTCGGTGAACACGCCGCCCTCGGTGAGGAAGGCGTGGTCGGCCTCCAGGGTGTCGAGCACCACGTCGAGCGACCCGGGTACCTGCGGGATGGCGGCCGCCTCGTCCGGCGGCAGATCGTACAGGTCCTTGTCCACCGGCTCCGCCGGCTCGATCTTGTTCTTGATCCCGTCCAGGCCCGCCATCAACATGGCGGCGAAGGCGAGGTACGGGTTGCAGGACGGGTCGGGGACGCGAAACTCGACCCGCTTGGCCTTCGGGTTGGTGCCGGTGATCGGGATCCGGGCGCAGGCCGAACGGTTTCGCTGCGAGTAGACCAGGTTGACCGGGGCCTCGAAACCGGGAACCAGCCGGTGGTAGGAGTTCGCCGTCGGGTTGGTGAATGCCAGCAGCGAGGGAGCGTGCTTGAGCAGCCCGCCGATGTAGTACCGGCCGGTGTCGGACAGGCCGGCGTAGCCGACCTCGTCGTAGAACAGCGGCGAGCCGTCCTTCCAGATCGACTGGTGGCAGTGCATCCCGTTGCCGTTGTCACCGAACAGCGGCTTGGGCATGAACGTCACGGTCTTGCC
>WNGP01005588.1_pt1 | contig 10487 bp, 10 predicted proteins | sample 5407671 | NCBI WGS metagenome assembly WNGP01 (sample SAMN13153381, study PRJNA577476) | soil metagenome | isolation source: 40 cm soil or saprolite under Garry oak tree replicate 2 | place: USA:California | collected 2016-06-15
ACGGCTTCAAGAAAGTGAATGACACCTTTGGACATCTCACCGGAAATAAGCTGCTTCAGGAAATTGCTGCCAGATTCAAGTCGTCCTGCCGCGAGTACGACCAGGTCGGGCGCCTTGGTGGAGACGAGTTCGTCTTTGTCCTCCCGGAGCTGGCAAAAGACCAAGTCCCAGATATGGAAAGACGATTGAACCGGGCTGTACAAGAGGCGAGCCAGTCCTCATGTGCCGAGATGGTCGTCTCCGTCAGCGTAGGGAGCGCCTTTTATCCGGTTGACGGCGTCTCTGGAGAAGAGCTTCTTTCTGAGGCGGACCGCAGCATGTACGAGGTTAAAGAAAAACACTATGCGAAGGTCAAATCTGTGTCCTAGTGCCGTTCCAGCGAACGTGGGGATTAAACAGCCTGTGTGAGAACTACAGAACCAATTCCTCAGCGGCTAAAGCCGCATTGAAAGCACAGGCTTTATGTCGGAGCTCCCGACCAGGTCGGGACAAGTTCCGCTCCGACCCCTTGTTGCCACAGGGACTCTAAAGTTCCTGCAAGACGCTTCGCGGTCGGTGATGGCGATTTGGGAGCGCGGAAGAAAGGGGCAGACGGAAGTCTGCCCCCTACTTACTACTGCTTGGGCTTTTCGGAGACGGGTTTGGGTTCGAGGCCCTTGGGCTTGGCGGCCGGCTTGGGAGCGGCGGCCATGAGGGCCTTGGGCCGCCAGAAGTCGGGAGCGACCGCCAGGATCTCCTCGGGCGGATTGCTCAGGGTGGGCGAAAAGCGGTAGAGCGTCGATTCCGTGCTCTCGACAGACTCCGCGTTCACTTGCAGGTATTTCTTGTAGCCTTCCTCGCCCAGAATGTCGCGGGCGGTGGGGTTTTTGTCGAAGCCGCCCAGTCCGGTGCGCAGGCTCGTGATGTAGAAGGTGGCGCCTTTGCCGCCCTCGACGACCTGAGAAACGAGCACGGGCTGGGTATTCGCGGCCTGTTCACCCGCGGACTTCAGATCCTTCAGCAAGGCTTCGAATTCGGCCACATGGCCCGGCCGAAGGTGGACGGCGGTGGTGCGCAGCACCCTGGATTCTCCGATGAGGTTCGCGTATGCCGCGGCATCGACAGGAGCCTTGCGGCTCAGGTCCCAGCGCCGGCGGCGAAGCTCCGAGCGCTGCGACAGGGAGCAGTTGTTCACGTCCTGGAGCAACTTGGCAGCGGCCTCCTTGCCGTAAGCCTTTTGGAGCGCGCCCATGAAAGCATCGTTGGCTTTATCAACATCCGCGTAGCTCTCCCGCGTGCTGACGAAGGAAATGACAGTGGAATCTCCGTACATCGTTTCGATCGCCATAAAGTGGTCCCCGTTGAAGCGGCGATTGGCGTCGGCGATTTTCTTAGCAATGGCCTGGAAGTCGGCGGACTTCTCCGGTTTGACCTTGACGGTGAAGACATCGAGATAATTCTCCTGCGCCCGGACGGCCGCGGGCACTGCAAGCGAGACAACGACCGCCAAGGTGCAAATGGCTCTGCGGAACATAAATGCCTCCTTACCTGACAGAACATTCCGTGGGTGGGTAGTAGCAGGGACTCTACTCTCCAGAGCAGTCGGGGTCAAGGAGGAGGCCGCGCGTCAGAGCACTGCCTGAAGTCCGTGTTACCTGCGAAGTTTAGCGCACGTCGGCGAGGAGGACGCCGAAGGGCGGTAGGGTGACGGAGTCGAGAGAAATGGGGCCGGCCGAAGAGAGCTCGGGGGCGGCAAGAACGAGGCGCGCGGTTTTCTCCTTGATGCCTTCAGACGAAAGGTCGAAGGAGAGCGTATGGGGTGACGCGGACATGTTGAGGACGACAAGGACTGAGTTGCCGGCGGCGGGATTTTTGCGCAGGAAGCTGAGGACGTCGGGGTCGTCGCGGTTCACCGAGCTATAGGAGCCATTGCGGAGGGCAGGGTTGTTGCGGCGCAAGGTGATGAGACGCTTGTAGAAGTTGAGGGTTGAGTTCGGGTCTTTCAGTTCGACGGCGACGTTGACTTTCACGGCGCTGGGCGGAACAGGCAGCCAGGTCTTGTCGGTGGTGCTGAAGCCGGCGTTCTTGGAAGAGTCCCATTGCATGGGCGTGCGCTCGCCGTCGCGGCCCTTATCCTTGGGCCAACCGAGTTTCCCCACGGGATCCTTCACGTCTTCCTTGCGCGCGGGCGGAGTGGTGCGCATGCCGATCTCTTCGCCGTAATACATCTGGGGTGTGGCGCGCGGAGTGAGCAGAAGTGCGGCCATGAGCTTGGCGATCTGGTCGTTGTGCTTGCCGTCGCCGTAGCGGTCCCACGGGCGCGGCTGGTCATGATTGCCGAAGAAAAATTCGGGCCAGCCGTGGGCGGGATTGTTTTCGACTTCGTCCAGGAGACGTCGGAAATCCGCCGCAGAGAGCTTGTTCACGTCGGCGATCTGGAAATCCATGGGGAGCTGGACTTCGTCGTTGTTCGCGCCGTACATCTTGGCGAGCTCGGCGATGTTGGGCTCATCGGCTTCGCTGACGAGAACGGGGCCGCCGGGATAAGAGTCCACAAGCTGGCGCAGCTCGCGCAGCACGTCGTGCACTTCTGGGAGATTGTCGGTGTATTTGTGCTCGATGTTGGGGTCGCCGTAAGCGTTTTTGCCGGGAAGAATCGGGTCGTCGTGCAGGTTGGGGTCTTCAAAGAGGCGGGAGACGGCGTCAATGCGGAAACCCGCGGCGCCGCGGTCGAGCCAGAAGCGCACCGCGTCGAACATGGCTTTCTTCACTTCGGGATTGCGCCAGTTGAGGTCGGGCTGCTGTTTGTAGAAATAGTGGTAGTACCACTGGTCGGTCTGCGGATCGAAGGTCCAGGCGGAACCCCCGAACCAGGAAAGCCAGTTGTTGGGCGGCTGGCCGGGCCCTTTGCCGTCGCGCCAGATGTACCAGTCGCGCTTGGGATTCGTGCGGGAGGAGCGGGATGCCGTGAACCAGGGATGCTGGTCGGAAGTGTGATTGAGGACGAGATCCATAACGATGCGCAGGCCGCGTTTTTTGGCTTCGGAGACCAGGCTGTCAAAATCGGCCAGTGTGCCGTACTGCGGGTCGATTGCGGTGTAGTCGGCGATGTCGTAGCCGAAGTCCACCTGCGGCGAGGGGTACATGGGAGTGATCCAGAGGGCGTCGACACCGAGGTCTTTGAGGTAGTCGAGGCGCGAGGTGATGCCGTTGATGTCGCCGGTGCCGTCGCCGTTCGAGTCTTGAAAGCTGCGGGGGTAGATTTCGTAGATGACGGCGTGCTTCCACCAGGGGTCGGCGAGGGAGGCGGCTTGCGATGCGGCAGGCGGAGAGGCAGCGGGCTTCTGCGACTGACACGCGGAAATGAGAAGGCCGAGGGCGAGAGTCGCAAGTAGAGAAAAAGACTTGAGGCGGTTCGACACGGGGACTCCCCTGCAACCAAGTTTTCGACGCAGCGGCCGGTTCGTTCGAGCCACTCGATGCGCACCTGCGGCGAGTTGCCAGCGGATAATACCACTGTGACATCATCCGGCGAGCCTGACAAGGGAGGCGGCGATTGTCGCCGGGGTTCGGTCACCCGGTAATGGGCGAGACGTCATGTGATCGCAGGATGCGATGAGATGCGACCAGCGGGAAAGCCTACCTGGTGTATTTGCTGCGGGGGCCGGCGAGGGTTCGGGCGTCGGGATGCCTGGGCGTCCAGTCTTCCGGGGGAAAAGCGACACGCCAGAACAGCGGCCGAGGAACGGAAAATTCCAAACCGACTTCCGCCCTGCCGGAACGCACGGGGCCGAGAAAAACGACGTGACATTCCTGCTCTTCTTCGGTGCGCTTGTGGCGCATGACAATGGTGGCACCGCTGGTGACTTTGTTTTCGAGGAGAATCAGGGCGCCATGAGCGTTGATCGCAAGGGTCTCGGTCTGCTCCTCAAAAGGTTTTTCGTGGGTGTCCGTGCCGCGAATCAGAATGCCGACTTGCATCAAAACGCGTTGGCTGCGGCGGCGAGCGCTGGTCCTGAGGGGGGAGTGGGAGACTTGAGCCATGCGACCTCTCTAGCTGATTAAAACTATACAGCCGCAAAGAGGAAAGTCGAGGGGCCACCCGTACTAGGATACTCGTAAGAGATACTGCGCTTTCCTACAGGACGGGCGATGGCCGCACGAGTTGGGGGAAAAGCTTCAGTGAGCAGGACGCGTGGAAAAGTATTCGGCGAGACCCGAAGAAAGCGCGGCGAGAGTGGTGTCCGTGGCGCGCTGAAGAGAGGCGACCATAGAGGGCACTCCCTTGCCCGCCACAGGCTCCTCGGCAGAATACGTCTGGGACCAGACCGTCATACCGCTATTGATATCGTAGAGTTCGACCTCGAGGCGGATGCGCGCGGCGGGGCGTGGACCGGTGATCTCATCGAAATGGACAAGACGGCCGCGCAGCAGAAAATCGCCGCGGGTTTTGCTTCGCTGCAGTTGCACGCTGCGGAAGCGCCCGGACTCGCGGAGGGTCTGGACGACCAGATTTTCGAGGATTTCAGTGGGAGGTTCCACCCAACGATGGGCCTCGTACATGTGGATCTCGTTGTCTTCGGTGAGGTAGACGAGCTTATTCTCGCGGTAGATATGAGGCGCGACGATATGGCCCACAAGGAGCGAGACGGGAAAAGGATCGGCCGCGGCTTGATTGTGCGCGCGTGGCGGCAGATCGATGGAGTGATAGCGGAGGGGACGGGACGAGCCGCAGGCAGTGAGAGCGATGGAACACAGCAAGAGCAGACAGCAGGGAGCGGCTTGCTTCCATGGAATCAAAGAGCGGGTCGCAGATTGGCCTGGTAGGACGAGTTTCATGGCTTAGGGTCCTTGGGCGCGGAAGAGCGCAGGAGAGACGAGGGGCGCGACTTAATCGTGTCCGTAAATTCCTTGAGATTTTCGGAAGTGTGGCGCAGGTTTTCGAGGAGTTCGTCGACATTCTCGGAGTTGGCATCGAGCGTGCGGTCGAGCTGGCCGGTGACGCTCTGGGCAGAGACGAGAGCCCGCTGTAGTTCCTTGAGCGCCTGGCGTAACTCGGGCCGATCTTCGCCAATCATGGCGTCGGCGTGTTGGAGAGCCTGCTGGGCGTCCGCGACCGTCTTTCGGAAATCGTCGAGAAGCGGGCTGAGCTTGGCGGCGGCTGTGTCCACGTGTTCGAGCGAAGATTTGATGCGCGGCCGGTCTTCTTCGAGCATGCCGCGCACGTGGCCGAGGCTGGCGCCCAGATTGGCGCGATTCCGGGCGTTCAGGAGATCGTTCACGCGGGTGACGGTCTCCTTGAGCTCGCTGGCGCGGTCGTTGAGGGTGGAGACGAGCTCGGCGACCTTCGGGCCGAGAGCATTGAGCTGCCCGGTGATGGCGTTAAAGTCCACGTAGGGTTCCGAGCGGAGGAGAGATCCCGAGGGGGCGGCGCCGGCTTGCGCACTTCCCGGCGTGATTTCAAGATGATTTTCGCCGAGGGGGCTGAGGCTCATGATCTTCACCACGCTGTCCGTCTTGACGGGAGTGCCAGCCTGGACGCTGAAGGTGATTTCAATGCGCGCGGGGTCCTTGGGGTTAAGGCGAAGTTGTTCGACGCGGCCTACCTTCGGTCCGCCGGCGTACCGGACCGTGGCGCCTGGTTCGAGGCCGCCGGCGAAAGGAAAGTTCGCGCGGTAGGTAACGGCCGAGCCGCGGAACCCGCCGGTGAGCGTGAAGACCGTAAAGATCAAGACGCCGGCAGCGACAAGGACGAAAAGTCCGACGAGAGCTTGTTCGCGTCTGGGATCCATGCTTCACCTCACTTTGCTGCCCCGCGGACGCCGACCTGAGCCCAGCGTCTCGGTCAGGAGCTGCAAATAATCCAGTTCGTCCTCGATTTCAGGCTCGGCCACGCGGTCGAGGAACTGCCGGACGCGCGGATGCGTGCTGGCCTGGAACTCGGCGGGGGGGCCGGAGGCAATGATATTGCCCTTTTCGATCAGGACCATGCGGTCGGCGATCAGGAAGGCGCTGGCCAGCTCGTGGGTGACGACGATCACGGTCATGTGAAAGGCCTCCTTCAGTCGGAGAATGAGCTGGTCGATACCGGCGGCGATGATGGGATCGAGACCCGCGGACGGCTCGTCGAAGAAGAGGATTTCCGGATCCATGGCGAGGGCGCGCGCAACGGCCGCGCGCTTCCTCATGCCGCCGCTGAGCTGCGAAGGGAAATAGTCTTCGAAGCCGGCCAGGCCGACTTCTTCCAGCTTCAACCGGACCATGATCTGAATCGTGGATTCCTCGAGGGAAGTGTGCTCGCGAAGAGGCAGAGCGACGTTTTCGGCAACGGTCATGGAGTTGAACAGGGCCCCTCCCTGGAAGGAGATGCCGAGCGTCTTGCGGTAGGCAGCGAGTTCGGCGGGGGTCGCGCGGCAGAGATCCACGCCCCTGACGTGGATATGGCCGCCACTCGGCTCCTGCAGGCCGACAAGAACGCGGAGGAGCGTGCTCTTGCCGGAACCGGAACCGCCGAGGATGACAAGGGTTTCCCCGCGGCCGACATCGAGGTCGATGCCGTGGAGGACCTCCCGATCGCCAAATTGCACACGAAGATCGCGGACGGAGATGACCGTTTCGGGCTCGAGGTCCGGTGCGGCGTTGCGGGGCGGAATCTGCTCGTTCATTTTCATGCGTGACCGCCCCGATGGCATCCCGGCCCGGCTTGCCTGCGCAGGCAGGCCGGGACAGGTCGGGCTTCCCGGTAAAGGCGACCGGGACGCCCCAACCAACATCGTCGGGGTAAACGCCAAACGCGAAACTCCGCAAGCGGTCAACTGTCAGCGTGACCGCAAGCGGTCAACCTCTTCCCAGAACGTAAAACATGGCCGTGAATACAAGATCCACGGCGATGACAAGAAAAATGGATGCAACGACCGCGGAAGTCGTCGAGCGGCCCACTTGCTCGGGGCCGGCCCCGGTGCGGAAACCTTCGTAGCACCCCACCGCAGTAATCGTAGCGCCAAAGACAATGCTTTTGATCAGTCCCGTGGTGATGTCGCGGAGCTGGAGAGCATCGAAGGTCGAGAGAAGATAGCCGCGGAAGGTGAAACCCGCGCCCGCGACACCGAAGAGCGCGCCGCCGAAAACGCCCATGGAGTCGGCCCAGGTGGTCAAGCAGGGAAGCATGAGCGCCATGGCAAGGAATTTGGGCATGACGAGAAACTGGACGGGATCGAGGGCCATGGTCTCCAGGGCGTCGATTTCCTCGGTGACCTTCATGGTGCCGATTTCGGCCGCAAATGCCGAGCCGGAGCGGCCAATGACGACAATCGCGGTGATGAGCGGGCCAAGTTCGCGCGTCATGGAGATGGCCACGGCGCTCGAGACGTAGTTCAGGGCGCCGAATTTGCGCAGCTCGTAGGCGCCCTGGAGCGCGAGGATCACGCCGATGAAAAACGAAATCAGCGAAAGAATCGGAAGGGCCTCGACCCCGACGGCCATGGACTGATGCACGGCGCGCTGGAAACGCATTGGCTTGCCGCGGAACGGCGCAACGAAAGCATAGTAGGCGGCGCGCAGGCCGAGCCGGGCCAGCCCTCCCAGATAGGCGAGGCCGGCGAGCGTCGCGCGGCCGATGCGTACGGTGAGTTCCAAAAACCCTCCGGAAGGTGTGACCGAACTGCCTCAGGCCTGTCCCCGGATGAAAGCAAGCGAGCATTCAAGCGCTCTGCGCCGGTTCCTCATTTTCCTGCACGTCGAAGAGCCTCAGGACGCGAGTCAGTTCGAGCACCTCGCGAACCATGCGGCTTAGACCCACGAGAGTCAGCCGCGAGCCGGCTTCGCGGGACGCCTTGAGCCCCTCGATCAAACTGGCGACACCGGAGCTATCAATATAGCGGACAGCGTGCAAGTTTACGATTACCTGCGTGCCCTGGGCGTCGCTCACTGCTTTGAGCAGGGCGGAACGCACCTGCGGCGAGTTGTAAAGGTTGATGTCGCCAACAACATCCATGACAATTGCCGCGCCCGATTGCCGCGTTGAGATTTCCAAGAGCCTGCTCCTTGAGGCATGCGCCTGCCGGCTGACGAAGCTGAGCCGCGGCTGCGAGGGCGCGTCGCGGCCGGCTCCAGGCGGAACGCCGTCAGTCCAAACTGACTACCGGTAAGCCTGTATGGGCACACTTGTACCAGAGATTAGCGCGCTTTCAAGCATTTTTGATGTTCGAGGGGGAGGCGGGAAGGACCGCCGTTCCCCCAGGCCAAGGCCGAAAAGGGAGCGCGGGATTCAGGCACGCTGTTCGATGGGAACGTAACTGCGAGTATCTTGCCCGGCGTAGATCTGGCGCGGGCGGGCGATTTTCTGCTCGGGGTCCAGAAGCATCTCTTCCCACTGCGCGATCCAGCCAGAGGTGCGCGGAATGGCGAAGAGCACCGGGAACATTGTCATGGGGAAGCCCATGGACTGGTAGATGAGGCCGGTGTAGAAGTCCACGTTCGGGTAGAGCTTGCGTTTGACGAAGTAATCGTCTTCAAGGGCGATGCGCTCGCATTCGAGGGCGATCTCGAGGAGCGGATTCTTGCCCATGAGCTCGAAGACTTCGTAGGCGATGCGCTTGATGAGGCGCGCGCGGGGATCGTAGTTCTTGTAAACGCGGTGGCCGAAGCCCATCAGACGCTGCTCGCCGGCCTTCACGCGCTTGATGAAGTCCGGAACCTTCTGCACCGAGCCGATTTCCATCAGCATGGCGAGAACTTCTTCGTTGGCTCCGCCATGGAGCGGTCCATAGAGGGCGGCAGTGGCCGCGGCGGTGGCGGAATAGGGATCCACGTGCGAGCTGCCGACGCAACGCATGGCATTCGCCGAGCAATTCTGTTCGTGATCGGCGTGCAGGATGAAGAGCACGTCGAGGGCGCGCTCGAGCGTGGGATTCGGGTGGTATTTGAGCTCCGTGGTGCGGAAGAGCATGTTGAGGAAGTTGCCCGGATAACTGAGTTCGTTGTCGGGATAGACGAACGGCATGCCCAGGCTGTGGCGATAGGCGAATCCGGCGAGCGTGGGCATCTTGCCGATGAGGCGCCAGGTTTGCTTCAGGCGGGAGTCTTTGTTGAAGATGTCTTTGGCGTCCGGATAGAAAGTGGACAGCGCGGCGATGGTGGAGATAAGCATGCCCATGGGGTGGGCGTCGTAGTGGAAGCCGTCAAGGAACTTTTTGATGCTTTCGTGGATAAAGGTGTGATGCGTGATGTGCCAGATCCAATCTTTGAGCTGGGTGGCGTTGGGCAACTCCGCGAAGAGCAGCAGGTAGGCGGTTTCGAGGTAGGTGCTCTTTTCAGCAAGCTCTTCGATAGGATAGCCGCGGTAGCGGAGGATGCCGACATCGCCGTCGATGTAGGTGACGTGGCTGATGCACGAGGCGGTGTTGTTGAAGGCCGGGTCGTAGCTCATCATCCCGAATTCGCGGGGATCCACCTTGATCTGGCGGAGGTCCAGGGCGCGGATGGCGCCGTTGGTGATGGGGATTTCATACTGCTTCCCGGTGCGATTGTCGGTGATGGTGAGGGTATCCCGGGGCGCCGTAAGAGCCTCTGATTTGGGCGTTTGGGTGGCGGGCTGGACGGGATTCATGGCACGAGGCGTTCGAGGCATTCGGCAGCGCTCCGGGAACGCACGTATCACTCTACACCAAGAAGAGCAGGCGCGGAACTGTGGAGCGGGGCGAGGCTTGGGGGGGCGAGGGGGGATGCCGCGGGCGAGCGGGGCGGGCGGGAAGGGGCAATCTTCCTCTTGACAATAGTCGTTATGAGGAGTATTGTGCACGTGTACCCAGGAGGTGAGTCATGCTAGCGATTCGACGGAGCCAGGAGCGCGGACACGCCAACCACGGCTGGCTGGACACGCATTACACGTTTTCCTTTTCCGACTACTACGATCCGGAGCACGTGCACTTCCGCACGCTGCGCGGGATCAATGACGACCGAGTTGCGGGGGGAGGCGGATTCCCGATGCACCCGCACCGGGACATGGAGATCGTTACCTACGTGCTGCAGGGAGCGCTGGAACATCGGGACAGCATGGGGAACGGTTCCGTGATCCGGCCGGGTGACGTGCAGCGGATGAGCGCGGGGACGGGAGTGACGCACAGCGAGTTCAACGCGAGCAAGACGGAGCCGGTGCACCTTTTGTAGATTTGGATGTTCCCGGAGCGGAAGGGAATCAAGCCGAGCTACGAGCAAAAGATGTTCAGCGAGGCGGACAAGCGTAGCCGCTTGCGGCTCGTGGCCTCGCCGGATGGGCGAGACGGTTCGGTGACGATTCATCAGGACAACGAGTTGTACGCGACAGTGCTGCGCAAGGGAGACCAGGTGCGGCATGAGTTGAAGCCGGAGCGGCACGCGTGGGTGCAGGTGGCGCGCGGGAGCGTGAAGCTGAACGGGCAAGAGCTGGCGGAGGGCGATGGAGCGGCGATTTCGGAGGAAAAGGCAATCGAGCTTGCAGGACTGAAGGACGCCGAAGTGCTGCTCTTCGA
>WNGP01010888.1_pt1 | contig 10487 bp, 6 predicted proteins | sample 5407671 | NCBI WGS metagenome assembly WNGP01 (sample SAMN13153381, study PRJNA577476) | soil metagenome | isolation source: 40 cm soil or saprolite under Garry oak tree replicate 2 | place: USA:California | collected 2016-06-15
TGAACCTCGCAGCGTCCAGGAACCAGGCCAAGCTCGAGCGCGTGGAGCCAATGACCGACTCGGCGGTCGCTGGGCGATTGCACCGCGTCGCGCTCCGGGCGGCGTTCGAGTGCGACATCCGGGGCCTGGTTGGCCTGCTTCAGGCCCTCACGTTCGGGAAGGCTGCACTGACGGTGCGAGAGCTACGGGTGACGGCGATAGACGCGGGCTCCGCGGACAAGAACCCAGAAGTGCTGCGAGTTGACATGACGGTGGCGGGGTGGTTTCTCGAGAGCCGGGAATCGGGAAACGGGAAACGGGAAACGAGCCCATGAGTGCCACCCGCGTCAGCGCTTTGCTTATCGGCGTGGCATCGGTTGGGCTCGTGTTGGGGGTCCGGCTGGTCGCGGCACCGTTAGTGCGTGTCGACATACCGCAGCGCGCGGCCTCTCCTGCCCAGATCGCAGCGCCACCGGTCGGGACGCATCCTGATTCGTTTGCCGGCGCGCTCGTCGCGCGCGATCCGTTTCGCGTCACGCGCCGTCCGAGCAACGTCGTCTACGACCCGGTACGACTAGCACAGCCGGCCACTCCGCCAGCGCCGAAGCCGGCGCTCGTGCTCGTTGGGATCGTGTGGGACAGCGGGCGCGATCCCACAGCGCTTGTCGAGGGGCTGCCGGGGGCGGATGGGCCGCGCCCGGTTCGGAGGGACGAAACGATTGCCGGCCTCCGCGTGAAGACGATCAAGCCCGACCGGGTCGTGATCACCGGGCTCGACACGACGTGGACGCTGACGGTGAGGGAACCATGGAGATGAAGGTTGGGGAGGTTGGTGGAGGTTGGTGGAGGTTGGTGGAGGTGACCGCCCTGTTGGTGCTCAGCGCCCCGCTTGCCGGACAAGACACTAGCAGTGTCCGCACCGCCAATGACAGCGTCTCCGTCCGGTTCGTCGATGCCGACATCCGTGGTGTCATCCAGGCACTCGGCCGCTATCTCCCGAAGCCGGTGCTCGTTGGCGCTATTCAACCGGTGCGGGTGTCGCTCGAAACGCCTGCACCGGTGGCTCGGAGCGCCGTGCGCGACCTTCTCAAGGGCCTCGTCGAATCGCAGAATCTCGAGTTCACGGAGGACTTGGGTTTCTTCCGGATCGGCCCCTCCCGCCCCGTGCCGCCCAGTGGGGGGGTTGGTGGGGCGGGGCTGCCGCCTGGGGGTGGGGGCCAAGGGGTGGGCAACGTCCAGCTGTTCGTCATCCGTCTTAAGCACGCCCGTGCGTCGGACGTCGCCGCGACCGTCAACCTGTTGTTCGGCGCAGGAGGCGAGTTCTCAGGCCGCGCAGGACTTTCGACCCCAACGCTTTCTGACGAGTTACGACGCAACGTCGTGCCACCGGCTGGTGGCGCCGCTGCCCCGACCGCGGGCCCATCACCGGGGCAGGGTCCCAAGCCCGCAAGCCTTTCGGGGCCAGTCACGATCGTGCCCGACGAGCTGACGAATTCATTGCTGATCCGGGCGTCTCAGCAAGACTTTGACGTCGTGAAGCAGGGCGTCGAGCAGCTCGACATCCGGCCGCTCCAAGTGCTGATCGAGGTCATGATCGTCGAAGCGCGGCACGACCGCAGCTTCTCGTTCGGGTCCGATTTGTTTCTCCCGCCGCAGTCCCTCGATAAAGGGAACGGGACGGTGGATGCGAAGAGCGTGGGGGGTGGGCTCGGCGACCTGGTGATTCATCTCATGAACCTCGGCCACGCCGAGATCGATGCGACGCTACGGGCGGCGGCGAGCAAAGGCGACGTCCAGATTGTCTCTCGGCCGGTGCTGCTCGCGTCCAACAACACGGAGGCGCGCCTGCTGGTGGGATCGCAGCGTCCGTTCGTGCAGGTCAGCCGCTCCCTCCCGACCGACACGCCGACGCGGGACCAGGTCGTGCAGTATCGCGACGTGGGCACGCGCCTCACCATTCGGCCCACGATCAATCAGGACGGCTATGTCTCGCTGATCGTTCAGCAAGAGGTGAACGCCGCAACCAGCGAAGTGCAGTTCGACGCCCCAGTGATCTCCACCCGCGAGGCGGTGACGCAGGTGCTTGTCAAAGACGGGCAAACGATCGTGCTCGGCGGCCTCCGGGACCGGCAGCGGAACGCCAATCAAACTGGTATCCCGATCCTGTCGCGCTTACCGATTGTCGGTGGGCTGTTCGGGAGCGCCGATCGGAGCAGCTCGGAGACGGAGCTGTACTTGTTTCTCACGCCGCGGATACTCAAGACGGATGCGGACGCGGACAGTGTCACCGCGCCACGCCTGCCTCGGGGCATCGCTCCATGATCGTCGCCCAGTCGGCTTCCATGCGACGCGTCCTTCTCCTTGCCGAGCGATATGCGCGCACACGCCTTCCCATTCTGATTGTGGGAGCAACTGGCACAGGGAAAGAGCTTCTTGCCCGGCACATTCACGAGCGAAGCGGTCGTCCCGGGCATTTTGTCGACGTCAATGCGTGGGCGCTGCCTCGCGACATGGTCGAGAGTCTCGTGTTCGGCCATCGGCGGGGGGCGTTTACCGGCGCGGTCGAGTCCACGGTTGGATACGTCGAGCGGTCTGACGGCGGCACGCTGTTTCTGGACGAGCTGGCGGGCCTTGAGGAGACAGCCCAGGGCAAGCTGCTCCGCGTTCTGGAGACCGGCTACGTGGAGGCGCTGGGCGCCGGGGTCAAGCGGCGGGTGGATCTCCGCGTGGTGTGTGCGGCGCAAGACACAATGGCACGAGCGCTCGCCGAGGGACGATTCCGGCAGGACCTCTTCCAACGGCTCGCGGGCGTCCTTATCGAGCTGTTACCGCTCGCGAGTCGGTCGGAAGACGTCTTGCCACTCGCCGAACACTTTGCTGCAGCTCGAGGTCGGAGGCTTGAACGCGGGGTGGAGGAGGAACTCGTGGCGTATGGGTGGCCCGGCAACGTACGTGAGCTACAGATGACGATCGAACGCGCGGGGGAGCTGGTGGAAGACGGAACGCTCTCGCGCTCCGCGGTAGCCGAAGCGATCAAACTTGGGCAGCTGACGCGAGTCATGTTATCGAACGGCGCGCGCCTGGACGAACGAGCACAGTTTCTCAAGGTCTGCGAGGCTCAAGGATGGAACACCGCTGCCATCATGCGAGTGACAGGGCTCAGTCGCACCACGCTGCACCGGCGGCTGCGTGAGTTTGGCGTGTCCCTTCGAGAGACGAAGAAGTACCACTTTGTTTCCCGCTGCGCGGAACAATGTGAATCCACCGGTGCGCCGACCGCTCGCGACGGATAGTAAGCCGTTGATCGTCAACACGCTGCGATGACTCCGCAGGTGGCATACCGCGTGCTAGACAGACGTCGCAACCCTGGTGGGAGTCATCCATGTACGGTCCCCGTCTCCTGGCGTTGGTTGCTCCTGCTCTCGCGCTCGCCGCTCCTCTGAGGGCGCAGGTCCAGCTTCACAGCGCGCCTGGCCCTCTCAACGAACCCGAGCGGGCGTCGGGGCTGACGGCAACGTGGGAGTTTCAAAACACCGGCTCTACCTCTCAGACGCTGGATTTGTCATGCTCCGTCGGAGGCGTCGGCGAGGTCACGTCCTGTTCGGTTCAGAGCTCGCAGTTTCTTCCCAGTCAAAGCATCATCCCGGTCACCGTAACGTTCTCGACGGGGAGTGTCTCGGGAACCGGATCGCTGACCCTCCAAGCCTTTTGCAGGTCGTGCTCGTTCTCCTACTTTGGTGGGCCTGCCGTGTCCGTCGCGGTGAACGGGCCCGTCGTCTCGACCGTCCAGACCAACGGCGATTACCGTGACGTCTCGAAGTGTATTGCCGACTGCTTTGACGCCGTCGCCTCTTACACCACGCTACCCTACATCAGTGCCGACGTACCGCATTCTGTTCGGCTCGTCTACCGGAGTGCCCAGGCGCACCCCATGGGCGTCGTCCAAGTGGATGCACGTGACACTTCGTCTGTGAGCCCGGTCAAGATGTCGCTTCAGCTCTATACGCCACAGGGGACGTGGGTCACCTTCACAAATGGCTCCACGGAGATCTTCTACAATTGGGTCTCACATCCGGCCGACGGTAACGTCAACCGCCTCGCAGCGCAGTTTGATGCGAGCGGTCTTGCAACGGGCGCGTACAACTACACCGCCGTGGTGCGGAGCTATCGATCGGACGGCGGCTTCGTTGAGACAGATTTGCCCGTTCGGGTCCTGATCGCAAACGAAGCCGCCAGTCCATTCGGGGCCGGATGGTCGATTGCGGGACTCCAACGAGGCTACCTCCAGACCAACAACGGCGTGGTCATAACGGAGGGCAACGGCTCGATTGCATACTTCGCACGGGGGGGAACCTCGTGCAACGGTAGTGTGTGCACCATCTCCTATACATCGCCAAAAGGCGACTTCACGACGTTCGAGAAAGATTCGGGGGGAACTTGCGGCAACCCGCCATGCCCAACTTACCAACGCGCCTATCCAGGCGGATCGACTGTCGGTTTTGATGCGAACCTAAAGATAATCGCCTTGGGGGGGTATAGGTTTGTTGGTTATCGCTATTCGACCTTTCTCCAAAAACAAGGGCCCTTCATCTACTACTTCCGCCGGGCAAGGTTCGGGTACAATGCGGCCAACTTGCTCGTGGCCATCTCGGACTCGATCGGTAACACGGATTCGCTGCGGTACGACGCGAACAACCATTTGCGCGCCATCCAAGACCCGGGCGGCCGCATCGACTCCATCACGATCGACGGGTCGGGGAATCTCACGCAAATCCAAGATTGGGCCTTCACGAAAGAACAAAGCGGCCAGCCGTTGCAGTTCCAATACGACGCCAATCATCGCCTCGTCCACTGGAGCGATCGCCGGGGTGGCGCTAGGGGAGTAGCTTACGACTTTGCCGGGAAGGTCGCAGCCGACACGGCGCCGCAGGTGACGGCCAACAGTCAACTGGTCCGGCCTGTCGTTGCTCACTCATCCATTGAGCGTACCGTACTCATTGACCCTGCAAGCGGGAAGGGGACATCGTCCAACCCCGGATCCGATGTCGATACCGCTGTGGTTCGCGCAAGCCTCACCAACGCCCGTGGGTACGCCACGACGTACGCACTCGACCGGTTCGGAGCCGCTACCCTTGTCCAGGAGCCGCTCGGACGGACCACATCGTTCACCCTCGACTCCAACTCGGCCGTCGTACGACAAGTCCTGCCTTCAGGGCATGTCACGACGTATACCTGGAGTGGGCCGGATTTGGTGCAGACGGTCGATAGTAATAGCACCACGGGCACGGGCCGGACGATCCATTACAGGTATGCCGCGCATCAAGTCGACTCGGTCTACGGCGACGTGGACTCGCTGGTCAACCACTGGACGGGCACCCAACTCGACAGCACGCACACAGGTGGTGCCGGATGGACCACGTTTAAATACGCGGCCGACGGGAGGGTCTGCAGCATTGTCGATCCCGGGGCGCATAGATCGGACTGCTATTTCAACTCCACCAGTGGATTTCAGAATACCGATTCGATTGCGTACACGCTCGGCACTGTTCGCTACCGGTATGACGGCCATGGCCAACCCGTCATGACGATCGACCAAGTGAGGGACACCACACAGACGGTGTACGACTCGCTCGGCCGCGTCGTCATGACGATCGGACCGCTTCACGACACAACTCGCACCTTCTACGACGACGGCCTCTACGTGACCCGCGTGGTGGACGCCAAGGGGGAAACCGTCTACCACGCGTGGCCAAACGCGCTCGGCTGGCCGGACTCAACGAAGGATCCTGTGGGCAACAAGGATCGCTACCAGTACGATGTCAACGGCAACCGGACGAGCTGGACGACCCGTAACGAACGCACCGTCACGTACAAGTACGATGCACTAGACCGACCGGACACCGTGGTAGCGGATGGCAAGACGACGACATTCGTCTACGACCCGGCCGGACATTACCAGGTCGACAGCAACAGCGAGAGCATCGATACCCTGAAGTTCGACTTAGCCGATCGTCCTCGGCTGGCGATCAGTTGTCGTGTGTTGGTGAGCGGGAACGCTCCGTCGTGCTTCCGCGACAGCTCGGCGTACGAGACTCGGGATGTCGACACGCTATCGGTGCTCTCGGCGCCAAGCATCACGTCATTTCTCGTCCGCCATCACTATGACGTGCACCAACTGCTCGACACGCTGACACCGGGATATCTAAGCGGGCAGACAAGACAGCCGATGAAGTTCGTCTACAGTGCGGAGGCGCTGGACAGCGTCCGAACCTTGACCGGCCTCAACAACCTCACCGTTACGCACAGCTATCCGTGGACGCACCGTACCGACCAGGTACAGCTCAGCGATCCAACGCTCACGGCAGCGCTCGGGACTGCGCAGTACTTCGATAGCGCGGGACGTGCAGCGACGCGCTATCATGGATCCCTGACCAATCCGGACACGAGCCGCAGCTTCGTCTACGGTCGGCGAGGCGACCTCGTCCAGTACGCCGATTCCAACCGCCAGGGCTCCTCGTGCTACGAGGACTCTAGCGGTCAGCACTGCATCAGCACGACGACGTGGATCGGCTGGACATTCTATACATACGATTCCGTAGGGAATCGTAAAGATCCCTTGGCGCCGAACGGCGGCATCGGGCCGGCGAATCGCCTCGTACGGTGGCAGAACTTCCGGATGGACTACGATGCGGCCGGCAACATGATCCACAAGCGCACGCTGAGCACTGTCGACACCACGCAGGTTCTGCGCACCGACTCCTTGTTCTGGAGTGCCTTGGGTCTTCTGGATAGCGTGCGTACGCACCTTAGCTCAGATACTGTGACGCGACGGGTGGGTTTCGGCTATGACGGCTGGGGGCGGCGCGTGCGCAAGTCGACGGCGAGCGATACCAGCCGCTATCTGTGGGACGGCGATGCGCTGCTCGCGCAACTGGATAAGCTAGGCAATCCTGTGGCAGCCTACACATACTATCCAGGGGAGGATGACATCGCGAGCGTGCTGCGACACGATCGCGGAGACAGCACCTACTACTACGTTCAGGATCACTCGCGGAACGTTCTGGGATTGCTGGCGCGCACCAGCGCTGGAGTCACGATTGACAACCAATATCGGTACGATCCCTTTGGGAACCCGCAGGGGAGCAGCACCAGCCCGGTCCCGAACACGCTCCAGTTCGCCGGGCGCGAATACGACACGGAGACCCAGCTGTACTACGATCGCGCGCGATATCTCGACCCAGCCCTCGGTCGTTTCGTGTCCGAAGATCCGTTGGGACTCAACGGCGGCATCAACCCCTACACCTTCGTGGGAAATGACCCAGTGAATGGGTCAGATCCCAGCGGTACCACACCGATTTGGAATGCTAAGATCAGCGTAGAGACGTCGTGCGGGGAGTATCAAGAGCCCCTCGAGGGGCCATGGTGGGACGGTGACCTCACGCGGGCCCAGGGAGCTCCCTGCAACGGTATAGGGGACATTTTCCTGTTCATGGTCATTCCTCTGGCGAACGTTTGGGGCTGGGACGGGTCGAGGCACGGGATTTGGCCAACGCAGTTACCTCAAGACCCGCGCACTGGTGGACTCCCTTGTGGTGGATACGCTTTAATGCCAGGGTGTGGGCCGGGCCCCTGGCTCTGATGTCGCGGCCTGAAGACAAGGATGAGGAAGTAGCGCGCAGCGGGGGCGCAACACTGGAGGGCCCCGCAGAGCCGGCATGACGTCACGAGGGGTTCGACCGCTCGCCATCGGGCGGTCTTGCTGAGGCATGCTGTTATGACCAGCGCCTGAGGTGCCGGAGCCAACAGTTAAAGGAAGAGAATAATCATGTTCTGCGCGCAGCAGCTTAGGGGCGATTCGTTAGGCGGCAGGGCGATACGGGGCGCGCCGGTTTTGATCGCCTTCTTGCTCTCGAGCTCCTGGGCGATCGCTGTCGCGCAGGACTACGAACCGCGTCATGGGTTCTGGATGGGCGCCGGCCTCGGGTTTGGTCCCGCCAGCTTCGCGTGCGACTCGTGCGACTACCGTCGCGCAACAGCGAATAACAGCTCGCAGCTCGGCGGCTGGGCCATCTCATTCGGCTTGGGGGGAACCCCGAGTCCACGCCTCCGCGTCGGCGCGGAATATAGCGGCTGGTTACATGGTCTCAAGGATAGCCTGCCCGAGATCGAGCTCATCAGTCTCCTTGTCGCGATGTACGCCCGCGACCAAGGGGGCCCCTTCCTCGAACTGGGAGCCGGGTTCTCAAATTACTCCCTGGTGCAGGGGACCGGCGACCCCATCGAGCCCGTCGCCAGGACCGCCAGTTCTTTCGTGAGCGGCCACGGATTTGGTTTCACGCTGGGTGTCGGATGGGAGTTCCCATCCGAGTTCACACCCCGGATCACTTACTCCTATGGCAGGGAGGACACGCTTGACGCGAGTGGCCGCACAATCGCCAGGGGTTGGACGCACAAAGTGCTGTTGATCGAGGTGGGCGGTCGCGGGCCATGATGACGCCCAGGCATACGGTTGGGCGTCGCGCCGTTGGGACTCTCCACTCGCCCGACTGGCGCGCGTGGCGAGAGGATGGAAGCGGAACCTGCTTCTTTTCGGTGGAAGGCCGAGTCTTAGGTCGTCCGTACAGAGCTGGCGACGTCTCACGGCTGCCACGTCGGGTCGGACCACCCGATCGTGTTGGCCAACGGCAGCTTCAGTCCCGTCGCCACCTGCACCAAGGCCAGCCGATCAGGGGCGTGGTACACGAGCCACTGGCCATCCGGCGACCAGCTGACGGCGGGCGAGAGGTACAGTTCGGCGCCGCGATTGATCAGCGATTGCTGGCTCGTCCCATTCGGGTGGATCAGCATGAGCGTCCCGAGACTGTCATAGGCGATCCATTCGCCGGTCGGAGACCAGCGCGGAGCGTCTCCCACAACGCCGAGACTCGTGTCGGCCCCGGTCGCGAAGGTTCGCACGCGGAGCGTCCCCCCGACGTACGGGATCCCCGTGCCACCGACATACACGAGCCGCGTTCCGTCGGGAGATGCCGAGGAAGCATAGTCGGGCGAAGGGACTCCCTGGTACGCGTATACGCCACAGTCGCTCGTATCAGCGACCACGTGCTCAAGACCGGTGCCGTCCGAGTGTATCCGCCACACGCCATAGCAGGCGGTCAGCGAGTCATTTCCGGTGAAATAGATGTACGACCCGTCGTACGAGAAGCGCGGGTAGTACTCACTACGCATGAGCGAGTCCGTAACCACTTGGCGCGTGTGCCCGCTCATGTCCGTTGCGAGGATATACTCGGGTCCGCCGCGATCCTGCAGGAAGGTCCCGCTTACGGCCGACCAGTCGAGCGACCGGCCCCGCAACGATCCTGGGATTGAGTCGACCCCTGACCCGTCGAGGTTCGTTACGATGATAGGACCGCTGGCGTATCCCTCACCGACGTATTGGCCGGCCAGGCGCCCGTGCGGAACGACGCTCGCCCAGACGGTATCTGTGAACCCCAGCGCGCTGATCGCCACCGACCCTCGACCGATCGCCGCGCCGGTGGCCTTGCCCGGCGCGCTGATGGAGAGCGCGCCGTTCAGGCTTTGGTATTGATAGGTGGGCGAGACTCCAAGACGGTTACCGTACGCATCCGTGACGAAGGGCCGGTACGTCACGCTGCCGCCGACATACAAGGTAGTGTCGTTCGGATCAGCCCGCACCAAGGCGGGTGCGCCTGGGAGGACGGTGTAGTACAGGTCCACGGATTGGCCGCTCGGAGCGACGATGACGATCTTCCCGGTCGCCGCATATTGCTTCGCCTCGACCCAGACGGAGGCGTACCCGCTCGCGTCGGTGGTCGCGGGGAGGCGGTCAATCACGAACCCAGGGTCGTCGATCGGGGCCACCAACACGAAGCCGTTCGTATTGAAGTAGACGGTCTGGCCAGACATCGGCTGGAGATTGCCGTCGAGGAGTTGAACGGTGAGCGGCGGCTTGAAGATCGATAGCACCGTGTCGGACACGTTCGCGCCCGACACGATGTTCAGACCCGAGCGGGGGCCGCTCGTGTCGCCGCACGCGAACGCGAACGCCAGGCCACCGAATGCGAGAGTCAGAAGGACGTTCCGCACGATTGGACCTCTGAAAGCTCCACCCTAAACCTAAGACGCCCCGATCTCCCCATGGGTCACGCGAGCATCGTGCCACCCCCTTGAAGCCGTGGGCAGGCGCGCCGTTTGGAACGGGCGCCCAAGCGCCCACGCTGGCCACGCCCGAGCCATTGGTCGGCACTGGTCGGCACGGACCGCGACCGCCCCCGCGCGCGCAAGAACTCCGCCAAACGATGGCAAACGCGCAGTCCTAACTCGTTGCCGCACCCCACAGTGCGTCGGCTCGGCAAGCCGGGGCGCTCGACTGCAGTGCGACGCGGCGTGCGGAGCCGTGGCGGGGGTGGGGGTGCGTCCGTGCTCCTCGGCCCCCTCCGGGCCTCGAGCGCCGCAGGACTCCCGTGTTCGCCAGTGTGACGCGTCGATCA
>WNGP01005590.1_pt1 | contig 10486 bp, 6 predicted proteins | sample 5407671 | NCBI WGS metagenome assembly WNGP01 (sample SAMN13153381, study PRJNA577476) | soil metagenome | isolation source: 40 cm soil or saprolite under Garry oak tree replicate 2 | place: USA:California | collected 2016-06-15
CTGTCTTCGGAATACTTCTTGATCGGGGACTACGACCAAGCCGCGACTTTCGCTCAGCAGGCGCTGCGCCTCGATCCCGGCAGCGCCGCCTGGTACGAGAATCTGGCGACGGCCTACATCGCGCTGCAGCGGCTCGAAGAGGCACAAGATATTTTGAATCAGGCCTTCTCCCGCAAGCTCGAAGATCCCTCCATGCACGCTGATCTATACGCGCTGGCTTTTTTGCGAGGAGAGCCGGCAGGCATGGAACGTGAAGTCGCATGGGCCTCCGGAAAAGCGGGTGGCGAAGATAACATGCTGGCACTGCAGGCCGATACGGAAGCCTATGCCGGCCACGTGAGAAAGGCCAGGGAACTCTCGCGCCGCGCCGTCGAGGTCGCGCAGAACTCCCAGCTCATCGAACCCGCTGCCATATGGGAGGGAATTGGCGCGCTTCGGGAAGCGGTTTACGGGAACGTAGAAGAGGCTCGTAAGGGCGCCGAGAAGGTTCTGGAGATCTCTCCGAATAGTCGCGATGCTCAGATCCTGGCCATCTTCGTTCTGACCCGCGTGGGAGAGGTGCGCCGGGCGAAAACCATGCTGGACGATTTGGCAGCGGCAAACGTTTCCAATAGCGTCGTACAATCGGCCTGGGTGCCGACGATTCGAGCGCAAGCCGAGATGTTCGGCCAGAAACCCGCGCAGGCTCTGGAATTGCTGGATGTCGTAAAACCGTACGAGCGCGGACAGCTTGTCGGGAACTTGAGCTATTCCTGCATGATCCCCGTCTACCTTCGCGCGGAGGCTTACCTGGGCGCCAAGCGGGGACCGCAAGCTTTTGCCGAATTCCAAAAATTGCTCGACAGCCGGGGGGTTGTTGGCAACTGCTGGTCTGGGGCGCTCGCCCATTTGGGCCAGGCGCGGGCACAGGCTCTGTCTGGCTCCGCGCGTGCTGCTCGCGCCTCCTACCAGGAATTCTTCGCCCTTTGGAAGGACGCGGACTCCGATATCCCCATCCTTAAATCCGCTCGCGCCGAATTCGCCAAGCTTAAGTAACGACTCATTTCGATTCGAACGGGATCTGGTAATAGTGGCGCGAACAGCGCTTTGATGGAAGAATAGCGCCCGGTCTTTTCGATTAATGTAGATTCATCCGACGGTTTGGGTACCTGCCGTCGCGGAGGCGAGTCTTTGCCCGGAATTCCCTTGCGAAATGGAGGTCCAGCGGCGCGCATCGCTGTCATACCCGGCGATGGCATCGGGAAAGAGGTCACCCCACAGACAGTGAAAGCTCTGAAGGCGGTGACCGCGCCCGCCAAGCGGCCCCTGGAATTTGTCGAGTTTGATTGGGGCGCGGATAAGTTTCTGCGAGAAGGTGTAACGCTGCCGGCGGGTGGCGTCGAAATGCTGCGTGACGAGTTTGACGCCATACTCTTCGGAGCGCTGGGTGACCCGCGCGTGCCTTCCAATCAGCACGCAGCGGATATCCTGTTGGGGCTGCGCTTCAAGCTCGACCTTTACGTCAACGCCAGACCCGTGGAACTGCTCCACGACCGGCTGACCCCGCTGCGCGACCGCACCGAGAAAGACATCCGCTTGATGGTCTTCCGGGAGAATACCGAAGGCCTTTACGTGGGGGTGGGCGGCTTCTTCAAAAAAGGCACGCCGGACGAAATCGCCGTGCAAGAGGATGTGAACTCCCGCAAAGGAGTGGAGCGCATCACCCGCTATGCGTTTGAGTATGCACGGCAGAACGGCCTGAAGCGCGTGTGCATGAGCGACAAGTCCAACGCCATGACCTTCGCGCACGACCTCTGGCAGCGGGTTTTTAAGGAAGTCCGCCAGGAATATGCGGACATCGATTCCCGCCATCTGTACATCGACACGCTAGCGATGGAGATTGTGCGGGATCCTCGACAGTTTGACGTCATCGTGACCTGCAATCTTTTCGGGGACATCATCAGCGATCTGGGGGCGCAACTTGCGGGCGGCCTGGGGCTCGCCCCGTCCGGAAACATTCACCCGGGGAAGACTTCACTATTCGAGCCGGTGCATGGCTCCGCGCCAAACATTGCGGGAAAGGGAATCGCTAACCCGTTAGGCTCGGTACTGGCCTCGGCGATGATGCTGGACTTTCTCGGTTGGAAGCCGGCGGCCGCCGCGCTGCGCGCCGCTGTCCGAGCCGCTTTGCGCCAGAACTATTTGACGCCCGATCTGGGCGGTGACAAACGAACTGAAGAGGTCGGGGAATGGCTTGCCGTCAAAGCGGCCGAAGCTGTAACCAAACACCCATAAGAGAGTCTCCGCTTGATTCCAACCACGGTTTTAGCGCCAAGCTAAAGTAATGCTTTAACTGCGCGAGGCGGGCATTTTCCTACCTTTTGCGAGCCAGCGCCGTGAGCAGCATTCCCAAGAGAAATCCTCCGATGTGCGCCCAGACGGCCACTCCCCCAGTAACTTTCACTCCAAGCGTGCTTAGCCCGGCGAGGAACTGCGTGAGATACCACAGGCCAAGGAAAATTACGGCAGGCACGGGGATGGGAAAGATAAAAACAAGCGTAAGAATCCGCGCGCGCGGAAAGAGCAGGATGTAAGCGCCCATTACACCGGAAATCGCGCCACTCGCTCCAACAGCGGGGATGTTGGAGTGGAAATTAAAAAGAACGTGCAGCAAGCCCGCCCCGATCCCGCACACCAGATAAAAGAGGAGATAGGTGAAGTGCCCGAAGAAGTCCTCGACGTTGTCACCAAAGATCCACAGAAAAAGCATGTTCCCGGCGATGTGCAAGAAGCCGGAATGGAGAAACATGCTGGTAACCAGGGGCACGAACGAAACCTCAAAGGTGGCGTGACCCGCCAGGAAAGAAGGAAAGCGGGCCGGGACTGTGGAGTACGAGAAGAGCAGGGCGTCAAATGCTCGCCGGGGGAGCGTGGCTTCCAGGCCAAGCTCGTAGATAAACACAGCGATGTTGGCGAGGATCAAGGTGATGTTGACGAACGGATAGGTCCGCGAGGGGTTCAGGTCTTTGAGCGGGATGAACATGGCGCGAAGTCCGAAGCAGAGTAGCGAAAGATGCGGGAAATGGAAAGAGGTCGAGGACACGTTCCCTGCGTCCGATAATGTTCGCGCGGAAAATGTTCTAGTTAACAGAATAAATGCATGACTGTAAATGCCCTGTCCTGCTGTCGTTACCGCGTCCGCATGCTTGAACCAGGCATGATTTCAGAAAGACAATTTCTGGGTTTGAGCGCCGGGGGCGGCCGAGTTTTTTGAGAAATTTTGCACGGAAACATTGCGCAGTGAGTGTGCGTGTGGTAATTACAATAGCTCTGCGTGTGCGCGCGTTTCGGACGGAGTGGTGCAGTTGGTCCGGCGCAGCGTCGGCGCGCCGACTGCCCATGCCTGCGCGGGAAACGGAAGCCATCATTCTGAAAACATTTCCCCTGGGCGAAGCGGACCGCCTGGTGAGTTTTTTGGGACGTTCGTCGGGGCGGATTCGCGGAGTTGCCGGCGGGGCCCGGCGGCTGAAGAACCGGTACGGGTCGACGCTCGAGGTCCTCTCTCACGTCCAGATTTGGTACGTCGAGAAGGAGACCCGCGAGCTTGTGCGCATCCAGCAGGCCGAATTGCTTGAATCTTTTCACAAGGCGCAGAGCGATTACGGCCTCAGCACCGGCCTGGCGGTCATCAGCGAGATCTCGGAACGTATTCTGCCGGAGCATGAAGTCTCCGAACCCATGTTCCGGCTGATCCTGCTGGCCGTCAGGGAAGTGGAGCGCACGGGTGATTGGACCCTACCGCTGAGCTACTTTGCGTTTTGGACGGTAAGGTTGGGAGGCTGGCTCCCGCGGTTCGATCGCTGTGTCACTTGCGGGACGCCCTTTGGCACGAAGCCGGCATTTTACGATGTGCATGAGCCAGGGCTGTTCTGCGAAGAGTGCCGCCGCTCGGGGATGAAGCCGCTGCACAACGTGGCGCGCGATCTTGCCGAGCGATTCGCCGGCGAGCGGCTGGATCGGATGACGTACGAGAAGGCGATGCAAACCAGCGCCAGGGAATTGCGCGAGGCGGCGCTGGCGTGGATTGAGCTGCACGTGGAGCGGCGACTGGCGACGCGCGAACTTTTGGAGACGACTTGAAAGTTAAAGTAAAACTTGAGAAAAAGTCCAAAGGGCTTAATTTCCAGGATCTGATTTTGCAGCTCTCGCACTTTTGGGTGAAGCAAGGTTGCGTTCTACAACAGCCTTATGATGTGGAAGTCGGCGCCGGCACCATGCACCCGGAAACCTTTCTGCGCGTGCTGGGCCCGCAGGCCTATCGTGTCGGATATGTTCAGCCCAGCCGTCGGCCCGCCGACGGACGCTACGGGGAGAATCCCAACCGCCTGTACAAGCACTGCCAGTTTCAAGTGATCCTGAAGCCCTCTCCCGTCGATGTGCAGGATCTTTACCTCAAGAGTCTCGGGGCCATCGGCATCAACCTCAAGGAACACGATATCCGCTTTGAAGAGGACAATTGGGAATCACCTACCCTTGGTGCGTGGGGCATCGGCTGGCAAGTTCTTCTGGATGGCCTTGAGATCACCCAGTTCACTTACTTCCAGCAGAGCGGCGGCATCGACCTCGACCCCATCTCCGTCGAGCTGACGTATGGCCTCGAACGGATTTGCGCGTTCCTCCAGGGAGTCGAGAGCGTCTACGACCTTCGCTGGTCCGCGGATAAGACTTACGGCGATATTCGCTTGATGGAAGAGCAGCAGTTCTCCGAATATAGTTTCGACCGCAGCGATGCGTCGGCGATTCGGTCTGAATTCGAGTTGCACGAGAAGCAGGCCAAAGAACTCCTGGATGGCTTCAAAGGAAAGGAAGGGAAGGACCGCCTGCGCTACCCCCTGCTTGCCGCCTACGACCATTGCCTGAAGTGCTCGCACTTGTTCAACCTGATGGACGCGCGGGGCGTGATCTCCACCACCGAACGGGCCGCGCTCATGGCCCGGGTGCGCAACCTCGCGTGCCGCACTGCGGCGGGCTACCTGGCGCAGCTTGGTAGCCTGGCCTCCGCGCCTGGGGTGCGGCCATGAAGGCAGCAAAGATAGCAACGCCAGAAGAAAAGCGCGTCGAATTGCTCTTTGAAGTCGGCTGCGAAGAAATTCCGGCAGGCATGCTTCCAAAGGCCGAAGAGGAGCTGCGCACCAACATCGAGAAACTGCTGACCGCGGAGAATCTTCTTGGCGGCGTCACGGTAGAAACGTTCAGTGCGCCCCGGCGCCTGACCGCCTGGGTTCGCGGACTGGTCGCCAAGCAGTCTGACGTCGAGACGGAGGTCACCGGTCCGCCGAAGTCCGTGGCCTACGATTCCGTCGGCGCGCCGACACGCGCGGCGCAAAGCTTCGCCGAGAAGCAGTGCGTCCACGTCAGCGATCTCTTCCTGGTTCAAACGCCCAAGGGCGAGTACCTGGCCGCCAAGCAGATCAAGCTGGGAAGAACGGCGGAGCAAATTCTCGCTGCCGTGCTCCCCCGCGCGGTACACGATCTCGCCTGGCCACGCACGATGACCTGGACGAGCCTCGACGGAGCGCGCTTCATCCGCCCCGTCCGCTGGATCGTCGCGCTGCTTGACGGCAAGCCGTTGAAAGTTTCCGTCGCCGGCATCCCTGCTGGGCGCACCACCCGCGGCCATCGCTTCATCGGTTCTAGCGCCGTCCAAGTCAGCAATTTTTTGGACTACGAAAAGAAGCTTCTCTCCAACGGAGTCATTATTCGCTCGGCCATTCGGCAGCAGAAAATCGCCTCCGAACTGGAAGCCCACGCCAAGAGGGGAAACTACCGGCTCCATGAGGACGCCGCGCTTCTTAAGTTAGTGGCATATCTCAATGAGTGCCCGACCGTGATCCAGGGAAATTTCGATCCGGCATTTCTGAGCCTCCCGGACGAGATTCTCGTCACCGTTATGCGCGGCCACCAGAAGTATTTTGCTGTCGAAAAGAAGAACGGGGAACTGGCTCCGCACTTTCTGGCGGTCATCAATGTCGATAAGGACGCCAAGGGGCTGATCCGATCCGGCCATGAGCGGGTTCTTCGCGCTCGATTTGCCGACGCGAAGTTCTTCTGGCAGTCCGACCAGAAATGTCGGCTCGCCGACTATTTGCCGAAGCTCGAACGGGTCACTTACGAATCGAGACTCGGCAGTTATCGTGACAAAGTCGAGCGCATCCGCGCCGTCGCCCGCTGGCTCACCGAGCAATGGTTCAATCTTGGCATGGTCCACGCCCATGTCGCCGAAGCCGACCGCGCTGCGGAGCTCGCCAAGTGCGACCTGGCCACGGAAATGGTTCGCGAGTTCACCGAGCTTCAGGGCATTGTCGGAGGCTTGTACGCCCGCGCTCAAGGTGAATCGGACGAAGTCGCCGATGCCGTGTACGACCATTACCGTCCCGTAGGTCTCGAAGATCCCATCCCGCGCAACTTGACGGGCTGCGCCGTCGCGGTCGCCGACAAACTTGATTCCGTTGTGGGTTGTTTTGCAGTAGGGGTGATCCCCACTGGATCCAGCGATCCTTACGCGTTGCGCCGCGCCGCCTTGGGAATCATCAAGATCGTTTTGGAGAAGAAGCTCCCCATCTCACTGAGTCTAGCCATCGGGGCCGCCGCAAAAGCACTGCTAACTCACAAGCCAAAACGCGGGGTTACACCCGACCAAGAAGCACAAGTCCTCGACTTCCTTCTCGACCGCGCCAAGTTTGTTTTTCGTGAACGGGAAGGCTTTGGATACGATGAGGTTAGTGCCGTATTCCGTGCCGGTGCTGATGACCTGGTGGACGCCCATAAGCGGCTTGTGGCTTTGAAGGCCATTCGCAAGTCCAAGAACTTTGAGCCGCTGGCAGTCTCCTTTAAGCGCATCCGCAAGATCCTGGAGAAGGCCGGCGCAGCTCACGGTGACGGGTACCAAGTGAAGCCCGAATTGTTCGAAAACGCTGCCGAACGGGAACTGCACTCCGCGATTTGCGATGCCGCTGCGAAAGTGCAAACGCAGAAGCGCGCAGGGAAGTACCAGGAAGCCTTGGAAGTTATTGCCGGTCTCCGTAAAACCGTCGATCACTTTTTTGATGGGGTCATGGTGATGGCGGAAAACGAAGCCGTCCGCAAGAATCGTTTAGGTTTGCTTGCGGAATTACTGCGCGAGTTCACCACCGTGGCGGATTTTTCTGAAATTGGCGGAGAAGAGCGGCTATAAATAATCTCAAGTGTTACTTGAAGTACGAATACGTCGGCGCGCCGACAAGAGTTTCCGGCCACGGCGCAGATGGGTAATCGCGACAAGGTTTCCACAACTCCAAATACGACAAGCGAGGAACACAAGTGACTAAATGGGTTTATTTCTTTGGTGCCGGCAAGGCGGAGGGTGACGGAAGCCGCCGCGATCTTTTGGGCGGAAAGGGCGCTGGTCTTGCCGAGATGAGCCGCATTGGCCTGCCAGTGCCTCCCGGGTTCACGATCACGACGGAGGTTTGCACTTATTATTACGGAAGCAAGAAGACTTATCCGAAGGTCCTCGATGCTGAGGTCAAGGGAGCCCTCGCACGGGTGGAAAAAATCATGGGCACAAAGTTTGGCGACAAATCCGCCATGCCGATGCTGGTATCCGTGCGCTCCGGCGCGCGCGACTCGATGCCCGGCATGATGGACACGATTTTGAACCTCGGCCTGAACGATCAGACGGTGCTCACGCTGGCTCAGGCTACCAAGAATGAGCGGCTCGCTTGGGACTGTTACCGCCGGTTCATTCAGATGTATGGCGACGTTGTCATGAACGTGCAGAAACGTGCGCACGAAGACCACGAGCCTTTTGAAGTGGTCATTCACGATCTTAAGCAGGAACGGTATCACGCCGATATCGACGACCCCAAAATGGCGGTGAAAGACCTTCAGGAACTAGTTGTTCGCTTCAAGAAACTCATCAAGGAGCGCACCGGCACAGAATTCCCCCAGGACGCGTGGAAACAGCTCTGGGGCGCGGTGGGCGCCGTGTTTGGTTCCTGGATGAATGATCGCGCCGTGGTTTATCGCCGCAAATACAACATCCCGTCCGAATGGGGTACCGCCGTAAACGTGCAGGCGATGGTCTATGGCAATACAGGTGACAGATCAGGATCGGGCGTGGCTTTCACGCGCGATCCCGCAACCGGCGAGAAGGTCTTCTACGGTGAATTCCTTATCAATGCGCAAGGAGAAGACGTGGTCGCTGGCGTGCGCACGCCCGAACCAGTGGCGCAGCTCAAGAACTACCTACCCGACGCCTTCCACGAACTCGAAAAGATCCGCAAGATCTTGGAGAAACATTTCAAGGACGTGCAGGACTTTGAATTCACCATCCAGGATGGCAAGGTCTTTATGCTGCAGACGCGCAACGGCAAGCGCACGGGGCTGGCCGCCGTTCGCTTCGCCATCGAAATGGAGAAGGAAAAACTCATTGACTGGAAGACCGCCATCAAACGAGTCCCCGCTGACCAACTCGACCAAGTGCTGGCACCTGTGTTTGACCGCAAGGCCGTCCAGGCCGCCAAGTGCATTGCCAAGGGCCTACCGGCAGGCCCCGGGGCGGCTGCAGGCAAGATGTATCTGAATGCCGATCGTGCTGCTGCTGCGGCCGCCAGGGGTGAGAAGGTCTTGCTGGTCCGCAATGAAACCTCGCCCGAAGATTTGCGTGGCATGATCGCCGCCGAGGGCATCCTTACGGCAAAGGGCGGAGTCAGTTCGCACGCGGCGCTCGTCGCTCGACAGATGGGCAAGGTCTGCGTCTGTGGCGCAGCCGCGCTCCAGATTGATTACACCGCGAAGACGATGACGGTCGACGGCGTAACTTACAGGGAAGGAGACTTTCTTTCTATCAACGGCACCGCCGGTGAAGTCTACCCCGGCCAAATCCCCACCGCCGCGTCCGAAATCGTGCAGGTGTTGATTGAGAAGTCCCTCGACGCCAACAAGAGCCAGACTTATCAGAACTTCAAGAAACTCATGGACTGGTGTGCCAAGATCACCCGGCTTCAGGTCCGCACCAACGCCGACACGCCCGAACAGACTGCCCACGCCATCGCATTTGGCGCTGTTGGTATTGGTTTGTGCCGCACCGAGCACATGTTCTTTGAAGGCAATCGCATCGACGCTATGCGCGAAATGATTCTGGCTGACACTAAGGAACACCGGGAAGAGGCCCTTGCCAAGATCCTGCCCTATCAGAGGCAAGATTTCGTCGGCATGTTCAAGGAACTGAAGGGTTTTCCGGCCACGATCCGTTTCCTCGATCCTCCATTGCATGAGTTTTTGCCGCACGAGCACTCCGCGCAGAGCGATCTGGCGAAGAAAATGGGAGTGCCGGTTGAAAAGATCAAACAGCGAGTTAAAGAACTACATGAGTTTAACCCCATGCTCGGATTCCGCGGCTGCCGCCTGGGCATTGTCTATTCCGAGATTTCGGAGATGCAGTCCCGGGCGGTGTTTGAAGCCGCGGCCGAGGTTCAGAAAGCGGGCATCAAAGTGAACCCCGAAGTCATGATTCCACTCGTTGGCTTCAAGAAAGAACTTGATCTGCAGGTCGAGGTTGTCCATCGCATCGCAGGCGAAGTCATGAAGGAAAAGGGTGTAAAGCTGAATTACCTGGTTGGCACCATGATTGAGGTGCCTCGTGGCGCACTGACAGCCGATGAGATCGCGCAGACGGCCGAGTTCTTCAGTTTTGGGACCAATGACTTGACCCAGACCTGCCTCGGCATGAGCCGCGACGATTCGGGTTCTTTCCTTGGGCCCTATCAGGAGTTGGAAATCGTCAAGAAGAATCCTTTCGCCACGGTCGACCAAGCCGGGGTTGGCCAACTGATCCAGATTGCCGTGGAGAAGGGCAACAAAACTCGGCCCGGAATCAAGTTGGGCATCTGCGGCGAACACGGCGGAGATCCGGACAGCGTCAAGTTCTGTCACAGTGCCGGCTTGTCCTATGTGAGTTGCTCACCGTTCCGCGTGCCCGTTGCTCGCTTGGCAGCAGCTCAAGCAGTAGTTGAAGAAGAGCAAGCTAAGAAAAAAAAGGGGAAGTAGCGACAGATTCAGTGCGGAGGAACTTAAAGTAATACTTGAAGGCGTGGGCGCACAGATATTTTTACAAATCGCGGTCCGTTGCGCGCTTTCTCTTATGTAGGCATCTTGAAGAAAGAGTACAACCCCAGAAAAAAGAAAATGATGTCCGGCGACCACGCGGAAAGCAGCGGCGGCAATTGCCCTACGCTGCCCATAGCTTCGAGGAGCGCGGCCAGGGCCCAATACGCAACCCCGATGCCAACTCCGAGGGCTACGCCGCCGAGTGCGCCGCGGGTTCCTACAAAGAAGGCAAAGGGAATAGCAAGGAGCATGCTGATGGGAGCCATGAGCGGAAACGCAATTTTCTTGTGCCATTGTACGGTCAGGTTGGTCACGTCGAATCCCGCCCGATGGAGGCCATCAATGTAGTTGCCGAGTT
>WNGP01006429.1_pt1 | contig 10485 bp, 10 predicted proteins | sample 5407671 | NCBI WGS metagenome assembly WNGP01 (sample SAMN13153381, study PRJNA577476) | soil metagenome | isolation source: 40 cm soil or saprolite under Garry oak tree replicate 2 | place: USA:California | collected 2016-06-15
AGCATGTTGCGGTACAGCTCAATCGATCCATAGTCCTTCACCAAAACAAGATCTGGTTGGCGATCGAGGTAGCCGTAGTCTTCCCAGTCGAGCTCATGCGCAAGAAGAATGTATTTGAAGCCGCGAGCTGCGAGTTGAGAACTCCAATTGCCTCCGCCTGCTTGAGCGACCAAACCGGCCAGCATGACCTGATCTTCATCCGTAGGTGGACTGATGCCAGGGATCTCGAGATCATCACTGGCTACAACGTTTACTGAGAAGAACCCTGGCGCAGGGTTGGCGACAACGCGATTGGAATTGTGGACAAATGAGAGTTCGAGATAGCCATGCCATGGAAGAAAGACCGTGCGTCCTGGGTGCGGGTCGGCCAATAGGGCGCGATCGGCCGCGTACCACCCGGATGGATAGGCGGATGGGTGGATCTGACCGTGCATTCCATACAAGAGCCCGTTGCCGTAGTAGAGGGGTAACGTCAGCACGATGGCTACGAGAGTCCAGACCGCAGTCTCTCGGCTCGCGGGCGACTGGAGCCAATCCCGTATGGCTCGTCTGATGGCGACGAAACCCAATGCGATCAACTGCGAATAGGCGAGCGCGACGATGGCGCCCCACTTTCCTGCGTCGCGCATCCCTCGATAAGGCGGGAACACCGCATCCAGCCAGTGCACGAGCGGAGCAGTGTGAGCATCGGCGACGCCGATCTCCAGGACGACAGCGACAACCAGCGCGACAAGCATGCTTGCCACCCAGGGGCGAATGTGCTCGAAATCGGCGAAGTCAATTCGTCTCCAGCCTCCAACAGCGCCGGCGCATACGAACACGAGGACAATGACGAGAATCACGGGCCATAAAGTCGCGAAGTCCTTCATGGAAGCGAAGCGGTCGGTGTCCTCCGCCCAGAAGCCGTAAAGCCCCATAACGTTCACAAGCACGCCGAGGCTTGGGTCTGCGGTCGTGCTGAAAGCAGTCAGATCTGCGTCCCCGATCTGCGCGAGTGTTTGTGATTCAGGACCTTTCCCGCTCAGCAGTGGAATGAGCCAATACGAGCTGGCCACCGTCGCCATCACGACGGATAAGAGCGAGTAGCCCGCGACTCGAGCCGCGCGATCCCGGACCGGCTTCTCGATGGCGACGAAGGTTCCCACGAGCACCACGAACATGGCGCCCGCGATGAGTGCCATGTGGATGTCCAGAATCGCCACAAGCGCCAAACTGGCGGCAGCGAACAACGCCCGTCGCCCGTTCGGCGCGAGAATCAGCCGGCGTACTGTAAGTGCCACGAACGGCAAGACCGCGTAGCCGGCGAGTACGGTGAGCTGGCCGTAAGCCAAGCGGTCGTAGACAAACGGATTGATCATGTAAGCGAGCGAGGCTGCAGCCCGCGCAACAGGCGGTCCGGCAGGCACCGCATAGTAGGTGGCCAGTCCCGCTGCCATGAATATCGAGACGATGAGGACCTTTCCAACTACGTCAGCCGGAACAGCGACGGCAGCCAGGGCCAGCGCGGCCTGGAAAGCGGCGTAACTCGTCGGAAAGTCAGGAAAGGGGTAGTGCCTAGGACCGGCGAAGTCGGTGCCAAAGACATAGCCCGAGCTCAGCCACGGTCCAACCACCGCCAACGTGATCAAACTCACCCAGAAGGCCGGCGCCAGGGCTTGAAACCTATTGGCAGGTGTCTTGGAGCCCACGATTCCCGGGGCGTGGCTTGCTTGAGCGACCGACGTCGGGTCTGCCAACTCCACACTATGGTGACAAGGTTTCGTCACCGTGCATGCGAGGGGGAGCACTTCATCGCAGGCCCGGCGGTGGCAACCTGCTCAGCGTCCGAATCAGAGGCAATTCCAACTGATTTTCATCAGCCACTCAAGGAAAACCAAGGGCCAATCGAATAGGTCTTGACACCGACCGTGCCGCTGGTTTACCGTGCGAGACTCGGCGAGGGGAACGGGAATCTCCGAAAGGAGGCGACCGTGATTTTCATCAGTGCGGCGAAGTGGCGCCGGCTCATACCCGCGGGTGCGGTTGCGGCAGTTCTGGCGGTGTCTTATCTGGCGCCTTTGCCGTCGCTCGCTTCAAACGGTACGGGCGGCTTCGGATACAACTGCGGCGTGAAGGGCTACGGCTACCACGACCACGGCAAGCCATGCCCGAATCGACCCTTCCCTGGGAAGGGCGAAGGCCTGGCCAAATTCGGGCTTGAGGTCGCAACATCGAATGACGAGGGCGAAGGCAATGTCACCGCCTCGTCCGTAAGCGACGAAAACGGCACGTCGTCCAAAGTCAACGTAAATACGTCATCAACCAACGGCCACGGGCACGGCCAGGGCAGCTCACGAGGCAAGGGCCACTCAGAGAACTCCTAACTCCAGCGACCAGGCGACCCGACAACTATCGAAGCCACTGAGAGGACCGATGACATGAGTTCGCCACCGACACGCGTTGCTGTAACCACTACATCTGACGGGGCGGTCTGAAAGCGATGGCCGCCGCCTTAGATCGGATTGATCGTCGTTATGAGCCCAGGTATCACCCGCTGCAAGCGACGGTGGTCGGGGTCCTGGTCCACAACGAGGAGCCGACGGTCGAGGCATGCCTCCGGGCGATCCTCGCCGACCAGGACGGGCGGACAAGGGTCCGGTCGGTGTTGGTGATCGCGAGTGGTTGCACCGACAAGACCGAAGAGATCGTGCGGTCTGTTGCGTCCGAAGACCGGCGGGTCCGGCTCGTGGTGGAGTCGGAGCGGTCAGGAAAGGCGAGCGCTCTCAACATGCTGCTGCGCAACTCCTCTGAGCCTTTCGTCGTGATCCTGGGTGGGGACGTGGTTTTCACCCCTGGCTCATTGGCTCGCCTCGTCGAGCCGCTTGTGGATGGATCAGTGGGCATGACCGGGGCCAGGCCGGTCCCGACGAATCCGCGCAACGGCATCGTTGGCCACGCGGTGAACATCCTCTGGGACGTGCATCACGAGCTCTCGCTTCGCAAGCCGAAGCTGGGCGAAGCTGTCGCATTTCGGCGCGTGCTGCACTCCATCGACGCCGGCACGCTCGTTGACGAGGCCACAATGGAGCACCAGATCCTCGATCAGGGACTCCAGCTCAGATACGTCCCGACCGCCATCGTTCGCAACCACGGGCCGGAAACATTGCGGGAGTTCATAGCTCAGCGGACCCGTATCTATCGGGGCCACATGACCCTGGCTTCCATCAGCGGCTACCGGGTTTCATCCATGAGCCTGACGTCACCGCTGGCGGCAGGCTGGAGACTCTGGCGCCGCGGTGGGGTGCCGGCGCGGTACATCCTCACGACGATGGCTCTGGAGGCGAGCGCCAGGGTGGCTGCACGCCTCGGACGTTTCACCCACCGAGGACGCGACAATGGGATCTGGCATCCAATCGTCACGTCCAAGCGCGTGCTCATGCACGGCCACGTGATGCGAGCGCATCACGAAACGGTTCAGCGCCTCATGCTGGTCCCGACGGAAGTGAACAATCAGGCTCGCGGTCTCCGAGCGCTTGTGCCGGAGGTGAGGAAGCTGATCAGGCTGGAGGACCAGGTCACGGTTGGTCGCCGCTGCCTGACGGTGACCATACGCGGTGACGAGCCGGCCGCTCACACGCTTGTTGACCGCCTGCTATCTGGGGCCCCCGGGGTGGTGATGCGAGATACATCCCGAATCGGAAGCGACCAGCCCTGACTGACTTCACTGGAATGGCTCCGCCTGGTCGGTGACGATAGGACTTGTCGGCGGAGCGTCGAGTGTTTTCATGTCGGTCGCCGCGGTCAGCTCATCAGATGTCTGGGCCGTAGGAACCTATTTCGACGGCGCCGGCAGTCCAAGGCCCCTTGCCCAGCACTGGGACGGGCTGCAGTGGAACATGGTCCTCCCGGTGGTTGGTGGCACGGGCAGTACCTTTGTGGGCGTGGTGGCGATTGCTTCCAACAGCCTGTGGTCGGTCGGATCCTTCAACGACAGCGCGGGCATCGTTTACCCACTTGCTGAGCATTACGCGCCTTGAACCCCCTGCGAGCTCATATCGAGTCGTGCTGCTCAAGCACTCGTCGAACGTGCCCCAGTTATCGCTGGCCATCGCCGGGCCGCAATCACGCTCACCGGTCCTGAGTCGGCCGTAAGAACTTAAGAGTCGTTCCCGTGCACAGCAGCGAACGTAACCGTTGGTCGCCATCGGCGTTCAAGGTCGCAGAGGCGAGCTCGAAAGATCGCGAGGAGTGGCAGGGCTTTCCCGGAGAAGCGACATGTTCACGTTCAGGTTTGGCTCTGCGTTTGTGTTTCTGCTGCTGCTCGTAAGCGCTTGCGGTTCCCCATCGACGACGAAGAGCACCGCAGCCGAAGTCCTGTTCGCGGTCACCGAGGGGGGTTCCGGGACAACCGCACCGGGTACGGTCGCGATAGTGGGCCTCGACGGCCGTGTAAGGGCAACGGCCGATTTCCAGGCTCGCTTGGGACCGGTGATCCCAGACGCGTACACGCCTCTTCAAAGCGTTGCGCAGGTCGTCGGATCAAGCGTCTATTACATCGACGGCGCAGGCAATATCCGGGCGCTCAAGGTGGGGAGCGAGCCGCAGCTCGTGGCTCAGTTCCCACTGCAGGGGGCGCAGGAGGACACGTGGTTCGTGGTGAGCCCCGATGGCTCTCGCGTCCTGGCGGGCATCGTCACGTTTCCGGCCGTCGGCCCGCCTGCGTCGGGCAGCTCGTGGCCAACTCTTGTAGGGCCGACCAAATTCGACCTCAAGACGGCGACGGCAGCGGGGCAGCCAAAGACGCTGGTCCATCTCGAAGCCCCGTCCGGCGCCAGCGGCCCGGCGGCGATCTTCCCGGTCGCGTGGACCTCGTCCGGGCCGGTTGCCATGCTCCCTGAGGCCCTTACGTCTCAGAACGCCTGGTGGGGCGGACCGCTTTACATGTTCGATGATGCCGGGAAAAAGACCACGCAGCTGGGCGGAGCGGACTGTGAATCGGCGTCCGTCCAGTCAAATGGGTTGATCCCGTGCACTTCCGGCAACTACGGCGTCACGGTCCGCGACCTATCAGGCAAGGTCATCTGGACGACTCATGTGGATGGATTCGACGCACGTGACCTGCACATCTCGCCCGATGGACGAGCGATCTCGGACAACTCCCATGTCGAGACGCTTGCCGGCGGCATGGTTGCGATGCCCACAGGGTTCCGAGTCGAAGGCTGGTTGAACAACAACACCGTGGTTGGCAGAGTGACGCCAGACGCGAACACGATCGGTGGGCCGGACGAAGGGAACCTGCTGTGGATCAGCCTCGACAAGCCTGCTGTCATTCACGATCTCGGCTTCAAAGGCGATTTCGTGGCGACAGTCTCGTAGGCATCAGGCTTCCCAGCCCGCACCCACTGCGGGCAATGTCGATAACCGCCGTCATCTTTCTGATTGTTTCTTGGTCGACTGGAGGTGTTTTCGTGCCAGCACCGAGTAGCTGTCTTTCAAAGCCTTTTTCGGGTCGAAGCCAAGGCTGCGCGCCTGCTCGGGCAGCACCTCGAGCGGACCTTCGAGCTCGACGAACGAACCGAACACGAGCGTGTCTAGCGTGACCGTCACGACTCCATCGAGGGTCCACATCGCGCGGTGCTTGTTGTAGACGAACTCGACGCGAAAGCCGAGCTCGGCCAGGAGGTCGAGCGTCGCATGCGCGTCCTTGACCTCGACCTCGGTCTCCTCGCGCACCTTGACGCCGCCCACGAAGCTGGCCGGGCCCTTCGCGGTCAGCACGCCTCGCGGACCACCGTCGAGCACTCGCAACCTGAGCGTGATCCGGCGCGTCGACTTCCCAGGACCGTTGAATCGATAGTTCTCCTCGTCGTACTTGCCCTCCAGCCTCGCGGCGCGCCGGCGAAGCACCGCGCGAACGCGGGCATGCTCCTGCGGTCCCGCGACGCGGAACTTGAGCTCGCATTCGACGCTGCGATCGCGCGGGCGATGGTGGAGCCGGGTGCGTGCCACGGGTGGGAGATTATCGGAATCCCCTCTCCCCGCAGGGGAGAGGGTTAGGGAGAGGGGCGTGAATTGCCCGATCGCTACGCCGCGGCTTCCTTCTTGATCCGGTAGAGCGAGCTGGTCACCGCGGTGCACTCGTCCTCGACGTAATCCAACCCCGCGGCCTCGGCGATCCGGCGGGCTTCGTCGGAGCGGATCTCGAGTTGCAGCCACAGCGCCTTGGCGCCCACCGCGACGGCCTGCCTTGCGATCTCGGGGGCATCCGCCGCGGGACGGAAAACGTCCACCAGGTCGATCCTTTCGGGGACATCCGCGAGCGAGCGATAGACGCGCTCGCCGAACAGCGTGTCGGCGTAAGGGTTGATGGGGATGATGCGGAACCCTCGCCGCTGCAGGCCCGCCGGCACGGATCCGCCTGCCTTATTGGGATCTCGTGACGCGCCCACGACGGCGATCACGGTCGACGCCTCCAGAATCTCGCGTGAGTTGCGTCCCACGTAGCTGTCAAGTGTGCTGCCGATTTGAATATTCCGCGGGGGAGCTAGGGCGCGGGGCGAGGCTGGAGGAGAGCAGCCCCTGATATACGGCGAAGAGCGACGACCATCCAGAGAGCAGCTCCGGTCATCAGGAGCGCGGCCGCGCTCTGAATCCAGTTGTCAAGCGCAAAGCCGAGCACTGCGAAAAGTGGTCCCGAAAGCGCATATCCGATTCCGGCTGCGCGCGGCATGAGGGCGAGGCGGCTGAATGCGACTCCGAACACGATGAAGCTGGTGACCAGGAGGGCGATAAAGACAAGCGCGACGATCACCATCGGCGTTCCCTGGGCCGCGTCGTTGTAGAGGTTCGGGGCAAGGTCGTGGTGGCCGGCGAGGTAGAAGCGACCGATCGCCGGCTGGGCGAACGCAGCGATGCCGAAGATCGAGGGCCCGATGACATTTGAAGATAGCCCCGTGAGCAGACCCCACAGCCCCAGCTTCACTGATCCGCGGTGCATGAGCACGATGCCCAAAGAAACCGAGCCGATTGCCCCGAACACCGATCCCCCGATGCTGAACACGATGTGGCTGAAAAGGAACTCGTTGGTTGTGACATAACGTGACCAGCCCGCAAGATCGGTCTGCGGCGCGGGCTGGTGCGTGATGGTGCCGGCAAACAGTGTTGCGGCAAAAATCGGCAGGGCCCAAAGTCCTATGCGGGCGTAATGCTCAGCCGGGTCGGCGTTGTTCACGTGGCTGAGATTGCGCGCGCTCGTGGCAGAGGCGGCTTAGGCGTTTTGGGCGGGAGCACCAGCTGTCTCGACCCCAAGCAGCGGCCGACCCGCGGCGTAGCGGCGGATCTGCTCGCCGGCGAAGCGGTAGCCCCGCGACTCCCATCGACTGACCGTGCCCGCGATGTGCGGCGTGATCAGGAGGTTGGGAGCGTGCCAGAGCGGATGGTCGGAAGGTAGCGGCTCGGGATCGGTCACGTCCAGCGCCGCGCAAATGCGCCCGGACTTCAGGGCTGCGAGCAGCGCCTCCGTATCGACGGTCTTGCCGCGGCCCGCGTTGACGAACAGCGAGCCTTGCTTCATGCGCGCCAGGAAAGCGGCGTCGACGAACTTTTCGGTCTCGGGCACCAGCGGCAGGAGGTTGACGACGACGTCCGCCTCCGGCAGCAGCCGCGGCAGCTCATCCGCGGATCGCGCGTCATTGCGCGGGTGCCTGGCGACGCCGATGACGTGCGCACCGAACGGCGCCAGCCGTGCCGCCACGGCTCGCCCGATCGAACCATGACCGACGACCAGGACCGTCGCGCCCTCGAGATCGTCGATCGGATGCTGCCAGCCGTCGGTTGCCTCGGCGATGTCGCGGTTCCACTCGGCGCGTCGCTGCAGATCCCAGAGTTCGAGGAGGCGGCGGCGCGTCGCGAGGATCACCGCCACCACCCATTCCGATACCGACGCGTCGTGGACGCCGACCGCCCTGCACACGACGATCCCGGGCGGCACTTTTGGCAGCAACCAGTCGACGCCTGCGCTTAGCGACTGGATCACCCGCAGCCCAGGAAGCTCGTCGAACAGTGCGGGCAGCCGGCCCGCCACATCGAAGTTGAGAACGACGAACTCGACATCCGGTGCCGGTTCGGCGACGAGCTGGACGCCGTCGGGTAGCGGCTCCAGCTCGCGCCTCATCGGCCCGTCCGGGACGAGTACTTTCAGCTCAGGCGGCCTGTATGTGCGCGACGGCGGGCTCTTCGAGCGCGAACTTCAGCACTTCCTCGACCCGGCTCGCCAGGTGAAATGTCATCTCGTTGCGCACGCTCTCGGGGACATCGTCGAGGTCCTTCTCGTTGCGCTTCGGGAGGATGACCTCCTTCAGGCCCATCCGGTGAGCGGCCAGCACCTTCTGCTTGACGCCGCCGATCGGCAGCACCAGGCCCTGCAGCGTGACCTCTCCGGTCATGCCCACGGTGCTTCGCACCGCGCGGCCGGTGAGCAGGCTCACGATCGCGGTCGTCATCGTCACGCCGGCTGACGGCCCGTCCTTGGGCACTGCGCCCGCGGGCACGTGGATGTGGAACGCCTTCTCGATCGCGTCGGACTCGATCCCCAGATCAGCAGCGTGTGACCGCACGTACGAGAGCGCGATCTGCGCCGACTCCTTCATCACGTCGCCGAGCTGGCCCGTGAGGAGGAGGCTGCCCTGTCCCTTTGAAGCCGGGGTGGCCGTCGCCTCGACGAACAACACATCTCCACCCACGCCGGTCACTGCGAGGCCTGTGGCCACGCCTGGCACCGACGTCCGAGCGGCGACCTCGTTGTCGAACCTGGGCTTGCCCAAGAACTCCTTGACGCGCAGCTGCGTGATCTCGACTGGTGGCGTCAGCTTGCCGGTGGCGACCTTCGTCGCGACCTTGCGCGTGATCTTCCCGAGCTCGCGCTCGAGGTTCCTCACGCCGGCCTCGCGCGTGTGGTCGGTGATGACGCTCATGACGGCCTCGTCGGTCACGGTGACCTCGTCGTCCTTCAGTCCCGCCTGCTTGACCTGGCGCTTCAGCAGGTGGTCCTTCGCGATGGCGACCTTCTCCTGCTCGGTGTACCCGTCGAGCCTGATGAGCTCCATGCGGTCCAGCAGCGGCGCCGGGATCGTCTCCGAGACGTTCGCGGTCGGGATGAACAAGACCTCGGAGAGGTCGAGGTCGACCTCCAGGTAGTGATCGCGGAACGTGTTGTTCTGGGCAGGGTCGAGCACCTCGAGCAGAGCCGCCGACGGGTCGCCCCGCCAGTCGCTGCCGACCTTGTCGATCTCGTCCAGCATGATCACCGGATTCTTGGTGCCGGCCTCTTTAAGGGCGCGCACGATGCGGCCTGGAAGCGCGCCGACGTAGGTGCGCCGGTGGCCGCGGATGTCCGCCTCGTCGCGGATGCCGCCCAGGGACACGCGCGTGAACTTGCGTCCCAACGCGCGCGCGACGGACTCACCCAGCGACGTCTTGCCGACGCCAGGAGGACCGACCAGGGTGATGATCGCGCCCGAGCCGCGGCCCCCCAGCACCTCGAGGCCCCGCTCCTTGCGCAGCTTGCGCACGGCAAGGAACTCGATGATGCGGTCCTTCACGTCGGCGAGGCCGGTGTGGTCCTCGTCCAGGATGCGCCGCGCCTCGATGAGGTCGTAGTTGTCCTCGGAGCGCACGTTCCAGGGGATGTCCAACATCCAGTCCAGGTAGGTGCGGATCCAGCCGTACTCGGGGTTCTGCTCGCTCGTCCGCTCCAGGCGGTCGAGCTCGCGCTCCACCTCGAGGTGCACGCCATCAGGCATCTCAGCGAGGCGTCGGCGAGAACCTGCGTGGTCCAGCCGATCAGCTTGGCCAGGCGCTCCTCGAGGTCGACGGTCTCGAGCACCTCGAGCTTCTGCTCGGTGGTGAGGTCGGGGGAGTACCCGGCCAGGTCGGCCAGGTGTCCGGGCGTGCGGGCCGCGCGCAGGAACTGAACCAGCTGCGGCGCGCCGCGCGACTCGACGAGGTTCTCCAGGAGGGCGCGGTACTCGCGCGCCAACTCGATCACCTTCTCGCTCGCGGGCTCGGGGTCGGTGATGGGGTCGGCCTTGACGAACAGCGCCCCGCCGATGTCGGCCTGGCCGCTGCCCAGCCGGGCACGGTACTCGCCGCGCAGCATGAACGCCTCGGCGCCGGTGGGAAGCTCGGCGGAATCACCCAGGCGCGCGACCGTACCGATGCTGCCGTAGTGGCCTTCGAGCCGCGGCACCAGCAGGATCAGGCGGTTGCCCTGGCGGGCAGCCTCGATCGCGGCCTTCGCGGTCTCGCCCTCGACAGCGAGCGTGACGGTCATGTGTGGGAGGACGACAACGTCGTCCATGGGCATGACTGGTAGCAGTTCGGACTTCGGCATCTTCGGGTCTCCTGGGTTCATAACTAGTGAAAGTTTTTCCCCTGTCCCGTCATTCCCAATCAGGGAAGGCCGCGGCAGAGACCAGGTAACTGCCCGGAACCGGCCGGGCCTAAACC
>WNGP01012758.1_pt1 | contig 10482 bp, 9 predicted proteins | sample 5407671 | NCBI WGS metagenome assembly WNGP01 (sample SAMN13153381, study PRJNA577476) | soil metagenome | isolation source: 40 cm soil or saprolite under Garry oak tree replicate 2 | place: USA:California | collected 2016-06-15
ACCGGCACCTGCTCCTTGGCGCGGCTGTCGCGGCGCACCAGCGTGACCGCGCCGGCCGCCACGTCGCGCGGGCCGAGCTCGAGGCGGAGCGGCACGCCCTTCAGCTCCCACTCGTTGAACTTCCAGCCGGGCGAGACCTCCTCGCGCAGATCGACCTTCACGCGGAAGGCGCCCTTGAGCTCCTCGGCCGCCAGGCGGGCCGCCTCGGAGATGCGCGCCCTCTCCTCGTCGCTCTTCCAGATCGGCACGATCACGATCTGGAACGGGGCCAGACGCGGGGGGAAGATCGCGCCGTTGTCGTCGCCGTGGGCCATCACGATCGCGCCGATCAGCCGCGTCGAGACGCCCCAGGAGGTCGACCACACGTGCTCCCACGTGCCCTCGCGGGTCTGGAACTGCACCTCGAACGCCTTGGCGAAGTTCTGGCCCAGGTTGTGCGAGGTTCCGGCCTGCAGGGCCTTACCGTCCTGCATCAGCGCCTCGATGGAGTAGGTACGGAGCGCCCCAGCGAACTTCTCGCTGTCGGTCTTGATCCCGGTGTAGACGGGAATCGCCATCTGCTCGGCGAAGCGGCGGTAGATCTCCAGGATGCGCAGCGCCTCCTCCTCGGCCTCCGCCTCGGTGGCGTGCGCCGTGTGCCCCTCCTGCCACAGGAACTCGGTGGTGCGCAGGAACAGCCGGGTGCGCATCTCCCAGCGCACCACGTTCGCCCACTGGTTGATCAGGACCGGCAGGTCGCGATAGGAGCGGATCCACTTGGCGTACATGGCGTAGATGATCGTCTCCGAGGTGGGGCGGACGATGAGCGCCTCCTCCAGCTCCTTGCCGCCGCCGTGCGTCACCACGGCGATTTCGGGCGCGAACCCCGCGACGTGCTCGGCCTCCTTGTGCAGGAACGACTCGGGGATGAACAGCGGGAAATAGGCGTTCTGGTGCCCGGTCTCCTTGAAACGCGCGTCCAGCTCGCGCTGCATCGCCTCCCACAGGGCGTATCCGAGAGGACGGATGACCATGCACCCCTTGACCGGGGAGTAGTCGGCCATCTGGGATTGCGTGATCACGTCGGTGTACCAGCGCGAGTAGTCCTCCTTCCTCGGCGTGACGAGCCTGGACATGCGCCCTCCAGAATGAGACGAAGGACGAGCAGCCGGATCAGTCCCCGGGCCGGGCCTCCCGCGTCAGAGGCACGAAGCGGACCGGCAGGAGCACCTCGCGCTCGAAGCCGTCCTCGCCGCGCGTCACCCGGACCAGCTCCTGATCGCCCGTCCCGATCGGTACGACCAGGCGCCCACCCGGCTTCAGCTGCGGGAGGAGCTCGTCGGGCATCTGGCGCGGCGCGGCGGTGACGAGGATCGCGTCGAACGGCCCTGCCTCGGGCCATCCACTGGCGCCGTCGCCGACGCGGACGGTGACGTTCGTGCAGCCGGACTCGGCGAGCCGCGCGAGCGCGGTCTCGGCCAGCCGGGGCCGGACTTCCATCGTGTACACGTGCCGCACCAGACGCGACAGGACCGCCGTCTGATAGCCCGAGCCGGTGCCAATCTCGAGAACGGTGTCGCCCGGCCCCGGGCGTATCGCCTCCGTCATGTAGGCCACGATGTACGGCTGGGAGATCGTCTGTCCATCGCCAATCGCCAGGGGGCAGTCCTCGTAGGCGCTGCCCCGCAGAGCCTCCGGCACGAACAGGTGACGCGGCACCTTCTCCATGGCCTGCAGGACCCCCGGATTCGACACGCCACGCCGCTCGATCTGATCCTGGACCATCCGCATGCGCAGGGCGGCGAAAGGGTCTTCTGGGTCAGGCGGATTCTCCAAGGGCCGGCGCCTCTGGAAAATCTTATCACAGCGCCCGGGCCCGCTCTCCAGCCGGGGCTTCGAGTTTCCGGTAGAATCCGCGCCGTCGCGTTAAGGCGCGAGGGAGGGACCACGATGCGCCACGCAGGGGAGTCGACCACGTTGTGGCCGGCCGCTGGCTTCTGGGTCGGACTCGGATTCGCCTCCTTGTTCCTGCCGGTCGGTTGCGGCAGGGCGGGTGAACAGGCGGCGGGAGAGGTCCTGCACGCGCTCGATCAGGGGAAGGTGGTGGGGACGAAGAGCACGATGGAGACGCTTGGCCGGGCGCTCGCTCCAGCCTTCCTCCCGTCCGCGGTGACCGTGGATGCCTGGGGCAATGATTTCGTCTACGCCTCGGGCGGGGCGAGCTTCACGCTCACCAGCCCGGGCGCCGACGGCCGGACCGGGACCGCCGACGACATCGTCATGACCGACGGGCGATTCACGCAGCTCCCATCCCCCGCGGCGCCATAGGACGCGCCGGGCCACGCCATGACCACCGCCCTCGGGACGCGGATCGGCCGGGATCTCGATCTCCTCGAGAAGGCGTTCGGCCGTCCGCGACCGGGCCGCCGGCTTCCGCCGCTCGATGAGCTGATCCTGACGATCCTGTCGCAGCACACGAGCGATGTGAACCGAGACCGGGCGTACCGGGAGCTGCGCCGCCGCTTCCCGTCCTGGTCGGGCGTTCTCCGGGTCCCGCGGTCGGATCTGGAGGATGCCATACGGGTCGGCGGCCTGGCGCGCACCAAGAGCCGCGTCATCCGGGATGTCCTGCGCGCCATCCTGCGCGACCGGGGGCGGCTCGACCTCGGCGTGCTGAGACGCATGCCGGCCGATCAGGCGAAGGCCTACCTGCTCGGACTCAAGGGGGTCGGGGAGAAGACCGCCTGCTGCGTCCTGCTCTTCTCGTGCGGGCGGCCGGCGTTTCCCGTGGACACGCACATCCACAGGGTCGCCAGGCGGCTGGGGTGGGTGCCCTCCAAGGCGACCGCGGCTCGAACCCACGCGCTCCTGGCGGCGATGATACCCGCCCGGCGGTGCTACGCGGCGCACATCAACCTGATCGCTCTCGGCCGTCGTGTCTGCCGGTCCCGCGCCCCCGCCTGCCTCTCCTGTCCGCTCCGCCGGGGGTGCCGTTACGCCGGTCCATTGCTCCGGAGAGTGGCCCTGCGTGGCCCCCGGCGGCGGCCCGCCATATATTGAGGAACGGGAACGGGGATCGCGACTTCGACGGGGCTCGTCACCATGTTCGAAGGGTTCAAGGTCGGCCTCGCGCTCGGAGGCGGGGCCGCGCGCGGGCTGGCCCACATCGGTGTTCTGAAGGCCCTCGAAGAGAGCGAGATCCCGATCGACCTGATCGTCGGAACGAGTGTCGGGGCGCTGGTCGGAGGGGTGTACGCCACGACACGCAGCGCCGCAGCGACCGAAAGGCGCTTCCGCGAGTTCATCTTCAGCAAGCAGTTCAAGCGGGCCAGGTTCGACTTCCTGAAGGAAAGCCGGCAGGCCAGCCCGGGACTTCTGTACAGCTTCGTCTCCCTGGTCAAGAAGGGGATCTTCTACTCCTTCTCCATGGCCAAGACGTCCTGGATCAGCGCCGAGCACTTCGAGCACAATATCAACGGCATCCTGGACGACATCCGGCTCGAGGACACGAAGATCCCCTTCGCCGCCGTCGCCACCGACATCAACCGCGGCGAGGAGGTCGTGCTGAGGAAGGGTCTCCTCCGGCACGCGGTCAGCGCCAGCAGCGCGGTCCCGGGGCTCCTGCCGCCCGTTCAGATCGACGGACGTCTGCTGATCGACGGCGGATGGATCAGCAAGGTGCCCGTGATCCCGGCCCTGCGGATGGGGGCGAGCATGGTGATCGGCGTGGACGTTTCGAAGGAGATCGAGGACACATCGGGCTACCGCAGCGGGCTGAACATCATGGTGCGCGCCAACGCGGTGAAGGCCGAGGCCCTCAAGGAGATGCAGTGCCGCTTCGCGGACGTCCTCGTCGAGCCGGACGTCGACCACGTCCACTGGGCCGATTTCTCGGCCATCGTCGAATGCATCTCCCTGGGGGAAGAGGCCGCTCGAAGAAAGATCGGGGAGATACGGCACCAGATGAAGCTGGCCCGCTGGTCGTCGCTTCTCGGGTATTCGCGATCCCGCCGGCTGGCGCGGGCGTACATGAAGCCGGAGGACCCGGACGGGGCCCCCTGAGCGCTTGAGGAGAGCGGCGTGACCTGGTCGCGAGGATTGCGACGCATGCTCATCGTTCCGGCCGTGACGGCGGCCCTGGTGGTCACGGCGGCGGTCGCCCTGCCCTGGCTCGCGGATGCCGATCGCTACGGGCCGCTCATCGCCGCCGGGGTGCAGAGCGCGACCGGGAGGGCGATCACCTTCGGGTCGATTTCGTTCAGGGTGCTGCCCGTGCCGGGATTGTCGGTGCGCGGGCCGATCCGGTTCTCGGACTCGGCGGCCTACCCTGGCCGGAGCGCCCTCACGGCCGAGTCACTGACCGTGCGACTCGGCCTCCTGGGTCTGCTGCGCGGCCGGGCCAGCGTCACCGCGATCGTGCTCGACCGGCCGACGCTCACTCTGATCCGCGACGCCCGCGGCGGCTGGAACTTCGATGACCTGGTGCGGAGGGCCACCGCGGCGCGGGCCGGCGGTCCGGGCTCCGGCGATCCTGGCTCGTTCAAGGTCGTCGTTGATCGGGCGCGGATCGCCGGCGGCCGCATCCGGATCTATGACGACGCGGTCGTTCCGGGCCGGCGGGCGGAGCTGGTCATTGCGCCGATCGACGCCACCATCAGCGGCTGGGGCGGAGACGGGCCGGCGGACCTCGACATGTCCGTCGGGCTGGGCCGCAGCGCGCTGGGCGTGCGGGCCCGCCTGCGGGCCGGGGGGGAACGACCTCTGCTGACGATGCAGTCCCGGGGCAAATCGGTGCGGGTCGAGGACCTCGCGCTGCTCCTGCCATGGCTCAGCGTGCCCCGCCCGGCCGGCCTCGAGCTGCGGGGGTCGCTCGACCTCGACGGGTCGGTCGAGGTGCCCCTCGAGCGTCCCGAGGGGCTGCGGTTCAAGGGAACGCTTGCCCTCGCCGGCGTCAGCTACCGCGACGCCGCCATGGCCCTGCCCGTGAAGGACCTCTCAGGGACGATCCTGGTGGACGGGGACCGGGCGGAATGGCGGGACTTCAGCGTCTCCGCCGGATCGTCATCCCTGCGCGGCAGGCTCCAGGTGGAGAACTTCCTCAAACCGAGAGTCGGCTTCACCTTGAGCTCGCCGCGGCTGGATCTCAACGAGATCGTCGCCACGCTCGTTCCCGCGGTCCCGTCGGAGACCGCCGGCCCCGCGCCCTCCCCGCGGGCGGCTCGACCCACGTCGGGGCTTCTGGACCAGGTGAGCGGCAGCGGCCGTCTCGAGATCAAGCAGGTCCGCTTCCAGACGTTCGACCTGTCGGACGTACGCGCCTCGGTCGGCCTGGCGCGCCGGGTTTTTTCCCTGAGGGATCTGAGCGCTTCGCTCTACGGTGGGACCCTCGGCGGCTCCGCCAGTGTCGATGTCGGCCGGGCCGAGCCCGGTTACGCGGCCTCCCTCCATCTCGAGAGGGTCGATGTCGATCCGCTCCTGACGGCCTACGGCGCGGGGCTCACGGACCTGGTTCGCGGCCGTCTGGCCGGCAACCTCGCCCTCTCCGCGAGCGGCTCGAGCATGAGCCAGATTCTCGAAACCGCCCGCGGCACGGGCGCCCTCGAGATTGCCGACGGCGCCGTGACCTCCTTCAGCGTGCTCAAGCAGCTCGCGGGGCTTCTGGAGTTGGCGGGGGGCAAGGGGATTGGCCGGGAGAGCACGCCGTTTCAGAGCCTGCGGGGAAGCCTCGTGGTGGCCGACCGCAAGGCCCGGACCGAGGATCTGACGCTGCTCTCGCAGGACCTCGACCTGGAGGGGAAGGGCTGGGTCGGTCTCGACGCCAAGCTCAATCTGGACGCGACGGCACGCTTCTCGGAGGGGTCGACCAGGGGCATGGTGGCGAAGAACGCCCGGCTGGCGGGGCTGACCGATGACGGCCGCCTGGTCGTCTATTTCACCTTGCAGGGCGATCTCGCCAGCCCGGATATCCGGATGAACACCAGGGCACAGGAGCGGGTGGCGGAAGCGAGGGCCAAGGAAAAGCTGCGCTCACGGCTGAAGGATCGCTTGCTGAAGCAGCTTGGACAGGGCCAGGAGGCTAATTGACCTTCAGGACCTCGACCCGTGCGTAGGCGGACACCACGCGGGAACCGTCCTTCCCCTCGACCTCCAGGCGAATCAGATACGATCCGGGGCGGTAGAGGTCGAACGTCTTGGTGAAGGTGGTCGGGACGAAGATCTCCTCGGGCGGGTGTACGCAGGCAGGGTCCTCGCGGATCCGGAACCCGTCCCGCTCCGTCTGCCCCGGGTCGATACGCACCCAGATGGTGGCCGCGTGGCAGAAGTTCCGGTCGTGCAGGTCGACGCCGGTGAGGTGCCCGGTGAGGAGGACGGTGATGGGGGTGAACCCGACTGCGGGGTCGGCGGTCAGGCTGATCCTGGGTTTGTCCTTGCCGTCTCTTGAGGCGGGCGGCTTGGGCTTGCGGGACGTCCCGGAAGCGTAATCCGGGGCCAGGAGCGTCGCGACGACAGCCAGGAAGAGCGGCGCGACGGAGCGGCGGTTCATGTCCCAGTATAGGCCCGGCCGATTTCGGGGTACAAGGCGGGGTTTCGCCTGTCCCGGCAGGAGGACGAGTGGCCACGGCGATGTGGACAGGCTTGCCGGCACGTCATCGAGGTGCACCCGCCGGCCAGGGAAATGACAGATTTCATGCTCCCGTGATCGGTCCGATGGTGGCATGGAATTGGCTTATATGATGCAGGGCCCGATCGACGGGTCCCAGGGAAGGCGGTACCCAGCATGCGAGCCAAGACGAGATGGTCCCGGTTGGTCCTGGTGACGGGAGCCTTGGGCGGACTCTTTCTGGGCGGTCAGGTCGCGCCGGCCCTGGCCGACGAGGAGGATCTCGGCTCGACCTACGGACGGGTGCGCTTTCTCGAAGGAGATCTGAGTGTCCAGCGGACCGGTCAAGGAGAGGTCGCGGAAGGGACCTTGAACTCCCCGGTCACCCCGGGCGACCGTCTGACGACCGCCGACGGCCGGGCCGAAATCGGCCTGGCGGACGGCACCGTCGTCTGGCTGGACGGCGGGACCCGCCTCGACGTCAGGAACCTGGCCGACATCGGCAACAGGTTCGAATCGACCGACCTCCTGGCCCTCGAGAGCGGCGCCCTGCGTATCGAGGCCCCGGAGTTCGACAGCAAGACCAGGAGCTACCACATCGACACGGAGTTCGGGTCGGTCTACCTTCTTTCTGGCGGAAGCTTCCGCATCGAGATCGACGACGGCTCCACGACCTTGTACTCGTTCCGTGGCGTGGCGGAGCTCTCCGGGGATGATGGCTCGGTCCTGGTGCGGACCGGCGAGCGCAGCAGCGTGCAGTCGGGCAGGATCCCCTCCGACGCGCGCCGGTTCAACACCGCCCGATTGGATGATTTCGATCGGTTCGTCGAAGGCCGGCAGGAGGCATACCTGAGACGTGATTCGGGTGAGGCGCCCCAGAACATCGTCGAAGAGGTCCCGGACGAGGTCCATCCCTACGTGAACGAGCTGTCGTATTACGGCTCGTGGCGCAGCGTGCCGGACTACGGCTGGGTCTGGAGGCCGGCGTACAGCGGCGGGTGGGGCCCCTACGTCAACGGCTACTGGACGTGGTGCCCGACCGGCTGGGTCTGGGTTTCTTATGACCCCTGGGGATGGGCGCCCTATCACTTCGGCCGCTGGGACCTCGTGGTGGACGTCGGCTGGTGCTGGATCCCCGGCAGGGTATGGAGTGGCGCATGGGTCAGCTTCGCGGTCGGGCCGTCCTACATCGGCTGGTGCCCGCTCAACTTTTACAATCGTCCGGTCTTCCATGATGTGACCATCATCAACGCGGTCAACGTCAACGTGAACCGCCTCGAGCCACGCGGCTGGCGTTTCGTTTCGGTCGACCGGTTCGCCGATCCGGGCGCCCGGCGCGGCGTGCTGCGCCCCGACCGTCTGCCGCGCGGCACCGAGGTGGTGATCAGCTCGAAGCTGCCGCGCTTCGACCCCAGGGACGTCGCCGGGAGGCCCGAGCGCGGCGCCCGGCTGGTCGAGACCGTCCGCGCCAATCGCGCCCCGCTTCCCGCGGCCTTCGATCGCGACAACCGGCCGGTGCCCTTCCGAAGGCAGGAGAGGGCCAGCGAGACGCGAAACCGCCACATAACCCCGGATGGTCCGGCGCCGGGCCAGCCACGGTCGCCGCGTGGCCGGCCCGACGGGCGGCCCGTTCCGCCCGTCGATCAGTTGCGACCGACGGCGCAGGGACCGATGTCACGCCCACATCCCCGGTCCGACAGGTCGTCGGCCGTCGTCGGGGGGCCCCAGGATCGCACCCGAAATTCCCCCGTCGGGCCGGATCGGACCCGAGCTGGCGTCATCGAGCGGCTCCACGAGCCGGCCCGGCCGCCGGTGGGCGCAACGCAGACACCGCACGGCGGCGACCGGAGGCAGCCATCAGGGTCCACCGTCGCTCCGCGAACCGATCCCGGTCAACCCCAAACGCGGCGCCCCGCGCCGCGATCCGACCAGATGATCGAACGCCTGTTCGACGGGGTGCGCGGCGATCGCGGCCGTGGACGCGTGGAGCCGCCTCGCGGGCAGGCGACCCGTCCGCCGGCCGTGGCCCCTCAGCCCCCGCGGAGGCCCGAGAGCAGGCCTCCCGCTCCGCATCCGAAACCACCGAAGGAACACGGGAACGAAGGACATCGTCGCTGATCTGCCGTAAGCCCGGATCCTGGCCGCCCCGGTTCTCCGGGGTGGCCATTTCTTGACGCCCTCCCGGGCGTGTGGTAAATCAAACGGCCGAATGGCGATCCTGCCGATCCTCCGCTATCCGCCGGCCAACCAGGTCGGGGTCGCGTTGCAGGTCGCCGTGGTCGACCTGAGCGCCGGGGAGAAGCCCGGGGAGGCCCTCGTCCTGATCAATCCCCGGATCATCGAAAGCGCCGGAGGATACGTGGAGGACGAGGGCTGTTTGAGCCTCCCGGGTTTCACCGAACGAGTGACCCGCCCGGAGCGATCCGTGATCGAGGCGATGGACCTGGAGGGCGCAACCCGGGTGCTGGAGGGTCGCGAGCTGATGGCCCGCGCCTTCAACCACGAGATCGATCACCTGCACGGCCGGCTGTTCATCGAGCACCTCAGTCCCCTGAAGCGCCGGCTGATCAAGAGAAAGGTTCAAAAGCGCATGCGCGCGGGGGACTGGGACCTCGTTCCCGCCTGAGGTCGCGCCCGAGCAACCCTCCCTCGCGCAGCGTGAGGACCATGCGAATTGTCTTCATGGGAACTCCGGATTTTGCCCTGCCGTCGTTGCGGCTCCTGCTGCAGGCCGGTCATGACCTCGCGGCCGCGGTGACCCAGCCGGACCGGCCGCGCCGGCGCCGGTCCGGCACTCCCGAGCCCTCGCCCGTCAAGGCCGCGGCCCAGCGCTCCGGGGTCCCCGTCCTGGCGCCCGAATCGGCGAAGGACCCCGCCTTCATCGACCGCCTGAAGGCGATCGCGCCCGAGGCGATCGTGGTGGTCGCCTACGGGCAGCTGCTGCCGCCCGAGGTCCTGGGACTGCCGCCCCGCTGGTGCATCAACGTGCACGCCTCGCTCCTGCCGAAGTACCGGGGCGCCGCGCCGATCGCCCGGGCCATCATGGCCGGCGAGAGGATCACGGGGGTGACGACCATGAAGATGGACCGCGGGCTCGACACCGGCGACATCCTGCTGCAGCGGGAGTGCGCCATCGGTTTGACCGAAACGGCCGGAGAGCTCGCCCGCCGGCTCGCCGAACTTGGCGCCGGGGTCCTCGTGGAGACCCTGGACCTGCAGGCGCGCGGGGCGATCGAGCCGAAGGGACAGAACCCGGACGAAGCGACGGTCGCACCGTCCCTGACGCGGCAGGACGGGCGCATCGACTGGTCGCGCAGCGCGCAGGAGATTGCCAATCAGGTGCGCGGCTGTCACCCGTGGCCCCTCGCCGCCACGTTCCTCCGCGGGCAGAGAGTCACCATCCATCGCGCGGAGGTCGGCTTCGAGCCGGTGAAGAAGGGCGCGCCTCGACCCGCGCCCGGACAGGTCGTCGCCGAAGCGGAGGCGATCGTCGTGCAGTGCCAGGGGGACAGCCGCCTGAACCTGCTGCGGATCCAGTTCCCCGGACGCAAACCGATGACGGCGCGCGAAGCGCTGAACGGCCGTCTGATCCGCGCCGGTGAGACCTTTGCCCAGAGCTCCGCGGGCTGAGACGTCACCCGCACGCGGGCGGCGGACGCCGGTGGGGCGGCGCCGGCCGGGCGGGCGCGCTGCGGCTTTTGCCGTTCTCGAGGCGGTCGAGCTCAAGGGCGGCAGCAGCAACGCCCTCCTGTCGGAGATCGACGCCCCGGACGAGCGCGAGCGGCACCTGGCCACAACGCTGGTCTACGGCGTGCTGCGGCAGCGGCGTGCGCTCGATCGTTTGATCGAGCGGTCCTCGCGAAGGCCGCTGCACGACCTGGACACGGCGGTCCTGATCGCCG
>WNGP01005599.1_pt1 | contig 10479 bp, 9 predicted proteins | sample 5407671 | NCBI WGS metagenome assembly WNGP01 (sample SAMN13153381, study PRJNA577476) | soil metagenome | isolation source: 40 cm soil or saprolite under Garry oak tree replicate 2 | place: USA:California | collected 2016-06-15
ATCGGCGAAGCGTCGATACCGGTGCAGATCAAGCTCCTGCAGGTGCTGCAGGAGCGCACCTTCACCGCGCTCGGCGGGCACGAGAAGAAACGTTTCTCGGGGCGCGTCATCGCGGCGACGAACCGGCCGCTCGCGGCCCTGCGCCGCGACGGGCGCTTCCGCGACGACTTCTTCTACCGGCTGTGTTCCGACGTGATCGAGGTTCCGACGCTGAGGCAGCGCATCGCGGAATCGCCCGCCGAACTTGAGCAACTGGTGCGGCTGCTGGTCGCGCGCGTCACCGGCGCAAAGGCGCCCGAGCTCGTCGCAGACGTGCTGGAGGCGCTGGGGAGCGGCCTCCCCAGCGGCTATGCCTGGCCGGGAAACGTGCGCGAGCTCGAACAGGCGGTGCGGCGCATCCTGCTCACGGGACGTTACACAGCCGAAGTGCCCCAGGCGGTGCCGGGCGAAGAAGAGACACTGCTCGACAAGCTGCGCGCAGGAGAGCTCACGGCCGCGGAGCTTCTCGCGCGATACTGCGCCCTGTTGTACCGGCGCCTCGGGACGTATGCGGAGGTGGCCAAGCGAACCGGGCTCGATCCGCGCACTTCGCGCAAGTATGTCGAAGGCGGGAGATCAGGAAAGAACGAACGGGAGGCCGATCGAAACGACCTCCCATGAACATGGCATGCCGCTCCATCCGGTTATGGAGCACACTCCGGCAGCAAGGGGGACAATCCATGTTTGCGAGGGCGTTGCGCCGCGCGGCGGCGACCCGACCGTTGCTGGTTTCGCTTCTGCTTGCGCCGGGAGCCAATCCCTCGGCCGCCGAGGCCTTCGATGCCGACGGCCCGATCCAGACTGCTGTAAGGCAGGAGCTTTCGTTCGGCGGGATGGTCCGCGTCAGAGGCCGCGACCCGGGGTTGATCGGGGGCGGGAACGGCGGCACGGGCACTTCGGTCAACTACGACGACGGCGACCTCAACTACGGCCGCGGATTCACATCGCTCGGCGCCCAAGGCCGGACCGTGGTGGACAGCAAATCGGACACGACCGAGCTCAAGCTCGAAGCCGTGTATTTCTACGACTTCATCAACGCCGCCGGAGAGACCGATTTCCACCCCTTGAGCGAGGGGGCGCGCGACCGGGCGGGACGCAACCTGTACTTCAACGAAGCCTATGTCGGATTCAAAGGCGCCGTGTTCGGCGCGCGCCTCGGCAACCAGATACTGCGCTGGAGCGACAGCGCGTCGTTCGGTCACAGCATCGCGCCCGTCAATCCGGTATCCGCTTCCCGCCGCTATCAACCCGGAAACACGGCGAAAGACTCGTATGTGGCCCTTCCCATGCTCGCCGGAAAAATCGAATCCGCGGGCAACTGGACCCTCCAGGGTTTCTATCTGTTCGGTTTCAGTCCGACGGAAACGGAAGCCGCGGGCACGTTCCTGAGCGGCAACGATTACTACTCCCCGGGAGGACGCTACCTCCAGCTGGGCCAGGGGTCGCCCTCGGTTCCCGATACGGATGCGTCGGTCGTCACTCCCGCGACGCCGTTCGGGTCGAAGGTGCCGCGGGACCCCGATCGGAAGCCCGGCAGCAACGGGCAATTTGGCGCGAGAATCGAAACGCCGGAGCTCGGCCCGGCGAAGCTCGTGCTCGCCGGTTACGCCATGCGCGTCCACAGCCGCGAGCCCATCGTGAGCGTGCGAACTGGTACGCTGGGCGGACTGCAGGGCACCACGGCGCCGGACTACACCTCGAGCGGCGCCTACTTCGTCGAGTACGTGCCGGACGTGACGGTGTTGGGGACTTCCGCCCGCTTTGCGCCCGCAGCGCATTCCCGGCTGAGTCTCGATTATTCGATTCGCCTCAGGCAGCCACTGCAGATCGACGATGATATTCTCATCACCGCCGGCCTCGCGCCGGCGGCCGCAGTCGGCGCCTGCGCGGCCGATCCCGCGAGCGCGCTCTGCACGGGGACGCTGGCGGCGCTGAACCGCAACCCGCTGATCGCCTCGCGGGGCGGCATCACGGCGGCCAACGCGGCAAGCTTTTTCTCGACCGAGATCAGCGGATACGAGCGCTTCAATGTATCGCAGTACGCAGTCTCGTTGGGACAAGGCCTGCCGCCGATCCTGAGCGCGAGACAGTGGTCGCTGGCCGCGGAGGTCGGTGGCGTCTACATCCACGGGTTCAAGGACAAATTTCTCGATGCCAGCGTCAGCGTTCGGCCGGACGCGTCGGGAGGCAGAAGGCAGGGCTTCGCCACGCGCTCCGCATGGGGCTACCGCATCTCGACCCGACTGGATTATGCGAATCTCATGGGAATGCAAAGCGTTTCCCCTTCCCTCACCTGGATTCACGACGTACAGGGAAATGCCCCGATCACCCTGGGAACGCTGCTCGAAGGCAGCCAATCGGCGATCCTGACCGTCGATTTCGGCATCGACAAGTCCCTAGGTGCGCGCGTGTCCTATCGTTCATATTTGAACAAAGGCAACGACGCCGACCGCTTCAGCGACCGGGACTTTGTCTCGTTCTCCGTGACTCAAAAGTTCTAGCTCACCACATGATCATCAAGGTTGCTGCCGCAGTGCTTGCGGCGCTCGCCGCGGGCGAAGCAATTGCGCAGCAATATCCGTCCCGGCCGATCCGCTTCCTGGTCGGCTCGCCGCCCGGCTCGGGCAACGATCTGGTCAGCCGGCTCCTTGCGCAGAAACTCGCCCAGCGCTTCGGCCAGCCCGTCATCGTCGAGCAAAGGCCGGGCGGCGCGGGCCTGCTCGCGAACGACGCTCTCGCGAAATCGCCGCCGGACGGCCACACCCTGGTACTGCTCTCCGGGGCGCATCCGGCGACCGCGGCTCTCAACCGGGCGCTTCCCTACGATCCGGTGCGCGACTTCGGCATGGTGGGAACGGTGGTCGCTTATCCGCTGGTGATCTCGGTCGCGCCGAATTCGGAGATACGTTCGTTCCCGGACCTGATCGCGCGCGCGAGAGATGCGCCGGGCAAACTCACGTATTCGATGACCCCGGGCACTCTGGTGCACCTGCTCGGCGAGTGGATCAACATCGAGGCGGGCACCGCGATACTCGGCGTGCCTTACAAGGGCAGCGCGAACGCCCTGGTGGACGTGCTCGCGGGCCGCGTCGATGCGACCATCGAGACGGGAACCGCTTCGTTCGGGCATATCCGGTCCGGCAAACTTCGCGCGCTAGCCCTGTCTTCGCCGGCGCGCCATCCGGCCATGCCCGGACTGCAGACGATCTCCGAGACGCTTCCCGGCGTGGAGATGAGCTCGTGGCTCGGCCTCGCGGTCCCCGCGGCGACGCCGCGCGCGATCATCGAGCGACTGAACGGTGAAATACGCTCGATTCTCAAGGATAGGGAGGCGCAGCAGCGCCTCGCCGACCTGAGCGGCGTGCCGGCGCCCTCCAGCCCCGAGGAAATGCGCGCGCTCGTCGAGCGCGAGATCGCGCGCTGGAAGCGCGTCGTCGAGCTGAAGAACATCGAGCGGCAGAACTGATTCGCCTGGAAAACCGACGTGTCCCCGCAGATGCTATCTTAGGCGGACGCACATGACGACCCCGGAGCACCCGATGATCCCAATTTCAAGACGCTGGCCGGCGGTGGCGCTGTTCGCGGCGCTCTTCAATGCCGCTCCGCTGTGGGCCGCGAGCGCACTCGAGAACGACTACGTGCTCGTCAGCCGCGACGACGCGCCATGCGCCCAGGGCTCGACGCCGGGATGCGCGGAGCGCGTGATCGTGGCGATGGGCGAAATCCAGCTGCGCTTCGGCAAGGTGCTGCGCGCGATGCGGCGCGGCGAGGTCGCGGTGTTCAAGGCGGGCGAATCCTACCGGCCGCCGACGGGCGGCGCCTTCTTCGAAGTGGCGATCAAGCCCAACCACCCGCCGGCCAAGTCGCCCGCCGAGATCATCCCGCCGGCGAAGAACACGATCGTGTACGAGGGCGAGCGTTTTTTCATCTACGAGGAGCGGCTCGCGCCGGGGGACACGCGCGAGCGCCACAGCCACAGCCAGCGCGTCGAGATCCGCATCAACCAGGGGCCTTTGCTCCGGCAGATCATCGACGGCAAGGACGCGCCGCAGGAACCGCCGAGCGTGGTGAACTTCCGCGAGCCGGTCATCCACAGCGTGACCAACGTCGGCGACATGGCGCTGTGGAACTTCATCCTCGAGTTCCGGCCGGCGGGCCGGTGAGTCCACTACCACTACCTATTGCAGGAGCGATCAAGCTCATGGCAGCCAAAAACAGGCCCTTCGTCATCGCGCTCGAAGAGCATTACTGGGACGCAGACGTGGCGAAAACCTTCGGGAGCGGCGAGGCGCGCAGCCCCGAGCTGCGCCGGCGCCTGGACGACCTGGGCGCGCTGCGCATCGAGGAAATGGACGAGGCCGGAATCGACGTGCAGGTGATCTCGCACGGCGCGCCTTCTACGCAGCGTCTCGACGCAGCGACCGCGGTCCCGCTCGCGAAGCGCGCGAACGACCGTTTGCACGAGGCGGTGCGCGCTCATCCCGGGCGCTTCGCCGGCTTCGCCGCGCTGCCCACCGCCGACCCGAAAGCGGCGGCGGACGAGCTCGAGCGCACCGTCACCAAGCTGGGCTTTAAAGGCGCGATGGTGCACGGGCCGACGAACGGGGTCTTTTTCGACGACAAGCGATTCTGGCCGATATTCGAGCGCGCGCAGGCGCTCGACGTGCCGCTCTACATCCATCCGTCGTCGCCGGTGCAGGCGGTCGCCGATGCCTACTACAAGGATTACCTGAAGGACTTTCCCCAGCTCCTCACCGCGGCCTGGGGCTACACCGTGGAGACCGCCACGCACGGCATCCGCATGATTCTATCGGGCGCGTTCGACAGATATCCGGGCCTGAAGATCATCCTCGGGCATCTGGGCGAGTCGCTGCCCTTCTCCGCCTGGCGCATCAACATGGCGCTCTCGCGCGGGGCCGACAAACCCAGCACTTTCCGCGACACTTTCTGCAAGCACTTCTGGATCACCACCAGCGGCAACTTCTCCACCCCCGCGCTGATGTGCTCGATCATGGAGATGGGCGTGGACCGGATCCTCTTCTCCGTGGACTACCCGTTCGTTCCCAACCCGCCCGGCACGAAGTGGATGGCGGACCTGCCCCTCGCCCTCGAGGACCGCACCAAGATACTCTCCGGCAACACGAAGCGGCTGCTCCGGATGTAGGCGGCCTTCGCTTCGCGCACCGCTCTCTTAAAAAAACGCGCGCGCGGGCTCACTGCAGTGCATCGCGCTTTCTGTAATTACGACTACTTCTTTTGCAGCTCCTTCCACGGATCCTTCACCGCGGTGCCCACCGTCTCGATCTCGACGTTGGCGAGCTTGCCGCCGACCCGGCGCACTTCGCGCAGATACTCGTTCTGCACGATGTCGCGGGTGGCCGGGTCGACCGAGATCGGCCCGCGCGGGCTGTTCGGGTCCTTGAAGTTCTTCAAGAGCTCCATGGTCCGGTCGGGATCGAGCTTGCCTTTCTGCTCCCTGATCGCGTACATGATTGCGGCCATGCCGTCCCAGCCGCCGACGGCGACGAAGTTGGGCGTCTCGTTCGCTCCATAGTCGCGCTTCCATGCGGCGACGAAAGCCTGGTTCGCCGGACGCGTCGCGGCAGCTGAGTAGTGGTGCACGGTGAGCACGCCAAGCGCCGCCTCGCCCATGTTCTCCAGCTCCTCGTCGGTGGTGACGTCGCCCGGGCCGATCAGCTTGACGCCGGCCTTGGCGAGGCCCAGCTCGCCGAAGGCCTTGAGCACCGCGGTCGCGGTCTTTCCGGCCGGGATGAACACCATGAGCGCGTCGGGCTTGGCGTCCTTCACGCGCTGCATGTAAGGCACGAAGTCGGGGTTTAGCACCGGCACGCGCACGGTGCCGGCGACCTCGCCTCCCGCCTCCTTGGTCGCCCTGACGAAAGCATCCTCGCAGTCGTGCCCGGGACCGAAATCGCTCACCATCGTGTACGCGCGCTTGAACCGCTTCGCCGCCCATTGTCCGAGCGGATAGCAGGACTGCCACAGGGTGAACGACAGGCGCGCGATGTAGGGCGAGCGCGTCGTGATCACGGCGGTGCCGGCGTTCATGATCACGAAAGGCACCTTCGCTTCGGTCGCGAGCGGCGCCATTGCCATCGCGTTCGGCGTGAAGATGACCCCCGCGAGCAGGTTGACCTTGTCGCGCACGATCAGCTCCTGCGCGAGCTGCCTGGCCTTGTCCGGATTGGGACCGGTATCGTCGCGGATGAGGAATTCGATGTTGACCCCCGGCGGCAGCTCCTTCTGGTGCTCCTTCAGGTAAAGCCGCATGCCGCGCTCCATGTACGGCCCGAGATTGCCGTTCAGCCCCGAGTAGCTGGTGATGAAACCGATCTTGATCGTCTGGGCGAACGCTCCCGCCGTCGCGAGCGCGAGTCCCAGCGCTGCAGCCAATGCGGCCAGTTTTTCCTTTTTCATGTCCCTCCCTCCTAGAAAAGTTATTGCCAGGCGCGGTTGTCGACCGTGTTTTCGAAAGTCGCTCCGGGCTCGACCAGTCCCCATCCCAGAGTCCATTGATAAGTGTGATCGAAGCGCTCGCGGGTATAGGGCACGGGCGGCGCGTTGAGGATGCGCGAAACCTTGAGATCCCCGGCGCCGAGCAACCCGCCCGCCTCCTCGACTAGGTAGCGGGCGTGCCGCCTGGGATCCTTGTCGATCGCATCCGCCGCCCGGGCCTCGGCCCGGAACATCGCGGCGAGCGTCGGGCCGTCGAGCTCGTCCCCCGCCGCTTCGCTGCGCGTCGAATGCGACTCCATCAGCACGCGCAGGCCGCGCTTTTCCGCAACGCTGATCCAGGGCTCCATGAGGCTCGCCGCGGCGACTTCGCCTTTGCTGAGCGCGTCCAGCCGCTCCTTCATCGTCCCGGCGAACACCCACTTGATCTGCTCGCGCTTGAGGAAACCCTCGAGCAACTTCAAGGTGGTGAAGTGCGAGCCGTTGAAGGGGCTCACCGCGATCGGCTTCCCCTTGAGCTGCTCGGGCTCGTAGATGCGCGACTTGGGATCGGTGACGATCGCGAACGTGGACATCGCCGAGCCGAGCGCCACGATTTTCGCGGGGCGGTGCCCGGTCTTGCCGGCCTCGACCGCGCGCTTCATGACGCCCCACTCGCACATGCGGAACTGGTCGCACTGGCCCTGGTCGTAGAGCGCCTCCATGGTGCGCTCGAATATGTTCTCCCGAAGGGCCTGATGGTCGGAGTCGCGCTGCCCCGATCCCGGCGTCTTGAGGATGTCGACGTCGAGTCCCTCGTCCCGGAAAAAGCCCTCGTCGCGGGCCACCAGCAGCGGCAGGTCGTGGATCGCGTTCATCATCGAAACTCGCACGTTCTTCAGCGCCTTCGCCATGGCATTCGCCTCCTTGCGTCTCCAGGTGGACAAGTATATTTGACCGGGGGAAAAAGACCAGCCCGCCGCTTCACGCCGCGCCCGCCCGCAGAGCCGGCATCACCTCCCTGACGAACAGGTCCATCGATCTCATCACGCGCTCTGGCGCCAGGTCGCCGAAGGAGAACACCAGCATCAGATAGTTGATTCCCGACTCGCGCACGACTTCGGCGAGCTCCCGTGTGACGGTCGCAGGCGACCCCGTGACCAGTCGCGTCACCGCCGCCGCCGAGGTGGGGCTGACGTTCAAGAGGTCGGGCTGCCCGAGCTTGCGCGTGAGATGGGTCAGGTGGTCGCTCCACACCTTGTAGGCCGCGCCGCCCGTCCTGGCGGCCTCGGCGTCGCTTTCGGCGATGAAAACGTGCTGCGATTTTCCGAGCTTGGGCGCGCGCACGTGGGCGTTGTGGCGCCCGGGATCGTCGCGGTGCCGCGCCCAGACCTCCCGGTACTGAGCGTAGAGCTTGCCCGCCTCGGCCGCGCTCGTGTTGAGCACGGTGTTGTAGCCGTGCTTTGCCGTGAACTCGATGGAATTCTTGTCGCTGCTCGGGAACCACAGCGGCGGATAGGGCTTCTGGCGCGGGTGGATGTAGAGCTCGAGGTCGCGGTAGGAGAAATATTTCCCCTGGTGGTCGAGGACGCGGCCGCCGCATGCGGCGAAGAAGATGTCGAGCGTCTCGCGGTAGCGTTCGCGCGATTCCTCGATGTTCTTCATGAAGAAATAGGAGGACTCGATCGGCGAGACACCGCGCCCCATGCCGAGCTCCAGGCGCCCGCCGCTCATCTGATCGAGCATGCAGATCTCGTTGTAGAAGCGGAAGGGGTTGTACCAGGGCAGACAGAACGTGAGCGCCCCTAGGCGGAGCCGCTGGGTGCGCTGGATCGCCGCGGAGAGCACCAGCGCGGGCGAAGCGTCGATCGAGAGCGGCGTGCCCTGGTGCTCGGCGACGTGCCAGGCGTAGAAGCCCGCTTTGTCCGCGGCTTCGGCGATTCGCAGCTTGTGCTCGAAGATCTCGCCCGCCGGCGCATCCGACCACTCGATCCAGTCGAAAACGCCGAATTCGAGCGGGCTCTCCTCAAAATCCTTATACGACACAAGCTTCTCCCGTTGACAGCAAATTGAAAGATAGGTGTCAGCTCCTTGCAAGGGCCTTCGTGCAAATTATCCCTGGCCGCTCGCCGAACGGCCCTTGAGAAAGCCCGCCATGGAAAAATTCCTCACCGGATCGATCGCTTCTTTCCTGTTTGCGTCCGCGCACGCCCAGGCTCCCGAGCCCGCAGTCGAGCCCAACACGCTCGCCACGGCCATTTTCCTGGTGCTGTTCGTAGGCTTCTGCGCCGGTTTCGTCTGGATGGTGTGGCGGAACAAGGACAAGAAGACGAAGGAGTAGCCGGAGCGGAGGGGCACCGGGATCAAGCTTCGATCCCCCGGTAAAGCCAGTCCACCTCCCAGAAGGTTTCAGGAGTCCTCTGCTCAAGCAGGTGATTGCGCAGGTCGCGCGCGCCGCCGTTCGCGTGAATGATGTCGCCGAAGATCCGCGAAGTGATCGTGACGCGCGCGGTGCGCAGATACCGTTCCTTCTCGTAGGCCTGTAGCGCGGCATTGACGTCGCCTTCCGCTTTTTCGAGCTTGCCCGAAAGCACCACCGCGTCCTCGATCGCCATGCATGCCCCCTGGGCCAGGTATTGCAGGGTGGGATGCGCGGCATCGCCGAGCAGCGCGACGTTGCCGCGCGTCCAGCCGGGCCGCGGCTCGCGGTCGTGCAGCACCCAGCTCTTGTCCTTGCCGACGTAGCCGAGCATCTCCTGCACGTGCGGGGTGGTGCGCGAAAAGACTTCGGCCAGCTCCTCCGGGCCGCCGTAGTCGTGCCGCTCGCCGCGCGCGAACTTGCCGCTCACGACGGTGGCCACGTTGTTCATGACGGTGCCGCCCCGCAGCCGGTATTGCACCAGGTGCAGGTTCGGCCCGATCCAGATCACCATGTCGTCGAAGTGCGACTGGTCCTTCACTTGGTCGACCGGAACGACGCCGCGGTAGCTGACGTGGCCCGCGGGCTGCGGCGGCCCGTCGCCGATCAAGGTCTCGCGCACGCGCGAGCGCAGCCCGTCCGCGCCTATCATCGCCCACCCCTCGTACTCCGATCCGTCCGCGAAATTCGCGACCACGCTCTTGCCGCGGTCGGTGAAGCCGGCGAGTTCCTTGGAGGTGTGCAGCGCGATCTCCTCGCGCTTGCGGCAAGCCTCCAGCAGCGCGCCGTGGAGGTCGCGGCGATGCACGACGGTATAAGGGGCGCGGAAATGCCTGCGGAACGGTTCGCCGCAGGAGATGCGCGTGAGCTCGCGTCCGGTCAGCGCGTCGATGAGGATCAGGTTCCGGGTGAACACGGCCTGCGGCTCCAGCTCCTTCATGACGCCCAGCCAGTCGAGCATGCGATAGGCGTTCGGGCCCTGCTGGATCCCGTAGCCGATCTCGCCGAACTCGGGCGCCTTCTCGAACACGCGCGAGCGCATGCCGCGGCGCGCAAGCGCAAGCGCCGCCGCCACGCCGCCGATGCCGCCGCCGACGATGAGGATTTCCGGACGAGTCGCGCTCACGGGTCAGGGATTCTACATCCTGAGCGCCGCCTTGCGGCGCGCCGGCAGCGCTACAATGGCTTTCATGAGCTACGAGCACGCGTCCTCTTCGTTTGCCTGGAAGGCTTCGAGCTTCAAGAACCCCGCCGACTACCTGGTGGAGCTGACGAGCGGCGACCGCGGTGAGATGCTTGCTGCGGTCGAGGCCCTCGAGCGCAGCGGCCGCCTCTCGCCCGTCCACGCGCTGAGGAAGACCGATTTTCGCTTCGACGGGCTGCGGAAGAAGCTCGAGCGCGGCTACGCCGAGGTGCGCTCCGGCAGGGGCTTCGTCGTGTTGCGCGGCCTGCCCCTCGATGGCCTGTCGCTCGAGCAGTTCACCGCCTGCGCCTGGGGCGTGGGGACGTATTTCGGCCGCGCGCTGTCGCAGAACGCTCAAGGGGAGCTCGTCACGTCGGTGATCGAC
>WNGP01005600.1_pt1 | contig 10479 bp, 8 predicted proteins | sample 5407671 | NCBI WGS metagenome assembly WNGP01 (sample SAMN13153381, study PRJNA577476) | soil metagenome | isolation source: 40 cm soil or saprolite under Garry oak tree replicate 2 | place: USA:California | collected 2016-06-15
GGCTCCTGGCTGGACTGTCGGACGCCGAGTTCAACCGGCGCCCCGCGCCCGGGCGCTGGTCCGCGGCGGAGTGCCTCGACCACCTGAACGCCATTCGCAAGGTCCTACCCGCGATCGACCGAACCATCGCTGGCGCACGGGCTCGCGGGCTGCGGAGTGACGGGCCCTTCCGTTACGGCTGGTTCACCCGCTGGATGATCCGCGCGTTCGAGCCGCCGCCCCGGCGGCGCTTCAAGAACCCGAAGCTGCTCGAGCCGGCGCACGAGCCGCTCGCCACGAGCGCGGTGCTTCGCGAGTTTCTCTCGCTCCGCGACGAGCTCGCCGCGCGGGTCCGTGCCGCCGACGGGCTCGACTTGAAGCGCGCCATCGTAGTCTCGCCCGTGAGCCGCTTCTTCCGGATGCCCCTCGGCGGCTACCTCGCGTTCCTGCTCGCGCACGATCGCCGGCATCTGTGGCAGGCACGGGCGGCGCTCGGATCTGACTCGGGCCCCGCATGAGGTTGGTAGGGGCGCAGCATGCTGCGCCCCTTTGTGTTTTTCGGATACTCGCATTCGGTCAGCGGCCGCTAGCTTGTCTGCGTGCCCCTGCGGCTTGCCGAGCATCCCGAACACGACCGTCCCCGCGAACGCTTGTGGACATTGGGCGCCGCCGCCCTGACGGGCCAGGAGCTCCTCGCTCTCGTCCTGGGCACGGGGTGCGCGGGGCGGGACGCCCTTACCGTCGCGGGAGATCTGCTGAGGCGTGTGGATGGGTCGCTGCGGCGGCTCGCTGGGCGGCCATCGGCGGAGCTGGCGCGGGTCCCCGGCGTCGGCCGCACCAAGGCGGGGCGGGTGGCCGCGGCGCTCGAGCTGGGGCGTCGCGTCAGGGCCGAGGCGGAGCCGGCGCCGGAGCGGATCCGTGGCCCGGCGGACGTGCAGCGCTTTTTCGGGGCCCGGCTGCGCGATCTGACGGTCGAGGAGTTCCACGTGCTGGCCCTGGGCAGCCAGAGCCAGGTGCTGGGCGATCTCTTGATCACGCGGGGGATCCTGAATAGCTCGCTGGTGCACCCCCGTGAGGTGTTTCGGGCGGCGATCGCCGAGGCGGCGGCGGGGATCATCGTCGTGCACAACCATCCGAGCGGCGACCCCACCCCCTCGGCGGACGACCGGGCGGTCACCCGTCAGCTCGTGGACGCGGGCCGGCTGCTCGACCTGCCGGTGTACGACCATGTGATCGTAGGGGGGGATCGCTATGTGAGCTTCGCGGAGGCGGGGCTGCTGTAGCGTTGACTAGGCCGCCGAGACTCGCCATCCTCCACAGGTGACCAGCACCGCCCCCATGCTCGCCCCCGAGCTGGCCCGGGCCGTGGCGGCCCAGCGCGACCGCCTCGACCTGGACCTCGTTTCGCGCGCCTATCTCGTGAGTGCCCAGGCGCACCGCGGCCAGAAGCGCGAGTCGGGCGAGGACTACGTCTCGCACTCGGTCGCGGTTGCGACGATTCTCGCCGAGCAGCAGATGGACTCGACCACCATCGCGGCCGCGCTGCTGCACGACGTGGTCGAAGACTCCGACGTCTCGCTCGACGACATCCGCCGCACCTTCGGGCCCGAGGTGGCCGAGCTGGTCGATGGGCTCACCAAGCTCTCCACCCTCACGTTCCGCTCCACCGCCGAGGAGCAGGCGGAGAATTACCGCAAGCTGCTGCTGTCGATCGCGAAGGACGCCCGCGTCATCATCATCAAGCTCGCCGACCGGCTCCACAACATGCGGACCCTGGAGCATCTGGACGACGAGAAGCAGCGCCGCATCGCGCTCGAGACGCGCGAGATCTACGCGCCCCTCGCGCACCGCTTCGGGATGGCGGGCGTGAAGGCCGAGCTCGAGGACCTGGCCTTCAAGTTCCTCGAGCGCGACGACTACCGCGGGCTGTCGCGCAAGGTCCGAGCGAAGAAGGTCGAGCGCGAGCGGACCATCGAGCGACTGCGGGCCCCGCTCGGCGACGCGTTGCGGGAGGCCGAGCTCGCCGACATCGAGATCACGGGCCGGCCGAAGAATCTCTGGTCCATCTACAAGAAGATGAAAAAGCGCGACAAGCCGTTCGAGGAGATCTACGACCTCCTCGCGGTGCGCGTGCTCGTGAACTCGATCCCCGAGTGCTACCACGTCCTCGGCATCATCCACCACAAGTGGACGCCGCTCCAAGAGCGCATCAAGGACTACATCGCGAGTCCCAAGTCGAACGGCTACCAGTCGCTGCACACGACGGTGTTCGGGCCGGGCGGGCAGCTGTACGAGATCCAGATCCGCACCCGCGACATGCATCACACGGCGGAGTACGGCATCGCCGCCCACTGGCTCTTCAAGGAAGGCAAGCGCTCCGCCGACGAGCTCGACCGCCACCTCGCGTGGTTCCGCCAGCTCATCGAGCTGCAGCAGGACACGCACACGCCCGAGGAGTTTCTCGAGTTCCTCAAGGTCGACCTGTACCAGGACGAGATCTTCGTGTTCACGCCCCGGGGCGACGTGAAGCGGCTGCCCAAGGGCGCGACGCCCCTCGACTTCGCCTTCGCGGTGCACACGGAGGTGGGCCAGCACTGCCAGGGCGCGCGCATCAACGGGCGCATCGCCCCGCTGCACCGGCCCCTGAAGAACGGCGACACCGTCGAGGTCCTGACGAGCCCGCAGGCGAAGCCGTCGCGCGACTGGCTTGCCCACGTGGAGACCGCCCGTGCCCGCCACAAGATCCGGCAGTGGATCAAGCAGGAGGAGCACGAGAAGAGCCTCGAGCTCGGCCAGGAGATCCTGGCGCGCGAGGTGCGGCGGCGCCGGCTCGAGCCGCCGAACGACGAGCGGCTGCGACGCGCCGCGACCACGTTGTCGGTGGGCACCCCGGAGCAGCTCCAGGCCGCCCTGGCGCGCGGCGACGTCGCCCTCGGCACGATGATGCGGGCGCTCTACCCGGACCTCCCCGCCGACGAGCTGCAGCCGCCCAAGCCGACCGCCTTCGGCCGCGTGATCCAGCGGCTGCGGCTCGGCCGCGGCATCAAGATCCAGGGCGTGGACGGGCTGATGGTGCGGTACGCCCAGTGCTGCCAGCCGGTGCCGGGGGACCAGGTGGTGGGTTACGTGACGCAAGGGCGCGGCATCTCGATCCACCGCTCGGACTGCCCTAACCTGCTCGTGCTCTCGACCGAGGCGGAGCGACGCATCGACATCGACTGGCAGGAGTCGGAGGGGGAGACGTTCGTCGTGCGGCTCGCCGTCGGCGGGGAGGACCGCCGCGGCCTGTACGCCGACATCTGCACCGCCATCAGCGAGTCCGGCACCAACATCCGCTCGGCCGAGCTGGCGACGCGGGACGGGGCCGTGTTCGGCGCCGTGCTCGTCGAGGTCGAAAACCAGACCCACTTGAACAAGGTGATCCGCGCCATCCGGCGAGTGAAGGGCGTGACCGACGTGTCGCGCCGCGAGTCCGGTCCCCAGGTGCAGCCGCAGGTCGGTTAGATTTCCGGGATGCCCTTCGATCTCGTCTCCCCGTTCGCGCCGGCGGGGGATCAGCCGCGCGCCATCCAGGAGCTGCGGGGCGGGCTCGCCCGGGGTGACCGCTACCAGACGCTGCTGGGCGTCACCGGCTCCGGCAAGACGATGACCATGGCGCACCTCATCGCCGCCTTCAACCGGCCCACCCTCGTGCTGTCGCACAACAAGACCCTCGCCGCCCAGCTGTACGGCGAGCTCAAGTCGTTCTTCCCTAAGAGCGCCGTCGAGTTCTTCATCTCGTACTACGACTATTACCAGCCCGAGGCCTACGTCCCCCAGACCGATACCTACATCGCCAAGGATTCGTCGATCAACGACGACATCGATCGCCTGCGGCTGCGCGCGACGTCGAGCCTGATGGAGCGGGAGGACGTGGTCATCGTCGCGAGCGTGTCCGCCATCTACGGCCTGGGCGACCCGGAGGTGTACCGCCAGCGGCTGGTGACGGCGACCGTGGGACAGGAGCTCGCCCGCGACGCCCTGCTCGAGGAGCTGGTAGGGGTGCAGTACCAGCGGAACGACGTCGCGTTCGAGCGCGGCACGTTTCGGGTGCGGGGCGACACCGTGGAGGTGTTCCCCGCCTACGACGAGCAGGCGGTTCGGGTCGAGTTCTGGGGCGACACGGTCGAGCGGATCGCCAAGATCGATCCCTTGACCGGCGACACGATCACGCAGCTCGGGCGGGCCGCCGTGTATCCCGCCACGCACTTCGTCACCGAGCGGCCGACCATCGAGCGGGCGGTGACAGCGATCCGGACGGAGCTCAAGGCACGGCTCGCGGAGCTCCGCGCCCAGAACAAGCTGCTCGAGGCGCAGCGGCTCGAGTCCCGCACCAACTTCGACATCGACATGCTGCTCGAGGTGGGCCGCTGCACCGGCATCGAGAACTACTCGCGCCACCTGACGGGGCGGCAGCCCGGCGAGCGGCCGGCGTGCCTGCTCGACTACTTCCCGGCGGACTACCTCTGCATCATCGACGAGTCGCACCAGACGCTGCCGCAGCTCGGCGGGATGTACGAGGGCGACCGCTCCCGCAAGCAAACCCTTGTGGACTACGGCTTCCGGCTGCCGTCGGCGCTCGACAACCGGCCGCTGCGCATCGACGAGTTCATGGGACTCGTGCCGCGCATCCTGTTCGTGTCGGCGACGCCGGGGGACGAGGAGCTGCGGCTGTCGGGCGGCGTCGTGGTGGAGCAGATCATCCGGCCGACCGGGCTCGTGGACCCCGAGGTCGAGGTCCGGCCGGTGAAGGGCCAGGTGGACGACCTGCTGCACGAGATCCGGCTGCGCGAGAAGAAGAACGAGCGCGTGCTCGTCACCACCCTCACCAAGCGCATGGCGGAGGACCTGACCGACTACCTGCAGCAGCACGGTGTCCGGGTGCGCTACCTCCATTCCGAGATCGACGCGATCGAGCGGGTCGAGATCATCCGTGGGCTGCGGCTGGGGGAGTTCGACGTGCTCGTGGGGATCAACCTGCTGCGCGAGGGGCTCGACCTGCCGGAGGTGTCGCTGGTTGCGATCCTCGACGCGGACCAGGAGGGATTCCTCCGCTCCGACCGCTCGCTCATCCAGACCGTGGGCCGGGCGGCCCGAAACCTCCACGGCAGGGCGATCCTCTACGCCGACCGCGTGACGGGCTCGATGCAGCGGGCGCTCGACGAGATGACCCGGCGCCGCAAGATCCAGGCGGAATACAATCGGGAGCACGACGTCACGCCGCGGTCCATCGTGAAGTCGGTGGGCGACATCCGCTTCGTCACTCGCGTGGCCGACGCCCGGACGACCCGAGCCGAGGAGAAGACCGCGCCGCGGCCGGCCGACGCCAAGGAGCGCGACGCGCTGATCAAGCTGCTCGAGGGTCAGATGCAGGCGGCCGCCGAGGAGCTCGACTTCGAGCTGGCGGCGCTGCTGCGCGACCAGATCCTCGAGCTCCGGGCCGAAGGAGACACGGCGTCCCATGCGCCTGTCCGCGGACGCGCTCAACCGGTTCGGTGAGGAGCTGGGCCGCGGACTCGCCGCGCCGGCCGTGATCGGGCTCTCGGGCGAGCTGGGCTCGGGGAAGACGACGCTCGTGCAGGCCATCTGTCGCGGGCTGGGGGCGCAGGCGCTGGCGACGAGCCCCACCTACGCCCTGGTGCACCACTACGAGGCCCGCGGCGTCCCCGTCTACCACGTCGACTGCTACCGGCTCAAGACGGCGGACGAGGCGCGCGATCTGGGCTTCGAGGACATGATCCGCGAGCGGGCCATCGTGCTCGTCGAATGGCCGGAGCGGGCGGGAGCGTGGGTGCCGCTGCTTACACGGCACTTCAAGCTAAGCTACGGTGACAGGCCCGACGTCCGGGAGTTGGAGGAGATTCGGTGAGGCGCGGTGTCGCGGTTCGGGAACGCGGAAGTCGGAACGCGGAATGCGGAACAGAAGGGGCGGGTCCGATCCAACGAGCGTGTATCGAGCGGGGACCACCACGCGACCTGTTCCGCGTTCCGCGTTCCGCGTTTCGCATTGGCGAGGGGCGGTGATGGGCGGGGTTTGGCTCGCCATCGACACCGCGACCGAGATTGCCAGCGTCGCGGCCGGCCGCCCGCCGCGGGCGGACAGCGGCGCGCAGGTCCAGGGGGCGCGCCGCCACGCGGCCGAGATCGTCCGCCTCGTGGACTTCGTCCTGGGGAGGCTGGGGATCACGCCCCGGGATCTGGAGGGCATCGTGCTGGGGGACGGGCCCGGCAGCTTCACCGGCCTGCGCATCGGCTGGGCCGCGGCGAAGGGGCTGGCGCAGGAGGCCGGCCTCGAGCTCGTCGCCGTGCCCTCGCTCATGGCCGCCGCGTCGGGCGCGGCCTTGAAGGTCGGACCCGAGCCGATTGCGGCCTGCTTCGATGCGTTGCGCGGTCAGGTGTACGGCGCGGTGTATGCGTTTCAGGCGGATCGGGTCGCCACCCTGGTCCCGCCCGCGGTGTTCACGATCGCGGAGCTGGAGCGCGTCGCCCCGACGCGGCCGCGGCTCGCCGTGGGCGACGGCGCGATGCGGTATGCCGGGGAGGTCTCGCGCTGGACCGGCGCGGATCCGGTCCCGCCGGAAGGCCTGCCACCCGCGGCCACGCTGCTGCTCTCGCTCCTCGCCCGGGACGGCGCGGCGCGAGCGATCGCCGATCCGGACACCGCGGAGCCCGTGTATGGTCGCCCTGCTGAAGCGCAGGCCAAGTGGGAGGCGCGCCACGGTCGCCCGTTACCGGATCCGTCCCGCCCGAGCGGCTGACGTCGGCGATGTCGCCGCCATCGAGCGCGCCACGTTCTCCGACCCCTGGTCCGCGAACGACTTCGAGGAGTGCATCGACTCCGGGGTGCCGTTTCTCGTGGCCGAGGAGCGCGGGGGCGTCCTGGGCTACGCGATTGCGCATTGGGCCGCCGACGAAGCGGAGATCCTGAACGTGGGTGTCGCTCCGGCGTTCCGCAGGCAGGGCGTGGGACGGGCGCTGGTCGAACGGATGCTCGCCGCGCTGCACGACCACGGCGCGCGCGTCGTATACCTCGAGGTACGGGAGTCGAACGTTATCGCGCGGCGGTTGTACGAGTCATTGGGCTTCACCGAAGTCGCCCGCCGCGCGCGCTACTACCGGCGCCCGGTCGAGGACGCGGTAATCCTCCGGGCTGCCATTCCAGCAGGGCAGACGGGACAGGCGTCTGCAAAACTTTAGCCCAAGTGGCGTATCTTTGATTGACAGAATAACTTGCGGGTCATATACTGTTGACGCCCTTGGTCTCCGACCCGCCGAGCATCTGGAGGTTTGTTGTGAGCCGGAGCCTGAATAAAGTCATGCTAATCGGGAACTTGGGGGCCGATCCCGAGGTGCGCAGCACCAACAACGGCTCCCGGGTCGCCACGCTCTCACTGGCGACGAGTCGGCAGTGGACGGGGCAGGGGGGCGAGAAGCAGGAGAAAACGGAGTGGCATCGCGTAATCTGCTGGAACAACAAGGGCGCCCAGTTGGCGGACTTGGCCGAGAAGTACATGAAGAAGGGCAATCGGATCTACGTCGAGGGCCGCATCGAATACCGGACGTGGGAAGATCGTGAGAAGCAGACGCGCTACGTCACCGAGATCATCGCGCGGGAAGTGATCCTGCTGTCGTCCCGGGGAGGCGCCGAGGGGGCCGGCGGGGGCGGGGGCGGCGAAGCGGGCGAGTTCGCGCGCGCCAAGGCCGCGGCCAAAGTGGCGCCCGATGGCAGCAGCGGTAAGCCGGAATCGCTCGAAGCGTTCCCGGAGGCCCTGGATGAGGAGGACGACGATCTGCCGTTCTAAGCGAGCAGCCCTGCTCGCCCTTGTGGCGGGGCTGCTCGCGTGGGGGGGTGGACTGGCGCCGGCGCTTGCGGCGCAGGACACGACGCAGGCTCGGCGTGACACGTCGAACGCTGCGCAGGACACGACGCAGGCGCCGGCCCCGTCGGTCGCACCGGGGCAGATTCCGGCCACGCACACGGTCTCGAAGGGCGAGACCCTCTGGTCGATCGCTCAGCTCTATTACACCGATCCACTGCTCTGGCCGGAGATCTATCGCCTCAACACGGCGCTGATCGACGACCCGCATTGGATTTACCCGGGCGAGGAGTTGAACCTGCAGGGCGGCGTGAGTGTGGCCCAGGCGCCGCCCGAGTCGACGGCGGTGGCCGGGCGGCCCACGGCCGATACGGTGCGCGCCCACGGCGGGCCGGGCGCCGACACCGTGACGGCGGATACCGGTATCATCCTCGACACGGCGCAGAGCGTCATCGAGGCACCGCCGGCGCCGACGGAGAGCTATCAGACCATCTTCGATCGGCGCCGCAACGCGACTCAGGAAGTACAGGACGTGCTGCGGGGATACCTGCACCAGGCGTATCATCCGCTGCGCCGTGGCGAGTTCTACGCCGCGGGCTTCCTCACCGAGAACGAAAGCATGCCATACGGGCGCGTGCTCGGTAACACGGCGCTGTCCTCGATCCCCCGCCTCACCGACCGGACCAGCGCCACGATCTACGATCAGATCGCGGTGGCACCGCCGCGCAACGCCTCGTACCATGTCGGAGACTCCCTGCTCATCGTCCGCGTCGACCGGGACATCGCCGGCTGGGGCGGCGTGGTGGTGCCGGTAGGCGTGGCGCGCGTGACGGAGCTGCAGCAGCGACAGGTGCTCGCCCAGGTGCTGGCCAACATGCAGTTCGGCCGCATCCACGAAGGACACCTGGCGCTCCCACTCGAGCCGTTCAAGGACCCGGGCGAGGTGCGACCCACGCCGGTCGAGCAGGGGCTCCAGGGGCAGGTGATCGCGGAGCGGGACGTGCACGAGCTGGCGGCGCTGCAACAGATCATCTTCATCAATCGCGGCCGGGCGGAGGGCGTCACGCTGGGCGACCTGTTCGAGGTGTTCCGGCCGGCCGTGGGCCGCCCCGGCACGGCCTCCGAACAGGTGCAGGTGGTCGTCGAGATCGTACACGTGCGGGAGCATTCGTGCTCCGGCCTGATCCTGAACGTCGATCATCCCGCCCTCATCCCGGGCATGCCGGTGCGACTGATCCGGAAGATGCCGTCCTGACCGGTCGCCGGCCCCGGTAGACGGGGGCCGGAGACCGGGTTTGCTTTCGGACCGTGGTCCTCTTTCCTCACCTGATCGCGCTGGGCCTGTATGCGCTGGCTACGGCGCTGGTGCTCGTGCCGTTCTCGGGCCTGCGGTCCGCGCCGCGGGGGCTGACGCTCGGCGTCCCGCTCGCGGGCGTGGTCGCGCACTCGATCGGCGTCGCGCGGCTCACGCCGTTCCACGGGGTCGCGCCCACTCTCTCGCTGCTCGCGCTGTTCCTCGTCGCGCTCCAGGTGGTGAGCGAAGGCGCCTTCCGGGCGTCCGCCGTCGGGGTGTTCACGGGCCCCCTGGCGACGGGGCTTGTCGGCCTCGCGCTCTTGATCGGGATCGCCCCCGAGGCGGCGTCCGCCCCCGGGGCGGAGCGGAGTCCGTGGTCCATCCTCCACATCACCGTCAGCCTGCTCGGCCTCGCGCTGCTCGCCCTGGCGTTCAGCGCCGCCGCCCTCTACCTGCTCCAGTTCCGCGAGCTCAAGGCGAAGCGGTTCGGGCAGGTGTTCCGGCTGTTCCCCCCGCTCGAGCGGCTGGACCGGCTGAACCATCTGGCGCTGGTGCTGGGGTTCCCGACGGTGACCCTGGGGGTGCTGCTCGGCTTCGGGGTACGCTACGCCGGCGGCGCGCACGTGGATGCCGCCCAGGTGGTGTGGGGGATGCTCACGTGGCTCGTGCTCGGCTGGGCCGTGGGCGTCCGGGTCGTGCGCCACTGGGTGGGGCGCCGCGCCGCGTTCGCGAGCATCGCGAGCTTCGCGGCGGTGCTCCTCGTCTACCTGGCCCTCAAGCTGAGCGCGCCGGGCACCCAGCGGTTTCTCTGATGTGGCGCGGCGCATGAGCATCGCCGTCTTCGGGGTGAACCATCGCACGGCGCCGCTCGAGGTGCGCGAGCGGTTCGCGCACGCCGCCCGCGAGGTGCCGGGGTCGCTCGAGCGCGTCCTCGCCGCGGGCGCGCGCGGCGGCGTGCTGCTCTCGACCTGCAACCGCACGGAGTTCTATCTCACCGAGCCGGGCGACACGGCGCCCGAGACGGTGTGGGCCCTCCTCGCCGAGCGGCTGGTCGAGCGTCGCGGCGCGCGCGAGTACGGCTACGCGCACCGCGACCGCGATGCGGTGCGGCACCTGTACCGGGTGTCCTCCGGGCTCGACTCGATGCTGCTCGGCGAGTCGCAGATCCAGGGACAGGTGCGGGAGGCGTGGGAGATCTCGAAGGGGCAGGCGGGGCCGGTGCTGCACCGCCTGTTCCAGTCGGCGCTGCTCGTCGGCGCGCGCGTGCGGAGCGAGACCGGGCTGGGGATGGGCGCCGCCTCCGCACCTTCCGCTGCGGTGGCCCTCGCCGGCAAGATCTTCAACCGGCTG
>WNGP01009884.1_pt1 | contig 10478 bp, 13 predicted proteins | sample 5407671 | NCBI WGS metagenome assembly WNGP01 (sample SAMN13153381, study PRJNA577476) | soil metagenome | isolation source: 40 cm soil or saprolite under Garry oak tree replicate 2 | place: USA:California | collected 2016-06-15
CGCTCATGTTGAAGACTTCGTGGGGCACGCCGGGTTTGATGTAAATGAAATCGCCGGCTTCGTTCTCTAGGACTCTCTTGCATCCGTCCCCGAACTCGTGGCGGACTTTTCCTTCGATGATGTAAAGGATCACTTCAAAGCCGACATGAATGTGGGCGTAAGCCACACCGCCCGGCGGGATGGTGGCGATGTTGGCCGAGAGTTTCTTCGTACCGACGTTTTTGGACGACATGCCTTGTTTATAATGAATCCCATTCCAATCGCGGCGGGCGCCGCCGCCACGAATTGTCAAAATGCCATCGTGATCTTCCACCGCACTGAGTTCGATCTTGTCTTTCATAAGAAGTTGAGAGGTTGAGTTGATGAGAGGTGAGCTGTTAGGCGGGTGCTGTCTTTCTCGCCGGAAGAAGGTTATTTACCAGTGCGTTGGTTGTTTTCTCCAATACAATTCCCCACGCGCTGAGGACCGCTGCCGTGATTAGAAAGACGCAGAGAAAAATCCAGATTGGTTGCGGTCGAATGCGAAGCCCAAGCCAGATGACGTAGGGCTGATGAATGAGATAGAGGCCGTAGGAATAAACGCCGACCAGACTGATGATTTTGTCGAGACCGGCGGCGCGCGAGATCAATCCAGCCACGCCGACGATTGCAAGAAAACAACACGCGCCCGTTCCTAAATCGCAGAAGACATAAGCGATGCCGTTGTCATAAAGTTTCAGCGCGAGCGGATACAAAATCAGGCCGGCGATGAGTCCGGGGCCGCGCAAAAGGAACCATTCCACGCGCGACGCTTGCCGCGCCGTAGCCTCGCGAAGGCGGGTCGATCCATTCGACTCGCTGCGCTCGCTCAGGACAGGCCTTGTGTGCCACATTCCAAGCGCCATTCCCAAAGCGAATTCTGGCAGGCGACAAATCGCGAAGCCGCCGAGGATCCACAGCCCGTCTTGCGGATAAACATCGAGCATCAGATAGCGCACGAAAAATCCGAGGGCGCACGTGATTAGCAAAAAGATCCACGTCCCGAATTTTCTCGCCGCCCAAAAGAGCAGGGGAAAGATCAAGTAGAACTGAATCAACATCGAGAAGTACCACCAGGCGGCGTTGAGGTACATGAAGTTCATCGAGATATCGATGAAGCGGAGACCCAGTAGACTGAGAATGATCCGGCCATCGACCGGCTCTAGTCGCGCGACGAAAGGCGAAACAAGATAAACGATGTGTGCCACCCAATACATCGGATAAAGCCTAACGAATCGCGCGCCGTACCATGCACCCCAGGCGACGTGGCCTGATTCGGCGCGGCGATGAACGCACCGACGGCATGGAAACCGAGGCCGGAAATCTGCCACCATTCGCTGCGCAAGATCGACATCGTGCCCGCGAGCGTACCGCTCCAGTCGTTAGGCGGAAGCTGGTAGTGCTCGAAGACAGTCCGGAAGAAATGAAAATAGACGACGAAGAGAATCGCGAGCCCTTTTGAGATATCCAGCCACTGAAGTCGTCTCATCGCCGGCGCCAAGGAAAGCAAGAATTCGGAGATTAAGACAGAATTAACAGACTTCGTTTCAGAATCGCCGAGACAGCTTTGTTTTTGCGTGAGTTTGCCCAAGACCAATTGTATAGGCTTACGGTCGATGAAAGCCGGCGGCGGATCGAAATCATCACGGAGTTTCGGGGCGTTCGTTCGCGCGGAATATCCATTTTTTATCGGGCTCGCGACTGCCGTGATCTTTCTGGCGTTGGGAAGCCAAGTTTTGGAGGACGTAGCGCACCCTTATCTTTTGACCGCGATTTTCGTTATTTTGCTGGCGGCGGTTCTTTGGTCTGCGGTGTCGGTTGTGCGCCACGCGGATTGTCTCGCGATAAAGTGCGGCGAACCGTACGGGACGCTCATTCTCACGCTTTCCGCGATCAGTATTGAAGTCATGATGATTTCCGCGGCGATGCTCCACGGCGCGAACAACCCGACCCTCGCACGCGACATGATGTTCGGAGTCATGATGATTGCGCTCAATGGTCTGGTGGGATTTTCGCTTCTGTTAGGCGGATTGCGTCACCACGAGCAAAATTACAATCTGCAAGGAGCGAGTGCATATCTGAACACGATCATGGCGCTGGCCGTCCTTGGATTGGTTCTGCCCAACTTTACAACTTCGCTTTCTGGTCCGCGGTTCTCATCGGTGCAGGAGATATTTCTCGTCGTTACGTCCCTGAGCCTTTACTTGATTTTTCTTTTCACTCAGACCGGACGACACCGCCAATATTTCAAGGAGGCGGCAGGTGCGCCGGTCGCAACTGGGGCCGGCGGGCATCCTTCTCCATCGCATTTCAAGTCCACTGGTTTCCACACGGCCATGTTGTTTCTCTACCTGATTGTGGTTGTGATTTTGGCGGAGAAGTTCGCAATTCCGCTCGACAATTGCATCGAACGTTTTGGAATGCCGCAGGCGTTCGGCGGCGCGATCGTCGCAGGGTTGGTCCTGGCGCCGGAAGCGATGAGCGCGATCAAAGCCGCGACCAGAAATCAATTGCAACGCTCGGTCAACATTCTCCACGGGTCGGTGCTGGCGTCGATTGGTCTGACGATTCCCGCGGTGCTGATCATTGGCATGACGACACACCGCTCGGTCATTCTCGGAATCGAAGGCGGCAATCTTCCGCTGCTGGTCCTTACTTTAGGTGCGAGCATCGTAACGTTCGCCAGCGGCAAGACCAACGTCTTGCAGGGCTGCATCCACTTGGTGCTGTTTGCCGTTTTCTTACTACTGATCTTTTGTCCATGACTGTCCGAGGTGCGAGCCGGACTAGCGTTGGACTGGCATTAAACTGACGAGGCCGGTCTCTTCTCTGTGACGACCAGGAAGATGCCGCCGAGCACGGCGATGGATGCGATCACATAACGCAACGTAATCGGTTCGCCGAGCAAAAGAATTCCACCAGTGGCGGCGAGGACCGGGACACTAAGTTGAACGGTGGCAGCGCTCGCAGCTTTTAAACCGGCCAAGGCAGCGTACCAGATCACATAACCGAGTCCGGAAGTGATCGCCCCGGAAATGACAGCGTAAATGACGCCTAACGAATCGAGATGCATTTTCGGCAGCATGATGACACTGACCAGCGCCGCGAATGGAACGGCGCGCAGAAAATTTCCGGAGGTAGCGGCGATGGGGTCGCCGGCCGTTTTTCCGCGCAATGAATAAACGCCCCATGCCACGCCGGCGCTCAGCATCAGGATCGAGCCGATCAATGGCGGAGCAGAAAGTCCAGGCAATACGAGCAAGACAAGTCCGGCAACTGCAACGACTAGACCGGCAATCTGAATTGGATCCAGTCGTTCGCCTTTGCGAAAACCCGACAAAATCATTGTTGCTTGGACCGCGCCGAATAAAAGCAACGCTCCCGTTCCGGCAGAAAGAGCATTGTAGGCAAACGAAAACGCCGCGGCGTACGCAAAAAGCGCGAGCGCTGAAATCCAATTGCCGCTGCTTTGCGATGTCGTCCTTCGCATCGTCAGAATCAGCCGAAGCGCGGCCGCACCGGAGAAAATGCGAACGAACGTGAAACTGGCGGCGTCGATGTTGGTGTGTTTCAGCGCGGCGCGACAAAGCAGCGAGTTACTGGCAAACGCGATCATCGCCAGCAGCGTGAGGGTGAAGACGCGTGTCTTCATGGAAATCAAAACGGAGAAGTCACCGATTAGTGGGATCGGTGTCGAACTTCGGTTTGTTGGACGAAACTTTCTTGTAAGTGCCTTCGGCGCTGACGTTGTTTCCAAACCCGCACGTGCCAGTTTGAGTCACGACAAGCTTTCCACGCGTGAACTTGAGCGTGATCTTGCATTCGTCTTCGGCCCCTTCGGGTTTGAAGACTGCGGTGTCGCCCTCAATGCGCGCAATGCCGCTGCCCTGGCCTTCGTTGGCCGTCGGACCCTGCGGCGATTGGTATTCGTAGGTCCCGGAGAATTCGATTTGAAGCCGTTGCTGGCCAAGCGCCCAAATTTTGAATTCGCCGCCTTTCATTTTCCAAGTGCCGTTAACCTGGGCCGCGGTGACTTCGCTTGACGCCGCTGCGCCGGAGATCGCAAACAAAACGATTGGTAAGAACAGGAGGAGATATTTTTTCATCTTCTCAATCGGGAACGGGTTCGAATCCAGCAAACATTTCCTCCGCTTCCGCGAGCGATTTGAGCGGCACGCAGTCGCAAAGCGCGAAGAATTTATTCCACATCGCCAGCACGTTGAGGTTTTTGTGTGCGGCATCGATCGCCTCCCGCGATTTCCATTCCGACACTTCGATGATGGTGCCGTCGCTCGCGCGCATGATCGTGGGAGCGCGATCGGTCACCAGTCCTTCCTTGCGCAAAGTCGGCACGCGGCCTCGCACGAGATCGACCAGCTCGTTTTCCTTACCCGGCTTCGGCCGATAGGCGACGATGACGACAACGCCACTCATTGATTAGGCGGCTGATGCGTTATCGCCCGGCGCGAGGAGATGGCCGAAGAATCGCCCGGCGAGCAGAAAAGTAACACCGGCGGTCCCAGCCAGCGTCGCATGCAGCAACCAAAATTGTGTGGCCGGCATTTTTTCGAGAAAGCCGCCGATCCAGCCGACGAGATTGTTTCCGGCAAAAAAAGCCAAGTAGTAAATTCCAATAATGGTGGCGGACAATGCGGCCGGCGCGACCCGCGCATAAAGAGCAAGCGAAACCGGAAAGACATTGGCAAACCCGGCGCTGTTCAAGACGTGAAACGCAATGAGCCAGCCGATTGATACCTTTCCTCCGGAAGTGGCGGCGATCGCGGCGCCGATCACGAGTGAGAGCATGCCGGTCACAGCGATCAGGCTGCCAATCGCGATCTTAGTGATCTCCGCCGGTTCGGGAAATTTTTTCGACCAAATGCGCCAGAATATGACCGCGATGAAAAGAAAACTGACTGAGACGATCGAATCGAGCGTGATCAACCACGTTGTCGGCATTTTCTTTCCGAAGAACATGAGATCGGCGTGGTCCTGGGCCCAGACCAGATAAGCGTTGAAGATTTGCTGGTTCGGAATGATCGCGATCGTCAGGAACGGCAAAAGCACAATCAGCACGGCGATTGCGATCTTGTCGCGGCGCGTCAGTTTCGTTTTGGCGGTGTGATTCGCGCTCGCTTCTTTTTCTTCGACAACGGGCGAGTCTGGCGGCAGATATTTCCGGCCTGACAAATAGATGGTGAGCCCAATCAGCATTCCCACGCCGGCGGCGCCGAACCCCCAATGCCATCCAACTTTTTCGCCGAGCGTTCCGGCGATCAGCGGGGCCGCGATGACTCCGCCATTGATGAAGATGTAATAAATCTGAAACGCGTCCGCGCGGCGGTTGTCGCCGGTGGGGTAAAGCGCGCCGACCTGGCTGGCAAGATTTCCCTTGAAACAACCGACCCCGGTGAGCAGACAAGTCAGCGCGATGAGAAACGTCACATCGAATGCCATCAGAAAATGGCCGACGGCCATGAGCGACGCGCCGATCGTAATCGTAAAAGTGCGACCAAGCCAACGATCCGCGATTAAGCCGCCGACGATCGGTGTGAGATAGACCAGACCGGTGTAGAGACCAAAAATGGTTGACGCGAGCGGTTGGACATCGAGCGGCCCGCGAAAACTCTCAATCAGATGGCGAAATGGTCCGAAGCCCGCGATATGCTCGATGTGTGGGGGATGCAACAGCCGATTGACCATGTAAAGGACGAGCAGCGCCTGCATTCCGTAGTAGGAGAAACGTTCCCAGGCTTCGGCAAAAGCGATGTAGGCGAGACCGCGCGGGTGCCCGATAAAACTGCGGTCCTCAGGATTGTGCACGAAGGAAATTAGAAATTAGAAATTAGAAAGTAGAAAGGAGAAACTCGCAGAGAAATGGTTGTCGTGATTTGGGGCGTGGCGGGAGTTGGCAAAACGACCATTGGGCAACTACTCGCCAGAGAACTCGGCTGGAAATTTTCCGAGGCGGACGATTTTCATCCACAGGCGAACATCGACAAAATGCGAAGCGGCATTCCGCTGACAGATGAAGATCGACAACCATGGCTGGAAGAACTGCGCGACGCGATTAAGCAAGCGCTGGCGGCAAATGAGGACATGATCCTGGCCTGCTCTGTCTTGAAGAAGAAGTATCGTGATCGCCTAAAGGTCAGCGACCAAGTGAGATTCGTTTTTTTGCGCGGCGATCGGAAGCGGATCCGCAAGCAACTTCGTCAGCGTCGTGGACATTTTATGAATCCGAACTTGCTCGAGAGCCAGTTCGCCGATCTGGAAGAGCCGATGCCGGCCGAAGATGTGCTCGCGCTTGAGGTCGGTGGCGAGCCGCGCGAATTGGTTAAGCAAATCAAGTCTAGTTTACGTCAACGCGCTCGATGATAAGTTTCGGCAAATGAAAAAACTTCCAGCAATCAAAGAACGGACAAGGATTCAATCACCGACCCTCACGCCGCAAGCCTTGGCGTGGAATGGAAAACAACTTTGGCTCAGCTCGCGTGACCTTGGCTTTCTTTACAAGCTCAATGCTAACGGGTCCAAGATTCTCGAAGAGATCGATCCGCCGGGAGTGATCTGGGCCGCAGTGGCGACGAACGGTGCAATGCATTTGACTGTCGGCAAAGGAACGAATGACGACCGCTACGTTTATCGCTACGACTCAAAGAACGGCTTCGCCAAGCTCTTCGCCTGTCCGGATTTCACCGGCTCGTATCTGAGTCATGACGGCAAGAACCTTTACCTGAGTCAATGGTACGAGCAGCGCATTCTAAAGCTGGACGACACCGGAAATGTTGTTGGAAAAATCGATGTTGGCGCGGAAATCTGCGGACATGTGTTTGCCAATGGCGAGCTCTATGTGTTACGAGGAACTGAGAACGTGCCGAGACCCCCATACGCCGGAGGCCGACCGACACCGGCTCAATTCAAAAGTGGAGCGAAGCCAGGAGAAGAGCGGTGGTGGATTGCGCGGCTCAATCTGCGCGAAGAAACTCCAGAGGTAAAGGATCTCGCTGTCGTCCCATTCGCGGCGCGCTCGCTAACTTTTGACGGGGAACATTTCTGGGCGAATCATCGGGCTGCGAACGAAACCGTCGCGTTCGATCTTCCGAATTAGCTCGAGTTACGGCCGCACAATTCCGGCGAAGCTTTCTCGATATCGCCAAAGTAGGAACAGCTCGAGCAAGGTGACGACAAGCGCCGGTGGAAAACCTTCCGGCGCCATCAGAAGGTGGAACGCCCAGATGTTGAAAATCATTGCTGCGAGAATGGTGAGACCGAGCGGAACGAAGCGGCCGATGAGCAAAAGCAAACCGGCGATCAGTTGCATCCCGCCGATCACGTAAACGTAGCCGCTCTCAAAAAACGCTTTCAAATAGAGTCCGGCGACGCCTTGCGGTAGCGGAGGCATTGGAATGAAATGGAGAAACGCGTTCGAACCGAACACGACAAAAATTAATCCGAGAAGAACGCGGGCGATGATCGTTAAAATTTTCATGGCGAGGAATCGTGCATTGCTGACTGCGAATTTCCAATCACGAAGTTTTTCACGACCGCGAAATAAATCTGCGTGAAACCGCGGCGAGTGCGGCGCATGATTCCCGAATATGCGCATCAGTGAGATGAATTGGATGATGGTGGAGGAATATTTGAAACGGGACGACCGCTGCGTGTTGCCGCTTGGGAGCACCGAACAACACGCCTATCTCAGTCTTAGCGTGGACAGTATTTTAGCGGAACGGCTCGCGACCGAGGTTGCCGCGCAGGCCGGCGTTCCGGTGTTTCCGGTTGTCGCCTACGGGATCACGCCATATTTCCGCACCTTCCCGGGAACGATCACGCTGCGGGTGCAAACCTACATGTCGATCGTCCGCGACATTCTCGATGCGTTGGCCGAGCACGGGTTCAAACGCATTCTGATCGTCAACGGGCACGGCGGAAACACGCCGGCGCAGGGATTGGTTGGGGAGTGGATCGCGGACCACCCCGGCACGCGAGTGAAATTTCACAATTGGTGGAACGCGCCGAAAACCTGGGCACAGGTGGAGGCGATCGATCCAGTGGCGTCGCACGCTTCCTGGATGGAGAATTTTCCGTGGACCCGGCTGGAAAAAGTCACAATGCCATCCGAGCAAAAGCCGGAGGTTGATATGAATCACCTTCGTCAGCTCGATCCGAAAGCGTTGCGCACCTATTTGAACGATGGAAACTGGGGCGGCGTCTATCAACGCAGCGACGAAGAGATGATGAAAATCTGGCGCGTGGCCGTCCAAGAGACGGTAGAGTTATTGAAAAACGACTGGGCAAAATAGTCCGCTGATAAGACAATTCGAGTTGGAACACGAATTTGAGATATGAAAAGTGTCAGACGACTTAGGGTAAAATGGTTCGTTTTGATGATGTCGATCGTCATGATCGGCACAGGGAGCGCGCAGGCCGAACCCGGTCCGTTCGACAATTTCTTCCACAGATTGAGACGCGCGTTGGGCGAGCCGGAGCACAAATCAGCCCGTCGAAGCAGTCATAAACAGACTGACGAAACAACAAATCCTTCGAGCGAGAGATCGACTACTCCTGCTCCCGCCGCGACTAGCGATGCCGGGGCACCACCGAGCGAACGCAACACTCGAACGGCCACGCGAGCAACTTCTAAGAAAGGAGATGATCTTCGCTACGGCACGCCGGTGCCGGGTAAGACAGGTTTTGTGACGAGTCCGTTCTCGCCAAACGCCGGTTACATCGACGTCCGCGGTTTTGCTCCCGGCACTCCGGTGAAAGATCCTTACACTGGCAAGATTTTTCTGACGCCCTGACTAGCCGCCTTCGCCAACCAGCCTTCGCGTAAAGCTACGGCGTGTCGAGAGGCTACGGCGGGCCAGGGACAGGTTGGAAATTTCTCCGGCGTAAGCTCGGAGCACTTTAATGCCGAAATATCTCGTCGTCAGCACCAGCGGAAATCCTGACAGCAACAGTCGTCGCATGGGGCGGGTCGCATTCGCGCATTTACAAAGGCGAAAAATCGACTGCACCTGGATCGACATCAGCGAAATGGACCTGCCGCTGTGCGACGCGGATAAATGTTACCTCAACGCCAACGCGCAGAAGTTGAACAAGGCGGTCGAAACGGCGGACGGAATTCTGATTGCCGCGCCGGTTTATAATTACGACGTCGCAGCTGCGGCCAAGAATATGATCGAGCTGACCGGCAGCTCGTGGGAAGAAAAGGTGGTTGGATTTCTATGCTCTGCCGGCGGAACAAGCAGTTACATGGCGGTGATGGCTTACGCCAACAGTCTCATGCTCGATTTTCGAACGGTGATTATTCCGCGATTCGTTTATGCGACCGGTGATGCGTTCAAAGGCGACGAGATCATCGACAAAAAAGTCCTTACTCGCATCGAGCAGGCCGCGGACGAACTGGTTCGCTTCACCCAGGCTTTGCGCGGCTGAGCCGTGTTCAAACAGCATCGGCCGGTCCGAATGAAGTGATCTAGTTTCTCCCGAAGACGTCGCGCAGTTCGTCTTTCGCGCGCTCGAGCGTTTGCTTCCGGTTTTTCGGAAGATTTTTCCCGGCGCGGTTGATGTAGAAATTCAACATCGACATGGCCGATTGATACGGCTTGGCTTTGCGCCGTTTGCTGTGTTCAGCCGAGCGTTTCAATGAAAGCGCGATTTTTCGTGGACTCCTTGATCTAAAAACTTTCGGCTCCAGATCCAACGCGTTGCTGTGCTTGGTGACTCGCGCTGACCAGCGCTTGCTCTTACTGGATCGCTTTTTCGTCGCACTCATTCGTTTACAAAGGAATGAACAAGGTCTCCATTGTTTTTACCCTTTCGGGAACCAGCTCCGAATTTCTTCAGGAGTCAGTGGAAACCTTGCCAGTATTATTTCGCGGTCGGATTTCCCGGTGCGCGTATTTTATTCAGTCGTCCGCACTCAACGTAAAAAAGGTAGCAAGGCATTCATTATCCGTGTCCTGGTGAGAGACTGGATTCCGCTGTGCGGAAAGTAACGAAAGCCTTGCCTAATCCTTGTTTGTATGTTGCGGCGATCGCGCGCGTAATTTTTTTGGCTAGAGCGTTTTTACGATTCGCGTTGCGGAATTGTTAACTCGCCACTCCGGCGAGACCGAGCCGCGGGGCGTCTGCTTTGAGCGCGGCGATCACGTTGGTGATGACTTCGTCCAGCGGCATGCCTAATTCCTCGGCCCCGCGCACGATGTCTTCGCGATTGACCGCGCGGGCAAAGGCCTTGTCCTTCATCTTCTTTTTGACTGCGGCAAGATCGACATCGTGAATGCTCTTTGTTGGCCTAACGAGCGCGACGGCGACGACGAAACTGCTCAGCTCATCCACCGCCCGGAGCGTTTTCTCCAATGCCGTCTCCGGAGAAACGCCTGAGTAATCGGCGTGGGAAAGAATCGCGCGACAAACTTCTTCGCTCCAGCCGTTGTCGCGCAGCCACG
>WNGP01008446.1_pt1 | contig 10477 bp, 9 predicted proteins | sample 5407671 | NCBI WGS metagenome assembly WNGP01 (sample SAMN13153381, study PRJNA577476) | soil metagenome | isolation source: 40 cm soil or saprolite under Garry oak tree replicate 2 | place: USA:California | collected 2016-06-15
AGCCATCGCGTAATCGCCGGCGTCCTGGGAATTCTGTTAGCCGTGGAAGCCGTCGTGGTCTGGCTCCGCGAGGAGCGGCGGTGGCTGCGTTGGTTTGCACTGGCTGCAGTAGGCGGAGTTGTAGCGCAAGCGATCTTGGGCGGGGAAGTCGTGATCAGATTGCTTCACTACTGGCTGCCAGTACTGCACGCGTGCTTTGCTCAGATAATGTTTGGCGCAATATTGTGTCTGGCGGTTTTTACGAGCAAGTGGTGGACTGACTCGCATGAAATGTTTGAGGATCGAGGCGGAATCTCGATTCATTCGCTCGCGATTCTTAACGCTGTTGTAATGTTTATTCAAGTTTTTCTTGGCGCAGGCTTCCGCCATCAGTACGCGCCGATCTGGCCGCATATCGTGGGGGCGTTTGTCGTCTTGGGCGTGATGATCTGGACGGCAGCCGTGCTGCGGCGGCGTTTTGATTCTTCACGCGAGCTGACGTTTGGCCGGACACTGCTGCATTCGATGGTGGGCACGCAGATTTTGCTGGGAGGCGCGGCGTATTGGTCGCGTCTGGTGACGCAGGATGCTCCGCAACCGATGCCAGCGATGGTGGTGCTGACGGTGGTGCACACGGTTTTTGGTGCGCTGGTGTTTGCATCGTCGATTCTGGTTGTGCTGATGTGCTATCGTCTCGTGCCACGCCGGGGAACGGTTGCGGTTCCCTCCCGGCCGCAGACTGCGACCGAATGAGTACGCTTCGTTCAACGAATTTCACGCTGATGAGCCGCGCCGGCGCGTACGTCGCGCTGACCAAGCCGGACGTTTCTTTCCTTGTTTTGATAACGACCGGCGCCGGATTTTACATGGGCGTTCGCGGGCCGGTGGACTGGCTGAAACTCGTGCACACGGTGTTTGGCACGATGCTGATCGCGGCGGGCACAGCGGCGCTAAATCACTACATGGAACGCGAATCTGACCGCCACATGCGGCGAACAGCTTCGCGGCCGTTGCCGAGCGGCTTGTTACAGCCAGCAGAAGCGTTATCGTTTGGCGTGGCGTTGGCGATTGCCGGTGCCGCAGACCTGTGGCTGGTGGGCGGCTGGATGGCGTCGCTGTTGGGCGTGGTCACTTGCCTGAGCTACTTGCTGGCGTATACGCCGCTGAAGAAGCGCACGGTGTGGGCAACCTTCGTGGGAGCGTTTCCCGGCGCGATTCCTCCGATGATTGGCTGGGTAGCGGCAAGCGGCAGACTGGATAAGGGCGCGTGGCTGCTGTTCCTGATTTTGTTTTTCTGGCAGTTTCCGCATTTCCATGCGATTTCGTGGATGTATCGCGAAGACTATGCGCGCGCCGGAATTCAGATGTTGCCGGTGGTGGACCGCGACGGGACGCGAACGTTTCGCCAGATCATCATCACTGCGGGAATGCTGGTGGGCGTAAGCGTGCTGCCGTCAGTGCTTGGTCTAGCCGGGGTACTCTATTTTTTTGGCGCATTGGTGTTGAGTACAGCGCTAGTGCAGGTTTGCCTGTGGGCCTCCAGCGAAAAGACGAACGTGCGGGCAAAATGGTTGATGCATGCCACAATTCTTCACATTCCGATCCTGCTCGGTTTGATGGTCTACGACAAAATCGCACGGTAGAATTTTCCAGAGTTTTTCTAACACCATAAATGTCCTTCTCTCATGCCGCGTTAAACGCAACGCTCAACGGAACCAGCGGAATTCTTTTGGCCGGTGGATACGCCGCAATTCGTACAGGGAAGCGCGAAGCGCACAAACGGTTCATGATTTCAGCGTTCGTGGTCTCCTGCGTGTTCCTCGTGTCGTACCTCGTGTACCACCATCGTGTAGGCCATGTGGTGTTTCAGGGGCAAGGGTGGATTCGCCCGGTGTATTTCGTGCTGCTGACTTCGCACACGATTCTGGCGATCGTGATTGTGCCGTTGATTCTGATTACGCTGCGACGTGGGTTGGCGGAGCGCTTTGACAAACACAAAGTGATTGCGAAGTGGACGCTGCCACTGTGGTTTTACGTATGCGTGACCGGAGTGATCGTCTACTGGATGGTGTACCAGCTTTACGTACCGATCCACGGCTGAACAAAAAATCCTAGCTCACTCGCAAAGGCAACGCGGCAATTACGGCTTCAGTAAATTCGTCTGTTCCGGCTTTGCCGCCGACATCGTGAGTGGTGTGCTTTGCCTCGCTATAAACGGTTTCAAGGGCTGTTTCGATGCGACGGGCAGCGGACCGTTCGCCAAGATAATCGAGCATCAGGATGCTGCTCATCAGGAGAGCGGTTGGATTCGCAAGGCCCTTGCCAGCGATATCCGGCGCCGTGCCGTGGACCGCTTCAAAAATCGCGCCGTTATCTCCGATGTTCCCGCTGGGAACAACTCCCAGACCACCTACGAGCCCTGCGGCAAGATCGCTCATCACGTCGCCATAGAGATTCGGCAGGAGCAGGACATCAAACTGCTGCGGATTTAGAACAATCTGCATGCATGCGTTGTCGACAATCATCTCTTGGTATTCGATTTCGGGAAATTCGGCAGCAACGGCGCGAATGGACCTCAGAAACAACCCGTCCGAGAGCTTCATGATGTTGGCTTTGTGAATGGCGTGAATTTTCTTGCGGCCTTCTTTTTTGGCATGTGTAAAGGCAAAGCGGGCTATGCGTGTCGAAGCGCGTTCCGTGATAATTTTCAGGCTTTCAACGACTCCTGGTACGACTTCATGTTCGAGGCCGGAATAAAGATCTTCCGTATTTTCGCGGACGATCACGACGTCTACGTTTTCAAAGCGAGATTTAAGTCCTGGAAGATTTTTGACGGGCCGAAGATTCGCGTAGAGATCGAGGGTCTTGCGGAGTGCGACGTTCACGCTGGGCGCCCCGCCCGCGATGGCGGTGGCCATGGGGCCTTTCAGTGCAACGCCGTTGCGGCGCACGGACTCGACTGCCGTTTGATTCAGAACTTGTCCTGTATCACTGGGGCCAGCGCCGTTGGCGCGTGCGTCGATCTCCTCCCAATCGATCTGAACGCCAGCGGCTTCGAGAATGCGCCGTGTCGCGCGAGAAACTTCCGTTCCGATGCCTTCGCCCGGCAAAAGCGTGACCTTGTGTCTCATAGATGCATCTAATTGTATTGGATGGAGTTCGGGTTGTCGAAGTACGCGAGGGAAGAGAGTTTCCTTGAGGCAACAGCGACAAATTCCAGAAGATGAACTATAGTTCCTTTTCTGCTACACTAATTTGGTAGGAATTTCCGCGGCAGATGCCGCGGCGGAGGCCCAGAAATCATGATTAGTCTTACCCCAACAGCAAGCACTAAAGTCAAGGAAATCATGGGGATGCAGAACCCAGTGCCGACGGCGCTTCGCGTGGCAGTGGTCGGCGGCGGGTGTTCCGGATTTCAGTACCACATGGCATTCGAGAACCAGACCAACGATACCGACGAAGTCGTAGATTTCAACGGCTTGAAAGTTGCCGTGGACCAAATGAGCTCGATGTACCTGGAAGGCGTCGAGATCGACTACATCGAAACGATCGAGGGAGCGGGCTTCAAGTTTAACAACCCGAACGTGAAGAGCACCTGCGGCTGCGGCAGTTCGTTCAGCGTGTAACTTAGTCGGAGCGCAACCGCGCTCTTGAAAAATTTGTAGGCTCCTGAGAAGGGCTGTGCACCTAAGCTCAGGAGCCTTTTTCTATGCGACGTCCGTGTGTTTTTCGAGACTTCGAATCACAGCTACATTTGCAAAATATGTCGCGGCGAACGTATTCTAGTGTCCTAGCATGAAAATTGCGCTGGCGCAGTTCAATCCCACCGTCGGCGATTTCGCGGGCAACACGGCACGCATCCTGGCTTTGGCGGCGCGCGCCAAGGAACGGGGAGCGCACCTTGCCGTTTTCTCCGAGCTTTGTATCTGCGGTTACCTTCCCCAAGATCTACTGGAACGCCCCGCCTTCATTGATAGAAACCAAAAAGAATTGAAGCAGCTGGCGGCGAAGCTGCCATTGCCAGCGATTGTCGGATTTGTCGGTAAGAACAAGAATGGCACGGGCAGCGGGATAGCAAATAAAGCGGCGCTTCTTAGCGGCGGCAAAATCGTGTTTGAGCAAAGCAAAATGCTGCTGCCGACTTACGACGTTTTTGACGAGTCGCGATACTTTCAGCCGGCGGCCGAACAAAAGGTTTTCGGATTCGGCGGGGAAATGCTGGGCATCACAATTTGCGAAGACGTCTGGAACGACAAGAATTTTTGGGCGGTGCGGCGCTACGACCGCGACCCGGTCACGGAACTTGCTGCGCAGGGAACTAGCGTCATGATCAATATTTCGGCGTCTCCTTACACCATCGACAAACGAGCGCTGCGGGTCGATATGCTGCGCTCGATTGCACTGAGCCACCAACTTCCAATTGTGTACGTGAACCAGGTAGGCGGAAACGACAGCCTGATATTCGATGGCGCGAGCGTCGCGCTGACGCTGGATGGCAAAGTGGCAGCGCAGGCGGCGGCGTTTGAAGAAGACCTCATTCTGTTCGACACCACGACGGGAGAGGGCGAAATTCACGAGCAACCGCCAGAAGAGATTGCTTACGCATTCCAGGCGCTGGTGCTTGGAACGCGCGACTACGTACACAAATGCCGGTTCGAGAAGGCCCTGGTCGGGCTGAGCGGTGGAATTGACTCTGCCGTCGTTGCGGCCATTGCGGTGGAGGCGCTAGGCGCAGAGAATGTGCTCGGCGTGTCAATGCCCGGACCCTACTCCTCGCAAGGCAGCATCGCGGACGCGAAAGCTGTTGCGCAGAATCTGGGAATTGAGATGAAGACAATCCCGATTTCCGGGGTATTCGATGCGTACTTGGCCACGCTAAAGCCGGTGTTTGGTTCCCGCAAAGCGGACGTGACAGAAGAAAATGTTCAGGCACGCATACGCGGAAATTATTTGATGGCGCTGTCGAATAAATTCGGATCGATGGTGCTGAGCACGGGAAACAAATCTGAACTTGCAGTAGGGTATTGCACACTGTACGGCGACATGGCCGGAGGACTCGCAGTCATTTCCGATGTGCCGAAACTGATGGTTTATGAGTTGGCGAAATTCATTAACCGGCAGCGGCAAATTATTCCACGCGAGACAATTGAGAAGCCGCCCTCGGCGGAACTCCGTCCCAATCAGAAGGATGAAGACAGTTTGCCGCCATATGATGTCCTGGACCGCATTCTTAAGGCCTACATCGAGGATCTGCGAAGCCCTCAGGAGATCGCGGACAAATATGGTTTCGACTTGAAACTAGTGCGCGAGATTGCCCTGCTCGTAGATCGCACCGAATACAAACGGAAACAGGCGGCACCGGGATTGAAAATTACTTCGCGCGCATTTGGCTTTGGACGTCCGTTCCCGATTGCGCAGCGGTTTATTCCATAGGATTGTGAGGGCCCCTTGAAGAAACTTTGGCTGCAGATTGCCTGCGCGACATTGATTTTGGCGCCGACGATCGGCTTGTGTGCATCATCGGGTTTGGCGCAGAGTCCTTCGTCTGCTGAATTGAAGCACAAGGTCGACGTCTACTTGCGTAACATGTTCGCGTTTGGCCCGGACGTGAAGCTGGTCGTGGGCGATTTCAAGGAGACCGGAATTCCGGGACTTCTCGAAACCGACATCGCCCTGACCATTGGCGAGAACAAAGAAAACGCCAAGATGTGGCTCAGTAAGGACGGAAAATTCCTACTGCGCGGCGAACTGAATGATATGAGCAAGGACGCGCTGGCGGAAAACCGCTCCAAGCTGGACCTGAAGAATGCGCCAGCCACCGGCAATCTGAACGGCTCGATTACCGTGGTGGAGTTCGCCGACTTTGAGTGCCCGGTCTGCCGCAACCTGCATGAGGCGATCCGCGGGCTCCTGCCGAAGTACCCGCAGGTGCGGCTGGTGTTCAAAGACTTTCCGATCGAGCAGCTTCATCCGTGGGCCCGGACAGCCGCTCTGGCAGGACGGTGTGCCTACGAGCAGGATCCCAAAGCGTTTTGGAAGCTATACGACAATCTATACGACTACCAGGACCTGATCTCCGCGGCCAATGCTTGGGATAAGGTCGTGGACTACGCAGGCCAGGCCGGATTGAAGATCGACGCCTTTAAGGCGTGCATGACCAGCCCGGAGGCAGCGGCAGCTGTGGAAGCCAGCATTGCCAACGCCAAGCTGATGGAGGTAGGTAGCACGCCGACGTTGTTCGTGAACGGGCGGCGAATTGTGGGAGCGGATCCGCATCAGCTTGAACAGTTCTTGCAATACGAAATCCAGCAAACCAGCGCGAAGAAGAACTAAACACAGTCAAATGTGAGAGGGAAGACCCGATTCCCGGGTTTGGTGGGACTTGCACAGGCAATCCACAGGCTAGACAATTCAGACCGATTTCATAGTTAACATAATATAACTTATAAGACGCGGTGTCAAGAGGAATCTTTAGAGAGATGGCCCTGGCTGTGGATATTTGCCTGGGTGTTGCTTGCTTCCGAAGAGTGTTTGCAGTCCGGGACGCGTGCCGACTCCGCCGGAGTGAAACGACATCCCGACAGGCTGGCGAGATGTGTCCGAGCAAGGTGACTCACCACCAACAGCGAAATTCTTCAGCGGCCTGAATTGTTTCAAGATTTCTTGCACAAATCAGTGCGTCGATTGCGCATTCTGGATGCAATAGAGCGTGATCGGTTCGCGGACGCGCTTCCCTTCGATTCTGTTGCCCGCAAAACTTTCTACTTCACCGAACGCACAAACCCGCAGCAGGCCGTCGTTTTCCAGACGCGTCAAAGAATCAACAAGCGATGCTGGATACTCCGGCGATTTCAGCACCCACCGGATCTGGTGCTTCGCGAAAAGGTCGCGCCATGCGGCCGAACTTGTAAGCAGCACTGGATTCATTTCCCAGCTGTCTTCCGGGTCACCATCGAAGAAAGGCACGCGAACGTAATAAAGATGACGGAAAAAAATCAGCGTCCGGCCAGGTTCACGGAGACGTTCGATTTCTCGATTGACGAACTGTGACCGCTCGTAGTCCGGCGAATGCGCGACGAGATAGCTTTCCGGTGCGGTTCGCCCTGCAACCACAGACCATGCCGAATGAGAATAGACAACCATTGCGGCAAATCCAAAAAAAGCAAATCCAGCGATGCTTAGTACAGATAGCGCACGCAGAACGTGCCAGCGTTCGCGCGAAAATAACAAGACGCCGGCAATGCTTCCGGCAAGAGCAACGGGCAAGAGCGGAAGCAAGAATCTTGACATCGCCGAGGTCAGACCGATACCAAGAGCGCTCAGGATCCATACGGTGAGCGCGACACGCCCCTCAATGCTCTTGCGGAGTTCAGAGAACGCGAACGGCGCGAACACAAGTACCAGCGGACCCAAGAGCTGCCACGCACCGAGATGCGACCCGTCAACGGCTGCAAAAAATGGGAATTTCAGAAGTTCCAACGCGCTGAACGTGTGCGATGCGCCCGTGTCCAGCAAGATGGCATGGATCGCGGTTTGATTCGTGTCAACGCCAGAGTAATGCGTGCGAGCAAACAAAAACGGAAATACCGGATCCCCAGCCCAGAACCAGTTTCGGACGTAAGGAAAAATTCCCACCACTACGGCCGCAGTGAAAAATAACGCGGCTTTTGCGGCGGAGTGTATCGCCACAAGAAATCCAAAGAGCAGAGCCGTTGCAAAAATCAACCCTGTGTACTTCGTCCCGGCTGTCGCTCCGGCAAAGATGCCAGCCACAATGATCAAGCTCGGCGAGAGAACGCCGCGAGCCTTCAAAATTGCGAGCACGCACAGTGGAACGAAGGCGCTCATCCAGATGTCCGGAGCTCCGGCCGCAGTCGTCTGCCAGAACACCACGGGAGTAAGCGCGAACGCAAGCGCCGCCAGCCAGGGCCACACGCCATCCATCCACAATTGCGTCAGGCGTAGTGTGGCCAGGGCCCCGAGCGCGCCGCCGAAAAAAAGCCATCCCTGCGCAATTGCGCCGCTGCCGAGCGCCAGGCCCGCCAAAATTAATTGATGGCTCAAGCCGCAGAAAAAACTATGCAGCAACGACCAATTCGCGTGAAATCCTTCGGCCAGAAGAAGCGCTTCCGCCGTGAAGTGGTAGTGGAGCGCGTCAGACCCTGTAATCGGGGCAATAGCCGCCAGGCCTTGCAAAGCGAGCACCACAAGCAGCACTGCGGCGAGTAATTGGTGGATTTGAGGCGCGGCCAAAATTTTTCTAGCGACCTGCGCAAGCGTTGACAGAACAGTTCTGATCCCCCCAAGGCCAACTAAGCCGACAATGGCCGCTGCGAGTCTTATTCCAACGCGAGGATTCGGCGCAAATTCGCCCATGATGACGGCTAGATCGAACAGCACGATTCCGAGGGCTGCGGAGAACAGAAACGTGTCCGCAGAACTTGCATCCGTCGCCCTGAGAATTCGCAACACCAGTGCGCCCGCGCCCGTCAGAAGCAACACGGAAAAGACCTGCAACGAGCGGCCGGAATTGCAGTAGATACCAGATTTGCGCGGCGATCACCCAAAGACACAAACACGCTTCGGCGAAGGACGTCTTAGCGCGATGATCGCTCATGACCGCGCAAGTATAACAAAGCTGAAATACAGCAGCGACCGATCCGGGCCCTGGCAAAGTCCGCATTTTGTACTGAATCACCGCGTTCGCGTCCGACGGCGAGGTGGTGCATCCAGCAGCCGCGGTCTGCACGCTTACGGTCAGCGTTGCTCCTGCGGCGTAGTTCTGGCTGATCGCTCCAGAGTCGTTAGCCCAGATTGCCGGCAGCGCGATTGAAGTAATTAGAAACGTTTGTGGGCGAAACGCCGCTGTCCGTCACATTGTTGTTCGCGTCGAATGCAGGCAAGTGGCCCTGCACAAACGAGCCGCACGAAGTTGCCGCCACGCCGCTAGGCCCCGACGTTCCCGTCAAGAGCTGGCCGTTCAAACGCAACTGATATGTGGATGCGCGAAGTGTTGCGGGATCGATACCGACGGCGGCGAATCCGGTCAGCACTCCGCCACTCGCGCCACTGACGGCGGCAAGCATTCCCCGTATCCAAATATGCATTTTCGTCATGTAGGTTATAGACCGCGCGGCGTCGAGTCGATAAGATCGCTTAGTTCGCAACCTTCACGGATGATTGCAGCGGACAGATGGCTCCAAATAAGGCGTTATGAAAAGCATGACTTGGCGGCAGATCGCCTCGGGCGTCGCTCTAGTGATTGCCGCAATTTATGTCGTGGTATTGCACGGCTTGAATTACAGTAAAGAGCATCAGCTCTACGGCATCGCCCTGGTCGGCGTCTTCGGTTTTCTTTCCATCAGCCCCAAAGGATCGCAGCGAGACAAACCGTGGTGGTGAGGCACGCCTTGATGGTTCCGTCTACAAAACCGTAACGAAGAGCTGTTTGTGGAAGGCCGGAACGGCGTGGTCAAGCAAATCGTAAGCCCAATCGGCATACGTCTGATCGTCGCGCGCTTCCCTTGCACGAAGCCCGGCATTGCGAGTGAGAAACCAGAACCAGCGTTGATTGCAAAAAACCGCGCTAAAGGCACAAAACCCTCGGTGGCTGCGAGGGCTTGGCAACTTCTAACGCAGTTACACTCCTGAACAGGAGCGAGTCATGAAACCCACCGCAGCCGAAATGAGCAAAAAAGAAACGGTCGCCTCCGCACTGCTTCGCACCGCAAGTTTGCAGGAGTACGAAGTCCGCTCCGCCGCCGAAGCCATGCCGGAGAACTTGCATGCCTATCGCCCGGGGAAGGAAAATTCAAGAGCGAAAAGCCTACTTTCGGCTCTTCCGAAATGCGCACCTTCGCGGAGCAAGTCAAGCACGTGGCATGCGCGAACTTCGCGTTCGTCGCTGAGTTCGATGGCCAACAGCCTCCCGCGATGTGCGACAAAGGCGGCCCCGATCCCGCCAAAACGAAACGCGAGCTGCTGATTTATCTTCGTAATTCGTTTGTAGCCATCAGCAAATCGTTCCAGAGGATCAAAACGGAAAACCAGTTCGACCCGGTCGAAGGCCCTCATGCTGGTCCCAACACACGCCTTGGCCTCGCAGGCGTCGTTATCTGGCACAATGCTGAGCACTACGGACAAATGGTTGTTTATCTGCGGCTTAACGGTATTGTGCCACCCCCCAAGCCGTCCCAATCCTCCCCCGGTAAAAGATACGCATTAAGAGTTTGGAATTCTGCCGGACAAAACGAACTCAGCCCGAGAATTGCGTGGGTACCCCGCGTTCCCTCTTTTCGTCCACAACGTTCTTGACTCGCGTCCAACAAGGGTGCATTGTCCCTTCTCCTCGGAAAACTCTGGCCCTCACTCGGAAGTAGTCCTTCGATGCCTCGTTTTCTTCATCAGGTCAGCTATACCGCTGATGCCCTCGCTCGACTGATTGCAAATCCTCAGGATCGTTTTGAAGCCGTGCGTGGCCCCATTGAAAAACTGGGTG
>WNGP01005603.1_pt1 | contig 10476 bp, 13 predicted proteins | sample 5407671 | NCBI WGS metagenome assembly WNGP01 (sample SAMN13153381, study PRJNA577476) | soil metagenome | isolation source: 40 cm soil or saprolite under Garry oak tree replicate 2 | place: USA:California | collected 2016-06-15
TATGTCCAAAATGCGAACGGGCAGCCCTTCCTTTCGAAGCTTTTCGATTACGTTCCTCAACGCATTCTTAAGGTTCGCTTTGCGCTGTCGAATGCCCCGCCAGCCGATGCTATTGAGATACGATCTGTCGATCAGACGGCCGACGCCTAACGAGCCACGCGGTTTATTTTCGTAAACGTAATCGAGCGAAAGTCCCGAATCGAAGCCGTTCCGCCAGCCGAGATTTACGCCGCGGCTCAAGCGGCCAGCCGCTCTCAGTCCAGCGCGTGCCACGGCAAACTTCATCCCGCCGCGCGACTTCAGCCGCTCATATTCATCCCGCGTGTAGCCGGTCTGATCCGCATTCAAGAGCGAAAGCTGAGTCACCGGCTCGGCGAAACGCTCTCGAATAAACTTACGCACGCGGTCGACAACCAGATGTCGATCTTGATCATGAAAGATGGCGTGATAAGCCGCTGGATAAATTTCCATTTCCTTTAACGGTGACGAAAGCCGGTTAAAAAATTCACGCTGGGCCTTCAAGCTAACGACCCAATCGCGGCCGGCTCCGATCATCAACGTCGGTGTTTGGATTGCGCCCGCGTCTGCGACCAATCGGTTCGCTGTATCGTTAAGATCAAGTAAGACATTGACCGCAATTTGCCGGAAGATGAGCGGGTCGGCGTCGTACTGCGCACCCTGCACCCGATCTCGAGTCAGGAGCTTCGATTTGACGTAACTCTTCACCTGACTCGGGCCGAACAGTTTTTGCTTCATTCGCAGAAGCGGAACGGCGAAGGGAACGTAAAGCTTCACGCGAAATGCAGCTGTAGCCAGAATCATTGCTCGAACCGGCGGCGCGTAATCGTGCACCCAAGTCGCGACACTGACTGCGGCAAGGCTGTGAGCAAGAACGATTATGTTCTCGATAGCGATTTCGTAGCGCTCGGAGACATGGCGCGCAAAAGCGTTCACATCTCTGATCACGTCGGCAAAATTATTCGCGGCGCCGCGTTCGCCCGGCGATCGCCCGTGCCCGCGTGCATCCCACGCGAAAACGGCGATGTCTTGGAGTCCGAGTAAATCGATTGTTTCCTGCCACCGGCCGGAGTGCTCGTGGCCGCGATGAAAAAGTAAAACAGCTTTGTCAGTCGCCTCGCGAGGAATCCACGCGCGATAGAACAACTCGGCGCCGTCCCAACTCTTTATCGCATGCTCAGTTGCTTCCATTGCCTTCTCCCAGCTCCGTCACCGCGCGATTCAACTCCACTGCAATTGTGCAGATGTCGATCTTGTTCGCGCTACGCGATGAATAATTGCGAGGCGTGCCAACAATGAGTCGAACTTTTTTTGGACGCGGCAGACGCCGGCCCTTGGGCCACGCGCGAAAAGCGCCCTGCAAATAGCATGGCAGAACCGTGACGTCCCGCCCGGCGACGAGCGCGCCGATTCCCGATTTGAATTCGCGGGTCTCGCCTGTTTTCGATCGCGTGCCCTCCGGAAACATGATCAGAATATTTTCGGGATCGCTGAGAAGTTCCGAGCAGATGGAGAGGCTTCGGCGAACGCGAATCCGCCGCGCAAAGGGTAGCGCATTAGTGACCACGGCAGCGACGAAAGTGCGCGGCACGCTTTGAAAGAAATAATCAGCCGCAGCAGCCGGGAAAGCGCGATGCAATTTGCGCAATGGCAGCGCGGCGAGAAGGCAGAGTGTGTCGAGGTGACTGGAATGATTTGCCACGATGACGAGCGACCGGTTCATCCGAAGGTTTTCGTGCCCGATAATTTCAAACCGGTGGTAGATGCGCAGCCATCCGCGGATGATCAATCCGATCAACGCACGCACTCCATTAACCAGCATGTCGGGCTCGCGCGGAAATCGGCGTAAACGATCAACGAATGGTTGATCGAAATCGCAGGTGGAATCGTAATGCCAGGCTTTCATCGCAAGCGGTAATAATATCCCGCCATGTGCATGAACAACGGCGCAACGTAAATCAAGCTGTCGATGCGATCCAAGATTCCGCCATGCCCAGGAATTGTCGCGCCCATGTCCTTGGTTCCGATATCTCGTTTGATCACGCTAATGGAGAGATCGCCGACCAGTCCACCAATTCCGACGACCAAACCGGTAAGAATCAGTTGGGTCACGCCGAAAAATGGAAACGAAAATCGCAGCAACCAGGGCAAAACCATCGAAACCGCCAGCGCGCCGAGCGCGCCTTCCCAGGTTTTGTTTGGGCTGATTTCGCTGCGAAGCGGGTGCCGCCCAAACAATCTGCCAAATGTAAATGCACACACATCATTCAATTCGGTCGCGAAGATGACGTAACAAAGAAATCCGTAGGCATTCGTCGCGTTCGCCAGAAAACCCAGATGGCCGAACATCCAGCCGATGTAAATAAAGCCAATAATGCTCAACGACATTTTTTGCAGTTCGCCCCGCACGCGGTTGCGCAGGATCGGAATGAGCAGGATTAATGCAATAGCGAAAACCGGCATGGCCATGAAAAATCCATACCAGCCTGCACCAGGCTCTTCGCAGCGCGGGTGTGGCGCCCAGGATGTAATGCCGACCGCGATGATGCCGGCGTAAACGGCGCCCGTCATCCACCAGTCGCGGTACAATCCAGAAGAGCGCGCGAATTCCTTGAACCCAAAAATCGAAAGCAATGTCACTCCGACAATGACCGGGACCCGTCCCGCGAAAACAACCAGTAGCCCAATCGACGCCATCACAAGCCACGAACGATAGGTTTTCCAGATCGGGCCCAGCTCCTTCCCTAATCCCCAATGGAGGAAACCGAGAATCGTGCCACCGAGCGCGAGCGAAACAGGAACGATCACGAGGTACGCGCGAAACACCGGGTCGTGCAGCGCGGTCTGCGGAGAAATCATCGCGCACCATCTTGAAGGGCAGTCACGATTCGTTTCAAGCGAACGATTATCGTTTGTAAACAGCCTGCGATTATGAACAGACAAGTCCAATCGAGAATGGTTAGCGTGTCAAAATCGTGTAAACCGGCTTGGCAGGATCGATACACAAACATCGCCCAAGCCCCGAGGCTCAGCGCAACCATCCGCCACGGCTTTGACATGATTCCGCCAAATTCGCGCCGTCCCCCGATCGCCTGGCCGAAAAGCCCCACGTAGGCGGTGAGCACGGAAACGATCACCGTCCAATAGCCAATTAAAGGATTCATTAGACCGCTGTGCGCAACGCCGATGAAAATAATCACATCAGAAATTCGATCAGGCAGGTCGTTCACAATCTCTCCGCACGCACTCGCCTTTCCCGTCGCGACTGCAACCATGCCGTCCAGCATATTGAACCAAAGCCGGAGATAACAAAACAGCGGCGCAATAAGCAGCAGCCATGTACTTCCGCCTGATTTCCAAAAACACAGCGCAGCGGCAAGCGCGGCCAAGATCGACGAATACGAAATCGCATCCGGAGAAATGCGAAGCCGCACGCACAAATTCGTCGCTCCACTCCCAGTGCGACGGAACATCTGCGCGATCGGCCGGTGCGATGTCGGTCGGTATACCACCATTCCTTACGCTTAGCGAAAAGCCAGGCGCATTGCCCGACAAATCTGGCACTCTTCAAAATCCAGTCAGACCTGCATCGTTCCAAAACTTCGTCATTGGAATTGCCGCTGAAATCAATTTACCATCGCCGTCATGAGAATTCTTACTATTATCGCCAGGATCCTTCTCGGATTGATGTTCGTCGTCTTCGGTTTGAACTTCTTTTTAAATTTCATTCCCGCGCCGCCTCCGTCGCCAGGCCTGGCTGCGGATTATTTCAGGGTTTTCGCCGCCAGTCGCTACATGTACGTGGTTGGCGCCCTGCAACTGCTCAGCGGATTACTCTTGTTGATCGGTCGTTTCGTGCCCCTTGCCCTAACTATTCTCGCTGCGATGATCTTCAACATTTGGACATTTCACATCTTGATGGATCCGAAAGGTCTTTTTCCGATGGCGATCATCGCCATCGTGCTGGAACTTTTCCTGCTTTGGTCATATCGCGATCGTTTCGTGGGTATTTTGCGCGCCTAATCCGACACCATGGCTACACAAAGCAACAACAAAACAGCCGATGTAGTCGTCCGCGGTGATGTGCACAGTTTCAAGCAGGAAGTTGTTGCCGGCAGACATCACCTTTCCGCCGACGAACCCCAGAGCGCAGGTGGTGGCGATGCCGGCCCCGACCCTTACGAGTATCTGCTGACGTCGCTTGGGATTTGTACGTCCATGACAGTCGGCTTATACGCGCGCCGGAAACAAATACCCCTGGAGAACATCACGGTTTCGCTCCGGCACTCGCGCATTTATGCAATTGATTGCGAGGAGTGCGAAACGAAGGATGGCATGCTGGACAGGATTGACGTTGAAGTCGAACTGACAGGATCATTAAGCGCAGAACAGCACGCGAAGCTGATGGAGATTGCCGGAAAATGTCCTGTTCATCGCACGCTCACATCGGAGATCAACATTCGTCTGCGACCTGCTCAGAAATCACCTGCATCGTAAGCACCGCCATAGCCACGAACCGGAGTATCAGAGCTGAATGCTGGTGGGTCGCTTCTCCCTTTCGCAAAAGGGAGAGGATGGAGGTGAGGGATTGGGCATTGCTTGAACTTCGGAGGAGAACCCTCACCCTGCCCTCTCCCTTGAGAAGGGAGAGGCGAAAGACATGCCATCCGCCTGCATGCAATCCAGCTAGAGGAGCTCGCTTGAAAATACGCGCGGACAACCAGGATCACACGAAGAAATAACGGCTTTACGTCGCTATTTCGAGAGTCAGAATTGATTTCGGAGGGAACAAACAGATCAACGGTTGCATCGAACAAATGAAATTTCTGGCCGTTCATCCCAGCTGCCTGATGTATTCGAAGATTTATCTTCGCCTCGAACCACTCGGCCTCGAACTTGTCGCCGCAGCGGTGCGGCGCGCCGGCCACACGGTTCGCTTGATCGATTTGCAATGCGAGCCGCACCAAAATGTTTTACGCCTCGTCAAGCGCTGGCAACCGGACGTGATCGCCTTCTCCGTCAATTACCTCGCTAACGTTCCTGAAGTCATCGATCTTGCTCGCGCTGCGCGCGGTTTATCGCCGGAGACATTCATCTGTGTCGGTGGACATAGTGTTTCGTTTATCCCGGAAGAAATTTTGCGGCACGCCGGCGGCGCTGTGGATTGCGTGCTGACGGGCGAAGGCGAGACGGCGATCACCGGCCTGCTCGATGCTCTCACTCAAGGTCGGGCGAACCTGAAACACGTTCCCGGCTGCGTCACACTCAATCATCGCGGCCCGCCGCCCGCGTTCGTGCAGTCGCTCGACGACTTATCGCCAGCCCGCGACCTGGTTCAACATCGCCACAAGTATTTCATCGGCCAGTTGGATCCGGCCGCATCCATCGAGTTTAGCCGGGGTTGTCCGTGGGACTGCGTCTTTTGCAGTGCGTGGACATTTTACGGACGCAACTACCGCGTAAAGACGCCCGAGCGTGCCGTTGAGGAACTGGCACAAATCCGCGAGCCCGGCATTTTTATCGTGGACGACGTAGCTTTCATTCAAGCCGAGCACGGCATGCGGCTGGGCGAAGCGATTGCTCGACGCGGGATCCGCAAACGCTATTACCTCGAGACGCGTGGCGATGTGTTGTTGCGTAACAAGGAGGTCTTCAGGTTGTGGAAGCGCCTTGGCATGAATACCATGTTCCTCGGTCTTGAAGCGATCGACGAAGAAGGATTGAAGCGCTACCGCAAACGGGTGACGCTCTCGAAAAATTTCGAAGCACTGGAGTTTGCTCGCTCGCTCGACATATCAGTGGCTGTTAATATCATTGCCGATCCCTCGTGGGATCGTGAACGATTCAAGGTAGTACGCGATTGGTGCATGGAAATCCCTGAGGTCGTTAACATCAGCATTAACACGCCGTACCCTGGGACAGAGACATGGCATACGGAATCGCGTCGCCTTACTACGCGCGACTACCGGTTATTCGACATTCAACACACTGTATTACCCACCAAGCTGCCACTCCCGGAATTTTACAAAGAACTCGTCGATACGCAGCGCGTGCTTTCTCGCAAGCACCTGGGCTGGGCGGCCCTGCGCGATTGCGCGCGTATCGTTGTCCGCCAGTTGCTTCGCGGTCAGACCAATTTTATCCGAATGCTTTGGAAGTTCGACAGCGTATATAACCCAGAACTCCAACTAGCCGATCACCGTCAACCGGTGAAATACGAAATCAGCCTACCACCGCCTTCCGTTACGAGTGTGGACCGAGGCACCATGTACATTCACAGAAATCGCGGGCGCAGTGGACGCGAGATCGATCATCACACTGAAGAATTTGTCAACGCAACGCGCATGGGTGTCGGCAATTAATTGTGTGTGAGTGAAGAATGCGGAATTGGTGGACAACCGCTTCGGTTGCCGGGGTGCGTTTAGCAGACGAAGCGCCTGTCCACGCAATCCAGTAAGTCGATGAGCAAAACGCCGAGAAAATCATCAAAAGCGCGCCGTTGGTCGTCTGAAGTTACAAAACATAGCGACGCGCTCGATCTCAAGCCGGAGGTCTTCAAAGGGAAAGACTCGCATCGTATCGCACTGTCATTGAAACGCTCTGCCGAGCGGAGCAAAAGACGCAAAGGCACACCTTATCAATCGGCGATGTCGATGTTGAACTTTTACATTAATCGCGCTGGGAAAAACTTGCCTCAGAACCAAAAGCGCGTTCTCGAGCGGGCAAAGGACGAATTGCGGGAGGCCTTCGGGCGAGGATAAGGCACTATCATCCTGTGAAGCAGCAATGTTTTCCCTTTCAATCCCACGCTTCCGCCAACAGTGCCCGCGTCTCTTCGACTCCTGCGCGCCAGACCTTCATCATCTCGTCGTCGTCGCGCTGGTAAAGACCGCCGTAGTTGCCGTCCTTCAGGTATTCCCGCAGCGATTTTGGGTCCAGTTGGCGCAATTTCTCCAAATCACTCATCGGCTTCTGCTCACGCGGCATGTCGATCTTTGCCAAACGGGTCCAGGGAAAATTTTCCATCCACGACGCGTGCGATGCCACGGGATCGATAGCCTGCACCTGTGCCCAAACTTTCGGCGCGTTCCACCAGTTGTGAAGCTTGACCCGGACGCCGGGATAGTCTGCCATCCATTCGCCTACCAGTCCTTGGACAAGGGTGTTGCCGCCGTGTCCGTTGACGATCAGGATTCGTTTGAATCCCTGCTCTGCCATCACATCGAGAATATCGCGCAGGACCGACAGGTACGTTTCGACGCGCAGCGTGATGGTTCCCGGAAACCCGCGAAAGTATGGCGTGATCCCGTAGGCCAAAACGGGAAAAACCGGAACACCCAACGGTTCCGCGGCTTCGACGGCGAGCCGTTCCGCCAAAATACTGTCCACGCTCAGACTCAGGTATGCGTGTTGTTCGGTGCTGCCGAGCGGCAACACGGCGCGATTGTCGCGCTTCAGATATTCCTCCACCATCATCCAATTCATTTCGCTGATTCGCATGCTCTAAGTTGATACATTGATTTCGCGAATTCACGCAGATTTCGTGCGGCCGAATAAGCGCGCACCGATCCCTCCATCCGAAATAACTGATGAATCATGGAACGCGAAAAAATCATTTTCTTCCGAAACTTGTTCCTGCGTGCCTTCGCCGTTGGGGTCCTCTTCGCCCTGTTCTACTGGATTGTCACCCTGGCCTTGTGGCACGCCTATAGCCCATGGCTCAGCGAACAGTTTAAGGTAGACGAAAAAGAACTGGGTGCGCTTACTCTGAACTTTTTCGCGAATGTAAGGATCGTAATTGTCTTTTTCTTCCTTGTCCCAGCGTTGGCTTTGCACTGGAGCGCGAAGAAGGCCTGACCGGCTGCAATCATAGGGACGGTCAAGGCACTTCAGCCTAACGACCGGTAGCTCGTACATTCTGTCGGCGAACGTGCCCACCGAAACTGCAGGTTCCCTGCCCCCAGCCGCTTGAAATTGATGTTGCGGACTTCGGACGGGCGAGAAAGATCGCTCTTGTGAAACTTTGGAAATGGGAACCGGAAAATCTTCCTTCCGTCAAACATTCAGCGCGCACGGCCATCGCAGTCACTGTATCATTCATGGTCGCGCGGCTTTTTCGATTACCGGAAGCTTATTGGGCAGTGATCGCAACCCTTGTAGTGATGCAATCAACGCTGGGCGCGACATTGGTAATTTCAGTTGAACGCATCGCGGCTACTGCGTTGGGTGCGCTCGTCGGCGCGTTCCTGGCGACTTATTTTACAGGGAATGTGTTCGCGTTTGCGGCAGCAGTGTTTGTGATCGGAATTGTCTGTATCGCACTTCGGATGGAAAAGACTGCGTATCGTTATGCGGGTATCACGCTCGCCATCATAGTCCTCATCCCGCGCTCTAACCCCGCGTGGATTGTTGCGCTTCACCGTTTCTTCGAAGTCTCCGTTGGAATAGTCGTCGCCCTGGCGTTGGCAGCTCTGTGGCCGGAGCACCGGCCCGACTCCACGAAACAAAGCGCCGAGTAAGCTGCCCATTGCCCGTCTGGGTAGCGCACGCGTTACGCGTGCTGGCGGGCGCGTCCTCGCGATCGCGAACTTTCCTTTGAATTCGCTCCTCTCCAGTGCCAATGGAAATCCAAGAAGAGATTGTTTCGGCGCGACGCCGAAACCAGCACGCGAGACGCGCGGTCTACCCATAACTTCCATTTATTCCGTCGAATGCCGCGGCGGAGATTATTTTATCCCACGCGGACAACGCGCGGGTCGTCAGGCCCCGCTGAAGCGAATTCGGGAAATTCTTGTGCATGCAAGATTCCAGCGAGAATCTCGAGGCTGTCGACAATACGCGGTCCCGGACGCGCGAAATATGCGCTCGCGTCCACGAGATAAATCTCGCCGCGCTGCGCCGCCGGAAGCGACTCGAAACCAGGAAAACCCCGGAGTACCTTGTAGTCGCGTCGCGCGCGATCGATATCATAGCCGCAGAGAGCGAGCACCATAATCTCGGGACGACTGTCGATTACTTCCCGCCAATTGATTTGCGCCGAGGGTTCATGCTTGCGGCCTAACGAATCACAGCCGCCGGCAATTTCCACGAGCTCCGGGCCCCAATGACCCGAACAAAACGGCGGCTCCACCCACTCCATCAGAAAACAGCGTGGTCGATGCGAAATGCGATCCGCCCGGAGCCCCACCGCTCGGACACGTTCCGATAACCCGGCTATGACGCCTCGCGCGCGCTCCGACACACCGCACGCTTCCGCGACGCGTCGGATATCATCGAATATGTCCGTGAGGCTAGCTGGCTCGAGGTTCACTACCTGTGGTGGGCCTGGCAAATTCTCGGCGAGCCGAGCAACACTGCCATAACCAACCGCGCAGATATCGCATAGTTTCTGGGTGAGAATTACATCGGGGCGCAGCTCACGAAGAAGCGGCTCATCAATCGTATAAATTGTCCCGTTATCACGCAGCGTGCGACGCACCCATTGGTCGACTTCGCCACTCGTTAGGCCAACGTTGTGTACTGGACAATGCGTGACCCGTGGCCGCGCATTTGCTTGCTCCGGGAAATCGCATTCATGCGAAACACCGACCACCTGTTCCATCAATCCGAGCGCGGCGGCGATTTCGGTCGCAGCGGGCAATAGCGAAATAATCCGGGTCACTTTTCACTGTATGCAGTTTCCCAGTACGAGGACAGGAAAAGGCGTCCCAACAGGACCAAAAAAAAGTAGGGCGTGTTGAAGAATTTTAAGCCTCGCGAATTGTCGGCGTGCCCGATGCCTTACAAAACACCGACTGCCTGCGAGATCAGCAGGACGACAATAGTAAGGGAAATCAAAATCTGAACCATTGCCAGGGCTTTTGCCCAGCGCGCCAAGAGTGGTGCATCGGTTGGGCCGAACGTTGAGCTTTGAGTGAAGGCGACAAACAAATAATCGATAAAGCGCGGCCTCCAGCGCACACATTCAAATTGTCCCCGTTCGTCGTGCGGGATCTGCATCTGCGGAAAGAGAAAGCTTGTGCTGCCAAACTTCTTTTCCTTCTGGCGCAAAGTTGGACCGCCTCCGTCCAGGCGCCAATACCACAGCGCGAAGACGATCACGTTTGTGAGCCACAGGAGTCCGCCTGAACGCAGCAGCTGCAGCGGCGGCTCTCGATGTGCAGGCAGCGCGCGCACCAGCAGAATTACCGATCCTATGAGCGCCAGCGTTGTGAGGCCATTAATGACGAATCCAAGCGTGCGATTCAGTGAATGTCTTCCTACGCGATGGCTCACCACTGTCGGAACAAGCAAAACCACGATCAGTGTAGGCAATAACCAAATCGGTCCGAGCACCAGATTGCGCGGCAGCGCCAGGTAAATTGCACAGATCGCCAGGAAGGCCAGCACGGCCTGTCCGCGCGGTTCGGGCTTATCGATGTGCTGCGGCGAAGCGCTCATCACGTCGGGTTATAGCCA
>WNGP01007267.1_pt1 | contig 10476 bp, 8 predicted proteins | sample 5407671 | NCBI WGS metagenome assembly WNGP01 (sample SAMN13153381, study PRJNA577476) | soil metagenome | isolation source: 40 cm soil or saprolite under Garry oak tree replicate 2 | place: USA:California | collected 2016-06-15
TCGACAACACCGGCAGCACCGGTTTCAACGCGGCGAGTTCAACCGCATGCGGCACCTTCAATTCCAGCACCATGATTGTTATGATGATGGCAAGGACTCCGTCGCTGAATGCTTCGAGCCGGTTTGCTTTCATCCTGCTTCGCGCTGGGACGCTTCGCAGGATTGGGCATGATTCGTTGCGCGAAGCAGGATGCCCTCCGAAGCTTCAGCGAAGGAGGGCCAGTGCATTACGTGTACCTTATTGAGAGTCTTTCTGCGCAAGAGGAGCGCTACGTGGGAATGACCACAGATCTCAAACAGCGTCTCCGAGAACACAATCAAGGGAAATCTTCTCATACTACAAAGTTCAGGCCATGGAAGCTAATCAGTTACATCGCGTTCACTAACCGGGCCAAGGCAGAAGCTTTCGAGCGTTATCTCAAATCCGGTTCAGGTCACGCATTCGCTAGAAAGCGCCTATGGTAATTCACTATCCAAAGTTTTTCATCCGCACATGTTTCTAGGGAAAGCTGACAGCTTCCCCTACAGATGACTTCGATTTGACCAATCCTCTCATATTAAAGACTCAATTAAGTTCTCGAAGCCAGTGTTGGGCTGCTTCAACATCATCATTGGTTAGGCCATGACCTGCCCTTGCGAAGCGGATGGTGACGTCCGCTCCCGCGCGGCGCAAAAGTTCAGTCAGACGTTTGCTCTCAGATGTCGGAATAATTGGGTCGTTTGTGCCTGCGCCAATCCATACGCGCACTGAAGAAATATTTGGCGGTGTGTCTGGGATTAACGGCACCATGGCGCGAAATAGAACCGCTACGGACAGTATCTCCGGCCGAAGCAAAAGCATGCTCGCGGCGATGTTCGCGCCGTTCGAATAACCAACAGCAACGACTTTATCAGCGGCAAATCCATAACGTTGAGCTGCTGCGGCAACGAAATCGGCCAGTTCGTTCGTGCGCTTTTTTAGATCGTCCAAGTCGAATACGCCTTCAGCCACACGGCGGAAGAATCGCGGCATTCCGTTCTCCAGAACTTTGCCGCGCGGGCTGAGCAACGCAGCGCGAGAATCCAGCTCGCGTGCAAGTGGGATGAGGTCGCGCTCGTTTCCACCTGTGCCGTGCAACAGCAACAAAGTTCGATTTGAAGTGCCAGGGACGAATTCGTGGATGAAATCAGGCTGCAGGCTCATTATTTACCCGGCTCTTGGATCGGTGGCAGAATTTTTTCGATCTGTGAGCGCGCCGATTCCATCCACGGTGGAAGGCGCAGATGCGTACCGAGTTCTTCCAGTTTCTCGTCCAAAGTAAAACCGGGTGGCTCAGTAGCGATTTCAAAAAGCACGCCGCCGGGTTCGCGAAAATAAATCGAATGAAAGTACGTGCGGTCGATCACTGGCGTCACGTTGTACCCGAGATCGACCAGATGTTCGCGCCACTTGAGCTGTTCATGCTTGTCCTTCGCTCGAAACGCGATGTGATGCACCGAACCCGCAGCGACGCGGCCCATGCCTGTGTCGGGCAAACAAAGCAGGTCAACGATTCTGCCCGGCGCCGACTCGTCCAGCGAAGCAAACCGAAATCGGTTTCCCGATTCCTCAATCAAACGATAGCCGAAACTGTCGGTGAATAATCGCGCTGTCCTTTCGTAGCCTTCCAACGCGGCAGATACACTGTAGAAGCCGCGAAGCGCGTGTTCTGGCGGAATGGGGCTATTCGGCCACGGCTCAATCTCCGGAAGGGAATCCGAAGCGATCAGTTCGAGCAAAAGTCCATCAGGATCAGTAAATCGAATTACGTCCCGGCCAAATCGTGGAGACGTTTTCTCCGCTGTGACGTGCTGTTGTTTAAAACGCTCTAACCAATAGCCGACCGAATCCGGTGAAATCGCGAACGCCGTCGTGTCGATTTGTCCGGTACCGCGAATTCCGCGGCGTGCGCCGGGCCATGGAAAAAATGTCAGAATCGTTCCCGGCGTACCGCGATTATCGCCAAAATAAAAATGATACGTCCCCGGATCGTCAAAATTAACTGTGCGCTTGACGAAACGCAGGCCAAGCAGCGCGACATAGAAATCGAGATTCCGCTGCGGATCACTCGCGATCGCGGTGACGTGATGAAGGCCGGGAATCTTGTTTTCCATCAGATCCGGATTTCGAGTCAGGCTGCTGCCGCGCGCGGGCGTGGATGAAATCGAATCACGGCAACGATTGCGAGTACGATGGAAAGCAGCAGAACAATTAGCTGCGTCAGTTTGAATGGAGATTCCGTCTGCGTCGGCGCCATCGCGTGTAACGCCGGAATTTTTTCAAATGACTGTACGACCAAAACGAAAAGATTAAAATACAGACAGATCACGGCACCGATCACATAAATCCATCGCCACGGTCCGACGAGTCCTTTGGGATAACGCGCAAAAATGGTAAGGGCTAGAAAAGGCAGCGATACGATGCCAAGACCGATCGCGGGCGTGAGACCATGAAAGGGAAAGAAGAAGCCGGTCACGGTCGTCGCCACCGCGGTGATGAGAAACCACTTTGTCCAGCCGTCGAGACGCTGGCCGGCAAGCAGTCCAAATAGAACGACGAAGCCGGTGACGATTGCGACAAGACTGATCAATGTATGAATGATTGTGTAGATCTGAAGTATCATGGTCTTTCGATTTCATTCATTTGTGCGTGCATATCGCGATTTGTGCAAGGCCGCGTCGGTCGAGATCGATCATATGCTGGGCGACTTCATCGATCGCGGGGCACGCGCGTTAGCCCCTACTTCACTGTTGCCGATAGCAATGGACAATTCGGCGGAACAATCAGCCGAATCGCTTTGGGTACCGCTTCATATCGAACTTTCGAAAACCGCAGCGGCTCGCCATCCAGGTTGACCGGAATCGCTTCCTTGGTGTGAACCTCGGCCCAGGGAGTTTGCCAATAGGAGATATACTCGCCATCCGGTGAAAGCTCTTGTAACTCGCGCGCGGCGGTGAGCAATGCCAGCGCCGGGATTTCACGAACGGCGAGCATATCGAGCAAACCGTCGTTAATCCGTGCCCGGGGGTAACTTGGACGCCGCCGCCTGCCTGACGCCCATTGCCGATAATCGCCACCGGGCCACTCCCAGCCATTTCGCGATCTTGCAAGGTCACCCTCCCTCGATAATGATGAACATTCATTGCCAGAATCGCACCCATCACAGCGTACGCGGCAGGGCCAAGCAGGTGTTTGAGCTCCAGTGGAGTGGTCGCTGTGATCTCGGCGCCGAAGCCAATGCTCGCTGCGTTCAGAAACCAGTGTTCATTAGCTTTGCCGACGTCGATTGCTACTTCCGCCCCTTGGATGCAGAGCGCCAGAGCCTGCTCCGGATCATGCGGAATGCCGCACCCGGTAGCGAAGTCGTTCGCGGTCCCTAGCGGCACCACTCCCAAAACAGGCCGCGCGACCTCGGAAAGATCCATCAAACCGTGAACCACCTCGTTCAGTGTACCATCGCCCCCGGCCGCAATCAGCAAATCCACTTCGCCCGTTTCCGCCACAAATCGTCGCGCGTCTCCCTTTCCCGAAGTCACTCTCACTTCGATGGCATGCCCGACCGCTCGTTGCCAAGCGATTGCTGTCTTGAGCGCGTCGTTGCCGGCCGCTTTGCCGTTGAGAATCAACTGAACTTTTCTACTCATCGCCTTGATCCGATCGGTCGCCCTTTTACTTACAGTTCCCTTCAGATTTGAATGTTGGATGCGACCGTTGCTAACCCGGCTGAGCCCAAGCCTGTTCTAATAGACCGGAATATTTTCGAAGCTCGACGCGACAACGCCGTTAATGAAGCGCTGGTTCCGCTGCTACCGACGGTGGAGCGGATTGTGTCGGCGCGGGCATGCGAGTTTTGCCGCGGCGCTCTTTGAACCACATGATGACAACGTAAAACACTGGCGTAAGAAAAAGGCCGAAGCCGGTAACTCCAAGCATTCCGAAAAACACAGCGGTGCCGAGAGCTTGCCGCATTTCCGCGCCAGCACCTGAACTAACGACCAGCGGAACAACTCCGAAGATGAACGCGAATGAAGTCATCAAGATCGGACGCAATCGGAGACGACACGCTTCGACTGCCGCGGTGAAACGGTCTTTTTGGTCGCGATCCTGGATCTGTTTTGCGAATTCGACGATCAGGATCGCGTTCTTACAAGCGAGTCCAACCAGCACAATGAACCCGATCTGCGTGAAAATGTTGTTTTCCATCGAACGCAGCCAGACACCGTAGATCGAACTGAATAGACACATGGGGACAATCAAAATGATTGCCAGTGGCAACGACCAACTCTCGTAAAGCGCCGAGAGCAGAAGAAAAACGAACAGAACGCAAAGCGGGAAAATGTAAATCGCGCTGTTGCCCGCGAGTTTTTGCTGCAGCGCTATCTCCGTCCACTCGGTCGTGAAGCTGGTAGGCAGAATTTGTTTGGCCAGACGTTCAACAGCGCCGAGCGCCTCGCCACTGCTTGCGCCCGGCGCCGGCTGGCCACTGAGGTCGGCCGCGGTAAACATGTTGTAGCGCGTAATCTTGTCAGCGCCGCTTACCTCCTTCACCGTCGCCACCGACCCGAGCGGAACAATTCCGCCGGAATTATTTCGCGTTTTCAACAAGCGAATGTCGTCGGGGCTCAAACGAAATTGCGAGTCGGCCTGTGCTGTAACGCGATAGGTTCGGCCAAAGAGCGTGAGATCGTTTACATATGTCGATCCAAGATAAGTCTGAAGCGTGCCGAATATGTTGCTGAGCGGCACGTCCATGCTTTTCGCTTTGACGCGATCAACATCGAGCCAAAGCTGCGGAACGTTCGCGCGAAAAGTCGTCAGATTGTTCGCCAAACCGGGCGTTTGATTTGTCTGCACCATCATAGCGAAAGCTTGCGTTTGCAGTTCGTCGAGACCGGCGTTGCCGCGATCTTGAATAAACAATTTATAACCGCCGGCATTACCAATGCCGGACACGGGCGGCGGCGGAAAAGCAATCACCAGAGCTTCGGGAATCTCAGCGCGTACGCGCGCATTTATCTTCGCTAGAATCGCCGGCAGACTCTGTTCGCGCGTTTTTCGCTCCGAAAATTCTTTAAAAGGAAGAAACACGGCAGCCGTGTTCGGCTGATTGCCGCCGAAGAGATTGAATCCCGCGAATTCGACGGTGTTGAGAACGCCGGGCGTTTCGTGCGCGATCTTCGAAATCTTGTCGACAACTGCTTGGGTCCGATCGAGCGAAGCAGCGTCAGGTAATTGCGCAAACACGACAGCGTAGCCGCGATCTTGCGTCGGCAGGAAGCCGCCGGGCACAACTTTGAAACCGACACCGGTCAGTGCAAGTAAACCTGCGTAGACAAATAAAACGATGACGGCTAATCGGACAAGGCGCGCGACAGTGTTGCCGTATGCGTTCGAGGCCCAGGAAAACGTTTTGTTGAATCCTTTGAAGAACCATCCAAGCAGTCCATCGATAATTCGTTGAAACGAATCTTTCGGCGCGCCGCGCGGCTTAAGTAAAAGCGCGGCGAGCGCCGGGGAAAGCGTGAGTGAGTTAAGTGCAGAGATCGCAGTCGAGACCGCAATAGTTAGCGCGAATTGGCGGAAAAATGTGCCAGTGATTCCGGTGATGAACGCGGTTGGGATAAAAACCGAGCAAAGAACGAGTGCGATCGCAACTAACGCCCCGCCGACTTCGGTCATGGCCTTGCGCGCTGCCTCGCGCGGGCTCAAACCATCTTCAATGTGGTGCTCGATTGCCTCGACGACCACGATCGCGTCGTCGACCACGATGCCGATGGCGAGGACAATGCCGAACAGCGAGAGATTGTTGATCGAGAATCCGAAGCCTTTCATGGCAGCGAAGGTGCCGATCAACGAAACTGGGATCGCGATGAGAGGGATGATTGCCGCGCGCCAGGTTTGGAGAAAGATCAGGACGACGAGCACGACGAGCGCAATCGCTTCGAAAAGCGTCTTTTGCACTTCGTGAATCGATTCGCGGACAGAGACTGTCGGATCGTAAACAATTGTGTAATCCAGGCCGCTGGGGAAACGCTGTTTGAGCTCAGCCATTTTTTTTCTTACGGCATCGGAAGTAGCGAGCGCGTTTGAGCCCGGCAGTTGGTAAATGGCAATCGCGGTCGCCGGTTTTCCGCCGAGACCGCTGTTGACCGTGTAATCACGAGCCGCAAGTTCGACCCGCGCGATGTCGCGCACGCGAGTGACTTGGCCGTTAACGCCAGTCTTAACAATAATGTCGCCGAACTGTTTTTCGTCAGTGAGCCGGCCTTGCGTGCTAACCGTGTATTGAAATGCAGTCGCGCCCTTCGGTGCAGGCGGCGCGCCGATAATTCCGGCTGCGACTTGCACATTCTGCTCCTGGATGGCCGTCACTACATCCTGCGCCGTTAATCCGCGTGCAGACAGTTGGTGAGGATCCAGCCAAATCCGCATCGAATATTCGCGCGCGCCGAAGACATTGATGTCGCCCACGCCGTCGAGGCGCGCGAGCTCGTCGCGAATCTGAAGCAAAGCGTAATTGCTGGTAAAAAGCTGATCGAGCGATCCATCCGGCGAAACGAGGTGCACGACCATCGTGATGTCGGGCGATTGCTTTTTCGTGGTCACGCCGATCCGTTGCACATCGGGCGGGAGTACGGGGATCGCGATCGCGACCCGATTTTGCACCAGCACTTGTGCCGTATCGAGATTGGTGCCGAGCTTGAACGTGATGCTCAAAGTCATGTTGCCGTCACTCGTGCTTTGCGAGGACATGTAGAGCATATTTTCAACGCCATTGACCTGTTGCTCGATCGGTGTCGCTACCGTTTCGGACACAACCTTCGCGTTTGCGCCGGGATAATTCGTCGAGACCTGGATGGTTGGTGGCGCGATCTCGGGATATTGCGCGATGGGCAGCGTTGAAAGCGCAATGACACCGACCAGCGTGATGACAATGCTGATCACGCCGGCGAAGATTGGCCGGTCGATGAAAAAGTGCGGAAAATTCATGTCGACCGCCGTTGCGCCTGCGCCGTCATTTTTCGTTTTGCGATTCAGCGACGCTTTTCTTTGTCTCCATTTCGCTGGCAGGCGTCTCTTCCAGTACAGGCGTGACTTTCATTCCAGCTTGCAACAATTGCAGACGGGTAGAGACAACTTTCTCGCCGTCCTTCAGACCGCTTTTCACAATCCGTTTTCCTTCGAACAAACCACCGGTCTCGAGGTTACGGCGTTCGACGGAATTATCGGGCTTCACGACGAATACGTATTTCAGCCCTTGTTGCGAGCTGATCACTCTGTCCGGGACTAGTGCAGCCCGATAAGGCGTTGCGCCCGAGACGCGCACCCGAACGAAGAAACCCGGCGTAATGAAATTAGTGTTCCAATTTTTTAGAACGATCCGGGCACGCACCGTCCCCGTTCCAGGGTCAAGGCGGTTGTCAACAAAGTCGATTGTACCTTTGTGCGGGAAATCGGTCTCGTTTCCGAGCTCGATCCACGCCGGGATCTTGGCCGTGCGCGCGCTCACACGTTTCCCTTCCTCGCTGAGCTTTACATATTTGAGCACTGCATTCTCGTCGGCATCGACTTTGGCATAAATCGGATCGACCGAGACTACTGTCGTAAGCAAGCTATCTGGACCCGCCCCGGGCTGGACCAGATTGCCCACGGTAATGCGCTGGTCACTCACTCGACCGTCGATCGGAGATTTGATTTGCGTGAACTCCAGATTTAGCGCAGCGGCATTCCTGGCGGCTTCGGCCGAACTTTTGGCTGCGGCTGCACCTTGAAATGTAGCGGCCTTCTGATCGAACTCGCTCGCGGAAATCGTGGCCTTGCCGCGCAGTTCTTTCGCGCGATTGAGTTCGATCTCGGCAAGCTTGAGCTGCGCATCCATGCGGTCGACTTCGGCGGCAGCACGATCAAAATCCGCCTGGTAAGGGCGCGGATCGATCACAAAAAGGAGGTCTCCCTTTTTAACGATCGCGCCCGCTTCAAAATGAATCTCGGTAATGTATCCAGACACGCGCGGCCGAATCTCGACCGATTCAACTGGATCCAGTCGCCCGGTAAATTCGTCCCATTCATTTACTTCCTTCTCGACGACAGTAACGACGTTGACGGGCAATGGCGGCGCGCCCTTGTTCGCGGGCGACTTGCTGCAATCAACAAGAATCAGAGACGCCGCGGCAAATGCCGCAATCGCGAAAATTCGTTTCACTATCTCAGTATCGTCAGACTACGTCTTGATGAAAGCGAGCAAATCGGCGTTGATCGTGTCTGCCTGCGTGGTAGGCATGCCGTGCGGAAAACCTTTGTACGTTTTCAGGGTGCTATTCTTCAGCAGCTTTGCCGATAGCGGCGCAGAATCGGCATAAGGCACGATCTGATCGTCGTCGCCATGCATCACCAGTACAGGCACGGAAATCTTCTTCAGATCCTCCGTGAAGTCGGTCTGCGAGAACGCGACGATCCCGTCATAATGCGCCTTGGCGCCGCCCATCATGCCCTGGCGCCACCAGTTCCAAACGTTAGGCCCGATCGTTTTCACGCCGGGACGGTTGAAGCCATAGAACGGGCCGGCCGGCAGGTCGTAATAGAACTTGGCCCGGTTGGCGAAGAGCTGGGCTTGGAGATCGTCGAACACCGATTTGGGCAGGCCTAGCGGATTGCCCGCGGTCTTTACCATCAGCGGCGGTACCGCGCTGATGATTGCTGCCTTTGCCACCCGGCTTTCGCCGTGGCGCGCAATGTAATGCACCACTTCGCCACCCCCGGTGGAGTGACCAACATGCACGGCGTTCTTGAGGTCGAGATGCGCGGTCAACGCCGCCAGATCGTCGGCATAATGATCCATGTCGTGGCCGCCGCTGGTTTGACTCGAGCGGCCATGTCCGCGCCGATCATGGGCGATCACGCGAAATCCCTTGCCAAGGAAGAAAAGCATCTGTGTGTCCCAATCGTCCGCGCTTAACGGCCAGCCATGACTGAAGACGATCGGCTGCCCGGTGCCCCACTCTTTATAATAGATGTCGATGTTAGCTCCGTTTTCTTTTCCGACAGTTACGTATGGCATGATGATGATTTTCCTTTCGGGTTAAGTTTCACTAGAGATGTGCCGCCCGTGGCAAGATCAGCCCTGCTCAAGTGTCGGCATTCCCGGTCACATAGTCACGTGACCATAGTCACGTGACGTTTTCATGAATTTACAAGCTAGGTGGAATTAGCTCGACAATGAGCAGAAAAAGGTCGAATCGAAGATTTAAATCCGGGGAATTTCTATGAAACAAAATCATAACCGTCGTCAGCATCGCGCTGCGCTCGGCTTATTCTGTGTATTCAGTTTGTTCGCAAGTGAGAGTTACGCGGCGCCGGCTGCAATCACGTCGCGCACAGCAAACATCGACAGTGTACAACTTCACTACTTGATTGCTGGAAGCGGGCCAGCCGTTCTGTTTCTTCACGGGTACACGCAAATTTCGCGCATGTGGCGGCCGATCATCCCGTTGCTAGCCGAAAAGTTCACCGTGATCGCGGTCGATTTACCGGGCATCGGCGATTCTTCGATTCCCGCAGACAACAAGATCGACATGATAACTGCAGCCAAGCAAATCCATGATTTGGTTCGTTCCTTGAAGATACATAAGGCGCGCGTGGTGGGACACGACATCGGGCTGATGGTCGCTTACGCTTACGCCGCTCAATTCCCGGGCGAAACCGAGAAGCTCGCGGTGATGGACGCGTTCCTTCCCGGCGTTCCCGGATGGGAACCGATCTATAACAATCCGAACACCTGGCATTTTCGTTTCAACGGCAAGTATCCAGAGAAATTAGTGAAGGGGCGCGAGCGAACTTACTTCGAATATTTCTGGAACGTTCTCGCTGCGGACAAAACTCATTCGATCCCGGAAGCGGATCGGAAAGCGTACACCGCAGCCTATTCGCGACCGGGACGCATTCATGCCGGCTGGGCCTATTTTGTTTCCTGGCCGCAACTGGCCAAAGATTTCGCACAACTCTCGCAAACAAAACTGACGATGCCGGTGCTGTCGATTGGCGGCGACAAATCGCTTGGCAACGAGTTGGCTGCGCAGATGAAGCTCGTCGCAACTGATGTCACAGTCGTGGTGCTGTCGAACACCGGTCATTGGATTTTCGAGGAAAAACCGAAAGAAACAATCGACGCGCTGGTGAAATTTCTCTGAGACTTTCGATGCGCACATGCCGGGACCTTCGGCGCGCTTACCGGTTTCTGGACGCCTGATCTAATTCCGGCGAGGCTCGGACGCAATCGGAACCATGGTGGAAAAGACCGAATTAATCCTGATTTGTCTCGTTGCGGTTGCTCTGCTGGCCATCGTTGCCCGGAAAATCCATATCCCATATCCAATTCTGCTGACCATTGGCGGCGTGGTCCTCGCTCTGATCCCTGGTCTTCCTGCGATTCACCTCGAACCAAAACTGGTCTTTAATCT
>WNGP01005604.1_pt1 | contig 10475 bp, 12 predicted proteins | sample 5407671 | NCBI WGS metagenome assembly WNGP01 (sample SAMN13153381, study PRJNA577476) | soil metagenome | isolation source: 40 cm soil or saprolite under Garry oak tree replicate 2 | place: USA:California | collected 2016-06-15
CGAGGATGTCGCCTGCGCGGGCGGCCTTGTCCTGCTCGGTGGGGTCGCGCGAGATGGCGTAGAGCAGGATGTTGGTGTCAACGAACCGCACGGTCGTGGAGTTGGTCGCGGTCGAGGCGGTCGCGTGCGCGGAAGCGGCCGATCTGGCTCTGGATCTGCTCCTGCTGGGCCTCGAGCCGGGAGAACTCTGCCTGGCGTCCGGACAGCGAGCGCAGGTACTCGGCGACGAGCGCGCTGACCGAGGTGCCGCGCTCGGCGGCGCGGATCCTGGCGTTGCGGTAGACGTCGTCTGGCACGGTGACCGTGATGTTCTTCATGGGCCGAGATTAGCACAGCTTCACAGTTTCTGTGAGAGCTCAGCTCCGTGGAAGAACGCGCGAGGAACAGCTCAGCAGCCCCCTGGCGAGGCTGTCGCCACTCCCGATCCATTCCTGATCTGTTCCTGCGCCCGGGGCCGGTCCGGCTCTGGCTCCGAGCCCAAGGGATTTCGCTCCACCTTCGCTCCTCCCGACGCTCTGCGGTGCGGGACGGGCCGGAACGGGCGGGGACGCCGCGTGACGGCCGAAGCCATAGTGAGGCCGATTTATGCACGTCACAGGCGATGATCGGGGTCGGGCGGGGATGGGAGGGAGCCGCGGGGAGCCGCCACTGCGACCTGTAAAACCACTAGCCTCGGGCAGCCCACCATTCCTTGCTATCCGCCGAGCCTTTTTGAGCGCAGGCCACGGACCTCTCGCCGTGTCGACATCCGACTCGGAAACGAGCAGGTAGCGCCATGTTGTACCGGCGCTGTCATCGACAGTGACGTAGTTCGCCCACCGCTGGGCTGCATCCCGCTTGCCCTGTACGTCTGCAGAGGTCATCTCTTTGTCCATCTTGACCTCCACGACCCAGTGCGTCTCGTCGGTCTCGACGACAACCAAGTCAGGGTTGTACTGCTGACCAGCGGAGTTCCAGAGAATCGGTAGCTCCCCGGTGTGGAGCCGCACCCAGCAGACCACGTCATCGTCATCGTCCACGATGTTGGCGACTGTCCGTTCGGGCCGTGAGTCGAACCACTCCAGCGGGTACTGAGAGCGCCGCCAACCCTCGTAGGCCAAGGACTTCGAGAAGGTGCCAAAACGGTCGGCCGAGACGGGCTTGTCCGTCGCTCGTCCAGGGTTGAGCTCCTTCAGCTCGACGACCCATGAGCTATCCGTGGAATTGTTGTCAGCCGTGGTGCCGGTATCCGGGAAGCGAGGAAGCCATATTTGGTGATGCCGGAGCAGCATCACCGGGGGTCAGAGCGACGCGCACAAGCTCGATTACGAAGCTCATGGGCCGGGTGGCCCGCGGGCCCCGCGACGCGGGACTCAAGCCCTGGCTTGAGTCCCGCGTCGCGGCGTCTTGACCTGCCGAAGAGTATGGGGGACGATTTGGACGAATCTTTCTCGCAAGTTCAAGGAGGTCCTCTGGATGAGGCTACGGTTTCTCGGCACTGACTCCGCAGCGGGTCAGTGTCCGACCCTGTACGCGAGCGACCGTGGGACGTACGTAGTGCAGGGGTGGAAGGTGACGGACCGCGAGGCGCTCGCCGACCTGCGTGACGTGCTGCCAGGGGAGACGTTCGTCGAGATCCCCAGGTCGCTGCTGCGCTTTGCCAAGGAGGACCGCTGAGCCTGCTGATCGGTGAGGAGTTCGATCGGCTGTTCCAGACGTTCCAGCACACCGCGTTCCGGCTGGAGGTCCGCGACCGCTACGACATCGCCTATGAGCGTGAGTCGGTGCGCCGGTTTCTCGCCGGGGAGCCGGACGACCTGGCCTGGTTCCAGGACTGGCTGCACATGATCAGGGCAGCCACGGCCGAGGGTAAGCAATTTCTGCGGGTGCGCGTGGTGAGCGTGCCGTTGAGTAACTACAACCGCTTCGGTCTGTGGTGCTCCGAACTGACCGACGCCGCAGGGGAGGACATCCGCTACTTGCGCCGTGATCAGGCTGCGGGGCTGCCTGACCATGACTACTGGCTGTTCGATAGTCGCAAGCTCGTGCTGATGCATTTCGACGACGCCGACCGCTTCCTCGGCGCCGAGATCATCGACGATCCTGCTGTGGTGGTGCAGCACAGTTACTGGCGGGATGATGCCTGGCACCGGGCCGTCCGGCGGGATGAGTTTGCGAGCAGCTAGAACTACGGGCGTGACCAGCGTCCAGCAGGCACGCCAGGCGCTGGGCCTGCGGCTCCGCGAGCTTCGCCACAACGCCGGATTGACCGGCAGGGAGCTTGCGGGGCTGCTGGCTTGGCCCCCGTCCAAGATCTCCAAGCTGGAGAACGGCCACCAGGCCCCCACCGACGAGGACATCACCGCTTGGACCCGCGGTACCGGGTCCGAGGATGCCGCCGAAGGGCTGCTGGCCAGCCTTCACACCCTGGAGCTGCAGCACGCCGAGTGGCGCCGCCAATTGCGCACCGGCTTGCAGCATCATCAGACCGAGCTGGCTGACCTGGACGAGAAGACGAGGGTCTTCCATGCATTCGAGTCGACGTTTGTTCCCGGGTTGCTGCAGACTGCGGAGTACGCTCGTGCCCGCTTCGCCGAGGTCCTGAGAATCCACAAGGTACGCAACGACCTTGATGAGGCGGTCCGTGCCCGCATCCTTCGGCAGGAGATCCTCTACCGGCCGGACAAGCGGTTCCACTTCGTGGTGACCGAGGCGGTCCTGCGCTACCGGTTGTGCCCGGTGGAGGTCATGCTGGCCCAACTCGACCGGCTGGTGGCGTTGTCGGCGCTGCGCAACGTCAAGCTCGGGATCATCCCCTTCGAGACGCCGTACATCGTCGCGCCATGGCACGGATTCTGGCTGCTCGACCGGGACGTGGTGATGGTCGAGACACTGTCCGCTGAGCTGAACTTAGCCCAGCCGCAGGAGATCGAGCTGTACTCGGCGATGTTCGAGCAGCTTGCCGCCGTGGCCAGCTATGGCAGTGCGGCCCGTGCGATCATCACCCGTGTAATTGATCATCTGACTGATGAGCCGGAATAGCTCGGCTCTTCGCTAGTTCATGTGGGTGGGTGAGAAGTCAAGTCGCCCGGCGATCAGGTAGATCATCGCGATCAGGTTCTTCTTGTTGCGGTAGCCGCGAGCCCGGCGCTTGCTGGCCTGCACCAGCGAGTTGATGCCTTCCAAGACGCCGTTGTTGATCTTGGTCCAGTGCCAGCGCACCACCCCCTCCCAGCGGGCACCGATCATGCGGGCGAACGCCTTGACCGGCTTCAGGCGACTGGGGATCGCGCCCGCATACCAGCGCTCCAGGTAGGCCTCGGCCCCCTCGATCGGCTGCTCGAAGAACGCGTCGAACGCCAACCGCCACCGGTAAGCGCGGGCGGTGGCCAGCCCCACCGACGTCGGCCGCAGCGCCTCCAACGCGGCCGCCTGCCTGACGGTCAGATGCTCGGGCCGCTTCAGCCAGACATAGCGGGTCCCCTTCAGCTCTGGCTGCTGCTTGGCCTCGGCGCGGCGCACCTGGTCGACCGCCTTGGTCGCGTGGCTTGCCAGGTGGTAGCGGTCCCAGGTCAGGTACGCCCTGGGCAGGCTGGCCCGCACACCCCGCTCGAACGCGGGACTCATGTCGGCCGACACGTCCCGGACCTGGAGTGGGTCACCGCCGTGGGCCGCAAGGTCAGCGGCGAAGCGCTCGACGGTGTGCTGGTCGCGACCCTCGGTCGCGAACATGACCCGCGGCTTGGGGGCGTCCAGGTCGACGAACAGGCTCACGTAGTCCTGGCCGCGGCGGGCCGAGGTCTCATCGACCCCGACCCGGGTGACCTCGACCATCGACACCCTGGCCCTGGCCTGCCCGACGTGGTGGTGCAGCAGGCGCCACAGCCGGGTGTCGTGCTCGCCGACCAGCTCGGCCACGGCCTTGACCGGCATCTCGGCGAGCATCGCCAGCAGCAGGGCCTCAAACAGCAGCGTGAAGCCGCTTTCGGGTCGCGCCCAAGCAAGCGCGATCTGGCGCACCCCGTGGATCGGGCAGCTGACCCTGGGCACGCGGGCGTGCAGGTACGCCTGGTGTTGGAAGAAGTCCAGGTGCCGCCAGGTCTTGTCGCTGCTGTCATGCACCGCGCAGGCGGCGGCGTCGCCCTCGGGGCAGGCAAACCGGGCGCCCTTGGGGAAGTCCAGGTGCAGGTCCAGGCGCTTGCGATCGGCGCTGAACGCGGCGGCCACCACCCGCCAAGGCTCGGGCAGGCCAAGCGCGGCCTGGAACAGGTCAATCTCCGCCATCGACAGTCCTCCCCACGATCCAGGGAAGGACCCGCACCCTACCGGCTCCAGGCCGCCTGCTACCGGCACCCGTCGCTGGCCACGGAACCGCAGGAAACACCATCCCTGATTGGATATGCGGTACCGCCCTGTGGCCACGCGGCTGCCGCGCTCCCGCGACGATGGGGCGCACCGCCACCGACCATCCTGGTCGCGCAGCCCATCGCGGTGCGCCGTGCCGCCCGCCGACGCTGTCGTTTGGCGAAACGACTGTTCCGGGTGTCACCACCGCTGCCTACGATGGCGGCGCTCGTTTCCTCGATCGCGGAGGCGCTCACCGATGGCCTGGCCGCAGGACCACTGGTACGCACTGGCCGACGACACCAGGATCAAGGTCCGATTCGACGACCCCTACGTTGCGGACCCCGACATCCTCCAGCTGTGGCGGTTCCACGTGGTTGACGGCGGTGTGCTACGCGTGCCCAGCGGTCGGCTCGGCATCGCCGACCCAGGCTATGACCTGCGCGGCAGGACAGACCACAGCGACCTGGGCGAAGTCCAGATCCCACCGGGCAGCCACCCGGTGCAGGTCACCCAGGCCGCTATCAGCCGCCGCGACCACGGCTCGCCCGTCCTCGACACCCGCACCGCCTACGTCTCGGTCCTGCTCGGCGCGGGCGCGGAGGTCCACCGCCGCAAGCTCGCGCTGCTCCCCCAGGGCCAGGCGCCGCCACCGCTAGAAGACGACGAGTTCATTGGCTTTGGGGTGGATGGCGGGAGGGCGTGTCTGGTCGATGCCGAGGCAGCCCAGCGCTCCTACCCCAGCGTCGATGCGTGGTTCGTCCGGTTCCACCCCGAGACCAGGGCGTGGTGGGGCGACCCACCTGAGGAGGACGGGGACTGGTTCGACGCGATGTACGGGCCCCTCGACTCGCACCCCAAGCCCGACCAGGAGCCACGCCCGGTCGTGAACCTGGCACTGCCCCACGCGCCGGAAGGGGAGAACGTCGTCGCGGTGAACTCTGGCTGGGGTGACGGCTACTACGCGGCGGTCGGCGGCTACGACGCCAACGGCCGGCTGGCGGCCGTACACGTCGATTTCTTCTTGATCCCGGACCCGCCGGGGAGCTCCCGGGTGATGGCATCAGTGGAGCCAGAGTAGGGGACCTCCAAGGCGCCCATGGTTGCGGCCCGTGGGATGCCTGGTCCTGGCCGTCCTGCCGAGCGGTGGTCATCCAATCGTGCCGCACGATCCTCAGATAGCCATAGCGGTAACACCAGCCACCACTACCCACTCGATTCAGCGAGGAGCCGAAAGATCATGGGAAGCGCCCAGGTAGACGCCGCCGTCGAGGCAGGATCGGCCTCAGGATCCGTCACGATCTCTCCGGGTCGTTTCTGATCCCTCCCAACGGCGATTGCTGCCCGTCTGCTGCCTGCCCTCCCTGGCTCAGCTCGTCGCCCACCTCGGCCCTGATCAACGCTTGCGACTCTCACTACCAGCGAGCTCGAGGTGGCCGGCGCGGGTGATGTCCCTCGGTGTCGGTGGTAGTAGGAGCCGCCGTGCGGGTCAGCGTTGGGAGTTTATGCCGGCATGAGCTGCGCGGGTGTCACCTCCCTGGTGGTCGTGGTGAGCAAGCCCATGGAACCCTCGGATAGGGAACGGCGGTCGCCGCGCAGAGGCGCCGCCCCCGCCGGAAGCACCGCTTCCCCAACCTGAGCCAGCGCCGATGGACTCGGGCCAACGTCGACCGTACGATCTTGGTCATGGCCAGGGTGCGGTACGAGAGCAAGGACAATGCGGGCCACAAGTTCTGGGTGGCGCGCTACGGTCGCTACGCCATCCGGATCGACGCCAACCGGCCAGGCGTCTATTCGTGGATCATCACTTTGGACCGTCGCACGGTCCGCAATGGCACCGCACCTGACCGTGCCGATGCTGACGCCGCAGTGAGTGATGCCTTGGACGAGCTGCCTCGCTAGAAGTCCTAGTGTCGCGCTATTGAAGTCGTGTGACCTTGGGTTGCCTTCTTGACGATGTCGTCGGCGGGTTTGGTCCAGACGAACGGCTCGCATCGTTCGTTCCAGCCGTCGATGAAGGTCTCGATCGCGCTGATGAGGTCCTTGACGGATGTGAAGGTGCCGCGTCGGATGGCTTGGCGGGTGATGATCCCGAAGAAGATCTCGACCAGGTTCAGCCAGGAGCCCGAGGTCGGCGTGAAATGCAGCGTGATCCGCTTGTTCTTGCCCAGCCATGCGGTGACGTTGTCGTGCTTGTGGGTGGCGTAGTTGTCGACGACGATGTGCAGCTGCCGACGCGGATAGGCCTTCGCGACCTGCTTGAGGAATGCGAGGAACTCTTCGTTGCGGTGCCGCGGGTAGCAGGCGTCGGTCACTTTCCCGGTCGCGACCTCCAACGCGGCGAACAGCGTGGTGGTGCCGTGCCGAACGTAGTCGTGGGTCTGCTTCTCCGGGATCCCAGGCCGAATGGGCAGGATCGGCGCGGTCCGGTCCAGCGCCTGGATCTGGCTCTTCTCATCGACGCACAACACGATCGCCGCCTCGGGCGGGTTGAAGTAGAGCCCGACGATGTCGCGGATCTTGGCCTCCAGTTCCGGGTCGGTGGAGAACTTGAACGTCTGCGACCGCCACGGCTGCAGTCCCCATTTCTTCCACGTCGTGGACACCGTGAAGTCACTGACATCCAGATGCTTCGCCAGCAGCCGCGACGACCAGTGCGTGACCCCGAGCCGCTCAGGCGGCGGCTCCAACGTCGCGAGCACGATCCGCATCGGATCGACCGACAGCGGCCGGCCCGACTTCGTCCGGTCGTCCAAGCCGGCTATGCCCTCCGCGGCATAGCGACGTTTCCAGCGGATCACCGCAGGCTTGGACACCCCGACCCGGTGCACGATCTCGTTCGTGCCCACGCCGTCAGCGGCCAGCAGCACGATCCGAGCCCGCTGCGCCAGGCCCGCCCGCAGCGACGGCGACCGCAGCCAGCCCTCCAGCTCAGCCCGATCGTTCGGCGGAACCTCCACGCCCACAGTCAACGACATGCATCATGATCCCATGGAGTAACGCTACTTACCTAGCACGACACCCGCGAGGCGTGGTACCGCGAACAACCGGTCAGGCACGAAGCGTGACGGTACTGTGCAGCGCTGCTCGGTTGTCCGCGACGGGCTGCTCGCCTACCCGATGACGCAGTAGTCGACGAGCAGATAGCCAGTCGGTGAGGTCGTGCTTCGGATCGACTCGAGCCGAATCGCCGGCAAGCCGTCGAGGAGTCTCCGCCCGCTGCCTGCGATCGTCGGTGCGATCACCAGCCTGAGCTCGTCGACGACGCCCGCGGCAAGCAGTGCCTGGGCGACCGAGATGCTTGCATGCACGCCGATGTCGGCTCCGGGTTGGTTCCTCAGATCCCGCACGAACTCGACCAGTTCGCCGTCGACCACAGTCGTATTGGCCCACTTCCGATCGAGCGGCGTGGAGGTGGCGACGTACTTCGCGACCCCGTTGATGAACGTCGCGAACGGCTCGATGTCGCTGCCCGGCCAGAACTCGGCCCACTCCTCGTAGCTGCGCCGGCCGAGGATGACCGAGTCCTGCGCCGCGATGACGGCGCCGAGGTTGGCCTCCATCGCGTCGTCCCAGTCGGCGAAGAACCCATCGGGCTTCTCCGCGACGCCGTCGAGGGACAACAGCTCGTACACGACGACCTTGCGCATGTTCAACACCTCCGATTGACGTGGACCCTGCTGCGTGGACGGCTCGCGCGACCAAAACTCATCGGTGCGATCATCATGCGTCGCCTGTCAGACAGCCTCGGGATAGCTCGCCACTGGGTGGTTGGCACGCCGCCAGCCGCGTATCACCGTGAGAGGCTGCCTCATGCCGCAGAGTGCCGCTGTTCGCGCTGCACATGAAGACGATCTGCCGCTCCTGCGTCAAGAAGGCAACCCAAGGTCACACGACTTCAATAGCGCGACACTAGTTGTGATCCTTGCTGTACGCGGTCTGGCCCGTTGTTGACCTGCATGGCCACGACCTGCGGGTTTGCCTTCCCGCGGTTGCCGTCTTCTGTCGTTGCTGCCCAGTACCACGAGCTCCCGGTCCAGACTCTGTTCTGATGGACCAGACGGTGACCGGCGGTCGAGCTTGTGGGCTCCATGCTGCCTCAGGTCCGCGGAGGCAGGTGTTGCCGCAGGGAAGCTGTCGGGTCTGGACAAGAACGAGTATCTTGCACCGCTTGCCCCTTTCCTCTATGATACCCAGCGGGACGAGGGTTGGGTCCGAGAAGGGGGGCAATGGCTGGTTCCATCACGGCGCGTCGGCCGGATCTTCATGAGCTATCGGCGGGAGGAGACAGCCTACCGGCTGGCTGGCTGGATGACTGGCTGGTGGACCGCTACGACGAGGGCCAGATCTTCAAGGACGTCGACTCGATCCAGTTGGGCGATGACTTCGTTGAGCAACGTCAGCAGGCGCCGCCAGAATCGTGGGCAATGAGGGACTCGAACCCCCGGCATCTTCCTGTTTGTGAGTTTGGCCATATACATGGTCGGCGTAAGCTGTTTTAGTGCCACAATGAGAGAGGGCATGCGATGAGAGACCGGGTCAGTCGAGGTAATGCTGAGGCAGTTTTAAATGCCGGCCCCAGTGGTGGCTCGGCCATTCTTAATCGTTCCGGCGGCGTTTTGCGGGGCGCACCGGCTGATAACGAGGTGCGGGCTGCCATTAGGCCCTACGAAGATTCGAAATGGGATGGCCGTCACTTCTGTGCGGAGGATTGGCATTTGCTAGTTGCGGGCTGGTTTGTAGGTGGTGATAGGTCTTTTACAAACCAACAGGCTAGAGCCGAGCTGGACGCCACGACGATCCAACTTGTCCTTGATGGTAAGGAATTAGATACACAGCGTACGGCTATTAAGCGCTTTGTGGAGGTTCCTGAGGATTTGGGAGGCGCCGAAGAGGCCTATTATTTTCAGCAAGGTGCGATTATGGCGCCGGGTGATCTGAGCGTTGGCAGCCATACGTTTGCGTTCACGGCCACGTTTCCCGGTGGTAACGAGGGGAGTCAGAGCACATTCATCATAGATGCGCCTGGCACCGGGGTCTGCCTATGACCGTCTGCTAGTCTGAGCAACACCGCCCTGGATCGTGGACCATTGAAAAGTCCTTCAACGAGGGCTTTTTAAGACTAAATCCTTGGTGGAGGTGAGGAAATTTGAAAGCCTGACTTCCTCCGTGCGAGATCTGCACAGGAATTACGACGATGTAATTCCAGGGTGTTAAGGCCAGTCAAGGACCATGGGAAAGGCGCAGGTAGATCACGCTGTCACATCGAAGCGCGACCCCTGATCCATCACGATTCCTCCGCGCCTATTCGCGTTCCTCCGGACGGCAGTTGCTGCCCGTCTGCTGCCTGCCATTCCCTGGCCCGGCTCGCCAGCTACCCCGGCGCCGACCGGCCGCTCGCGACTCTCACGCCGGCGAGCTCCCATCTTCATCGGGACTGTGTGCGACCAGCGCGCGCAGGAGCGCCACAGTGCTTCGCCTGCACAGCATAGGCGCGGTAGGTGTCCGGGAAGAGTGCATCAAGTCCGCTACACCGGAGCGTCCACATGCGACCCTTTGCCTGGTAGTAATTCTTGCGGGCATCCTGGCGTGTCATGGAATGCGCCTCGCGATCTTGGTGCACGTCTGCACCGCAAAGAGGATGAGATGCTGGAGACGCAACTGGCGCCTCCACTCATCATCCTCGTACGCTGCGCGGAGGCTACCCGGCGCCGGCAGCGAGCCGGTAGGTCGATGGTCCCCAACCCTGCGAGACTGCCGACGTCGACTCATCGTCCCAAGCTGTTGCACAAAGGGATCGGGCGGCGCAGCGCAGCCTGAAGGGATACTGCGGGAAGCCCGCATAGTCACTTGACGTTCAGGTCGACACGCTACGGAGACAGTACGCTGCTACCTCCGTGGAGTGCCCTGGTGCGCGGCAGCCACCGGTGGCGACGGCTTGGGCCGTGGTTGGCGCAGCCACAGCGATGCCCGGGCGGGCTGCATCGTCTGGTCGACCACGGCCAGCAGCTCGGCGGTCAGCGCGTCCAGGTCGATCTGCTGGCGCAGGCGGACGGTGAACGCCTCGACGGTGCGGGCCGCGTTGTAGCGGCGGCGGTTGAAGCGCCGGTCCACTGCGGCCTGAACGCGGCGCCTGGCCGGTTGGAACGCGG
>WNGP01005605.1_pt1 | contig 10475 bp, 11 predicted proteins | sample 5407671 | NCBI WGS metagenome assembly WNGP01 (sample SAMN13153381, study PRJNA577476) | soil metagenome | isolation source: 40 cm soil or saprolite under Garry oak tree replicate 2 | place: USA:California | collected 2016-06-15
CCGGCACCCACCGCCAAAACAATTCCCGCTATTTGCATATTCAAAGGCTACCTCCCGTCATCGAGCTTGCCGTTGCTGGATATCGATGGCGAGTTGAAAGCGGCTTGAAGGGGGCGGTGTCGATTGCGTTCCTGAAGCTCGCTCAAGGCTTGGGGGCGGCCGAATGCCATGGGGCTGAGTATAACCTGAAAGACCTGAAACACCGGCACCAGATCGAAGGGGGGTGGTGATCGGCATGGTGGTGATGGTGGGGACTGGGATCGAGCCTGGACTGCCCTTTGCCAAAACACCGCCCCAGAGCCCCCCAATACCACCCCTTGAAAGCCCCCGCCACGCCCACCAGGAAGGCCCAGGAATGGCACCGGATCAGCCCTCTATCCTGTTGCGGTTCCGATGGTTTTGCCTGCCAGCGCCTGTTCTCGGGGGTAGGGCAGGGGTTCGCTTGCAACTTTACCCAAAATGCCCATATTGAGCACAACGGCGTCGTAAAGCCTTGCAAAAGCAGCGGATTTTCAACGCCTAAATCGAGCTCCACCCCCAACCGCCCAAGCACTATTTTGGGCAAAGATGGCAACCCAAGAGCCGCCAATGGAAACCGTCAAATTCGCAATGCCCCCCGCCTTCAGCCCGCAAGAACGGCAGAAATTCCAAACCTTCATGCGCGAGTTCGGTCGAGTCATTGAAGTCCGCGCAGAGGGGGTGATCGTGGTGGTGGAGTTCGATGATGAGCAAGATGCCCTGGAAGCCGCGAATATCTTCTCTGCCAACGACCGACTTGTTGTGAGTGGGAATGGGGCGGCGGTTCGGCTATCGAAAGCCTCGCAATGGGCCGATGACGAAGTCGGCCTCGAAGCTGCCGTGATGCTTGCCGACGAAATGGAAGAAGCCGCCTATATGACCGGACTCCTCGAACCCCCAACGCGAAAGCACTGAGCCATGACCGCCCCCCAAGCACGCCAATGATGAGGAGCCGTCATGACCACCACCAACCCCAACCGGCATCCCCCACCGCGAAGGCTTCCGAACTCTGCCACCAGGACCCGGGAACACCTCCTGCCCGATGAGGTGGATCGGCTCTTGAAGGCCACCCGCAAGAACAGGAATGCAGCCCGCGACTATGCTCTGTTGCTGGTCATGTTCCGTCGAGCCCTGAGAGTGACGGAGGCTTGCCGGTTGCGCTGGGCCGACGTCGATCTACCCGGGGAGCGCATCTTTATAAAACGGCTCAAATCGGGGGTGGACTCAACTCAACCACTTTCCGGGATCGAGCTTCGGTATCTCAAGCAACTGAGGCGCAAGAACCCGAATTCGTCCTGGGTATTTTTGAGCGAAAGAGGAAGCCCCATGACCCGCCGTAACGTCCATGCCATCGTTGCCAAGGCGGGGAGGGATGCAAAGATCGGTTTCCCCGTTCACCCCCACAATTTGCGCCACGCCCTGGGATTTTACATGAGCGAAAAGGGTGTGCCGACAAGATCACTGGCCGGGTATATGGGGCACCGAAATCTGAATAACACAGCGATCTATGCCGCCCTGTCCTCCAACCATTTCCAGGATTGGTGGGAAGATTGATGAGGATGTAAGCGCCTTGGAGTTGGGCCATGAATTTCCGCAGAGGCTTTCAGCGAAGGTTCACCGGGTCGAGAATTGATGCGGCTGCCCTGAATTGGCGTCGGGGGCTGTTCCGGTTATGGCTCCTTGTATCCGCCGCTTGGATTATGGGCTGGGCGGTCTACGTCATTCTTTCTGTTCTAGGACAGGAATTCAAAACGGCAGGAGATTTCCTCGCTATACCAGTCGTGTTCTTCGGGCCGCCAATTGCTCTGTTGCTTTGCGGTTTGGCTACAGGATGGGCCATTCGCGGCTTTAAGTCTGATGAAAAACCTGAGCACGGCAACAAAGTCGTCCAACTGGGCCAGGGTGATACGGACGATTACGTGAGCTGATGTGATTTCATTCGCCTGATCATGACCAACGGGATGGAGGTGACGGCGCTGGCGGCTGCGGTTGTTGCTTGCTGCTATCGTCCTGACCTTTCCCTTGCTGTCGCCGTTCCTTCGCCGCCTCGATGATTTCCAGCATTGAGATGCCACCGCACAGCTATGTTTTTTCTGGGGTCCGTGCCCGTTCCCAATGTGTAATTCAGCCCTTTCGTAAAAGGTTGAAATTGTGTTAACTGCGGACCACTGCCCAGGGGAGGGGGAGCATGGGACGGACGTGTCCTCCTGAGCGCCAAGGCCTACATAGTGCGGGCGCTGCCTTTCATAGTGTGGGCGCCGGCTTCGCGCATCTTCCGCTTGGCTTTTGATCGAGAAAGCTGGGCGGTATGATTGTACTGTCGAAAGCTGTAGTGGGTAAACCACGGAATTGCCTCCTCGGTGCTTGTTTTTTTGCCGCGTCATTGGCATCCGCGTGTACCGGAGGAGGAAACGTCAAGCTGGGTTCGGACGCGGCGGTCGGCGGTCCTTATTTGGGTTTCACGGATGCAGTGCGCGAACAACATGAGCAACGAAAGAATCGGCTTGAGCGGTTGTCGGCAGCCGCTTTAAAGGCATCACCTACATTCTACGAATATGTGGTTAGACAACGGGACGTCCCGAACTTACCTGGAGATACGCCAGTATTAAGGGTTGTATTTAACGAACGGATTTTTTTCGATACCGCGCTTTCGGATATCCGTCCTGAGGCAAACGCCGTTCTCGACGTGATTGCAGAGTCGCTGCGGAAAGAGCCCTCTGATGTGGCGTTATTTGTTGCTGGACATACAGACAGCAGAGGTTCAGACGCCTATAACATCGATCTTTCTTATAAAGCGCGCCAATAGCGTGACCGAAACCCTATTGAAACGTGGTGTAGGGGCGGCAAAACTGTGGACGATTGGATTTGGGAAGGCTGTGCCGCTTCGTCCGAATGATATCGCCGAGAACATGGCAGTGAACCGTCGGGTCGAATTCATTGTAGCGAGTAAGCTAGAGGCTGTTACGTCGTTATTGTCGCGGTTTGGTGATTTCGCTTGCTCAGCCGAAACTGCAACCATCCCCGAGCTGTGCAAAGATCCAATGGCAATGAAGGGCACCTTTGTCGCCAAACCAAAAGTGGCCGCCTCTCCTGCCCATGCGACTGAAGGAAAGACTGTAACTCACCAAGAGGTTCCCATAAACCTGACTCTCACTCCACCTACAAAGGAAGTAGGAGCTCCGACCAGATGAGTTATGCGGACTACATTAGACTTCCTCTCAGCAAAGACTCGCAAATAGCAGCTGACCTTTTCTCGCGTCTGGAAGATGAATGCCAGCACATAGAGATCGGCTTAACTCCAGTGCACAGTCTGGATGGAAACCCGTCGTTCCTAACGGAGGCAATGAGGTCGTGGTATACACATAGAGTTCAGGCAAGCCGAAGTGGTGCTGTAGCGCAGGTTGCGGCGGAGTTTGGCAAGCGAAAAATGGCGAGCGGGCCCGGGTTTCTTTTTGAAATCCGGCGCGATGAAATTACCAGGGATATGTTTGAGAAGATTCATGGTGAGCACGAGGCACTAAAGACCAAACCAAAGGTAGGTAGGTGGCACGCCAGACTTCGCGAACAGTTGCGAGAATACGAAAGATTAAAGGCAATACACAGAAGAGACGCAACTGACTGGAACCCATTTCTTTATTGGTTTGTCCTAATCTGTATCATCATTCCGGAGTACGCAATAAACTGGGGATCATTCAATAAAATCCCTTATTTGCAAGGCACCCCTGCATTTGTTTTTGGCACTGTTACGTTGGTTGCGATAGCATTTGTTTTTTCATCACACTACATTGGAATGCTTATTAAGCAGGGGCGGGAACGTTTTGGAGGGCATGTACGCAGAGGCGACCGAATATCAACTGTCATCTTTCTTCTGGTAGCGATCTTTCTCCTTGTGGCGGCGATGGGGCTGGTTGTTTGGGGGCGAAAGCTTCTTGTGGACGACATCATCCGGGAGAACAGAATCCGCAAGGGAGAGGGGTTTGGAGCAAATGAGCTGTGGCTTTACGGTGGAGCCATTCTCGGGAATGTCATTGTGTATCTTATTGGGCTCGGGTGGTCGATTTGGCGTCACGACTCAGTGCCTGGCTTTTCAGAGCTGCGGGCAAGGGTTGAGTGGCACCAGGCAAAACTGGACAAGGCGTACAAGAAATATCTCGAGAAAAGGAATAGAAGGCACAGATTAGACGCGCGACGGGAATTGGATCTCCTGAATAATGAAGAAAGGGCGCAATCGGAAAGACTGCCCGGATACCACGAAGCGAGGGAGTGGTTCGCCAAGGTACGTGAAAGAGACCACGAAGTTGTAGGTTTGCTCACGGAGTACAAGAGCTTGTTAATTGCCAAAGTTCGCAATGCTCAGCCGCCTCGAACCTTTGTCACAGTGGATATCTCAAAGTCCGATTTCGATTTATCGAGGACGCTTACACCGGACGAATACGCGGCCACACCGATTGATCTCAAGTATCCCTAGCTAGGAAGGTAGCGGAGGCTATGAAAATGAGGTCAATTAGGCTCATCCTGGCAGCGGTCGCTTTTAATGCTCTTGCCGCCACCCCCGGAAGCACTTTGGAAACCATGGTCGTGGATGGGGCATGCCATTTAGATGGCTTTGCGAAACCACTGCGCCAGACCATTGTGGTCATTGATCAGTTGTCGATTATTCCGACAACTGCAGAGGACATCGGCGATGCAAATAGGCGATGGCTGAACACAGTCCTGAGTATAGCGGGCGTCCAGGAAGGCCAAGCGAGCGTCATAGCAGCTCCACGCGAGAGGCTGACGGTTGTAGTCGCGAGTGAGGATGGCGGCGACCTAATTAGAGTGTTCACTGGTTGCTCGCCGATTTATTCGCAAGATGAAATAGCTGAAATGAAGAAGTCCAGCACCGGCATTAGGGGCGGATTTGAATGGTTCATTGGGAAGGATGTGCAAAACCGCGTGGAAAATGAGTTGAAGAGCTTTCGATCTAAACTAACGGACGCGCTGGCTGAGTTGCCCAAAATGACCCGTCCAAAAGAGGCGGCGGTAGTTAAAGATGGTACACCACTATTTCTAGAGGCATTTGCGCTGCTTTCTAGCAGTATTGACTTGGGTGAAGGTGTCCCGCGAGTCTTCGTCCTCTCGGCTATGAATTCCGAGGCTTTGCGCAGCTTTAAGGATGTAAAAACTGCTCGCAGCAAGGGGTTTGAACTCGCCGAAAGGGTGGGGGGCGATTTACAAAGGGCCGAAGTCTACGTCAATGGAGTGTCGGGCAACTCTGGAAAATTCGCACGAGATTTCAGTCATGCATTTTTTCTTGGGATCAAAGGACGGTTAGCCGGCATCAGCGGCGAGAGCCTGCCAGCCGTGTCAGATCCGCCGCGAGCCCTGCAGGTGTTTAGCGGCGTAATTGACTACGGTGGCGTTAAAGCTCCGATGCAGATCAGGCTTGCCAGCGATCGGAGTGGCTCCCTAGTGAACAGCTGGGTGGAAGTAACAGTCAAGAGGCCAACGGCTACGCCGCTGACAGGAAAGGCGCTTTGTAAGAACCCCGAAACTTGCGATGTTACAGGAGATGGCAAGGAATTTGCTCAGGCCTGGGTACTCGACCCTAGTGCCGATACAATGAGCAAGTTTGATGAATCCTTGCCGTTTTCTGGGGTCCGATATTTTGAATTCACTACATCCCAAGCTGGCGCCAAGGGGAGGGCATACGACCCACTCGTCACCTCGATAAACGGGAGAAAAGAGCTATCCTTTGGATTATCAAGAACGCCGATGGTTCGGTTCTAGAGCGGGCGAAACTGCCGGCTGATTTGTTGAGTGTCAGTGGCCGCCGCCCTGTCGAGCGCGATACCGCACGATCTCCGCCGCTGGCACGTCTGCAACATAGCAATAGGGAGTGGCCCCGCCGGGTCGGCTATAGGCGCTACGCCCTCCGCATCGGCTTCCATTTCGCGCACGGTCCTCTGGGCAGGCGCATGGATGCCCGGTGGCGTAGTAGGCTTGGCGGCTGTCTCGAATGATAAGCTCCGCAATCTGTTGATCAGTAAGCTGCGTCTGGCCAAAGCTCACGCAAGGCCATAAGACAATTAAGGCGATCAATGGCCATCGCATCGCATTCATCCTCGCCTCAATTCAAGGGCAAACCACTGTGGAGCAAACCCGGTGCTCTCGATTCAAGAGTGACGGGTTCGATCAAGCTTGGATCATCGCCGTTGCCGGGTTTGCTCACTCGCTTGGAAATCGGCCACATTCGCAAGGCATCTTCGGGCGCGGGTTTGAGTAGCTCCGTTCCCGCGCTCCCCGACAACCAAGAGCCAATGTTCCCAGGTTCAAGGATCACTGGCATTCGGTCGTGGATGGCGCTGACGAACGAATTGGCCGTGGTGATGATCATGGTGCAGGAGGCAATCGTTTCGTTGTGCACCCGGTCCCGCCATTCCTCCCAAAGCCCCGCCATCGTCAGCACCGAACCGTTCCGAGGCGTGATGTAGTAGGGTTGTTTGCCGTCAGCCGTGGTTTGCCATTCAAAGTAACCGGACGCAGGTATCAAGCAACGATTCCGCTTGAACGCATCTCGAAACATCGGCCTCTCGGCAACCGTCTCCGCCCTGGCATTGAAGGTAGCCGGGAGTTCCTTCAGCGGCTTCTTCCACCATCTCGGGATCAGTTGCCAGCGCATCGGCATAAGGAAAAGGCCGCTCTCGCCGGGGATGATGACGCTGACCGGATCAGTGGGACAGACGTTGTAATTGGGGCGAAGGTTTTGGGGTGGTTGAGTGAGCCGGTAAAGCTCGACCAGTTCCGACCAAGTGTATTTTTGGGTGAATCGGCCGCACACGAGGGTTCGCCTATCTGCCTACAGTTGGCCCAGTTTGGAAACGAGATTTGTCGCAAACCAGGGATCGTCCAAGAGGAAGATTTGCGGCGTTGGGTTGGCCGATTCACGAATTATCCTCACACCATCCGAATAGGGGTCTATTGAGACAACCTTTTTGAGCGGAATCCGAGTGCTCCGAAGTGATCCGTGGAAGACAACGTTCTTGTTAGTAAACACCAACTCACCGGTATCCTCTAGTTTCATTTCTGGCGTTTGCACACGTTCTCCCTTCATAGCGCCGACACGATAATACACACCCTTCATTATGCGAATAGACACCCCTTGTGAGCCTCCAACGTACTGTGTGCGGTTCTTGATGGTAAAGTATTGCACTCCCTGGAACAGCCATACGATCTTTTCATCCTTCTGCAATACGATAGACAGACCTTGTACATGGACACGATCAGGGGTTTTGCCGTCGTCCAGTTCTCGGAGAATTGCCGCCTTTACTACCTTCTTTCTGAGCCCGCTCTCGTCGGCCTCTTGCTCGGTCATGTTGAATTCGTTGCTAAGGCCAGTGATCCTGGCTTCCTCGTCAGCGGTGAGTAGATGATCTTGTAAAGTGGTGTCTACAAGGCGAGCAATATTTTGTATGGCGAGACGGTGAAGCTCGATCTCGTCAACGAAGTGTGTCCGCGCCACGTCCGAAGCCAGTTGCCGGAACTTGTCGGCTGGCACCGTGCTCTTGAGAAATTGAGTAAAAAATGCAGGAATCTTTTGTTCCGCGAGATCGTGTAGTTCACGACACTTATGGTGCTGCCTTCGCAAGAAGCCAGCTGGCTCACCGCAATACTGGCATTTGCCCATGATCCAAAGCTCTATGTTCCAAGACCGAAAGGTAAATGTTACGAGACGCCCCGATCTGCCCATTGGACAGGACCCAGTGATGTAGCCACGGAGGATGCGTAGGTCAATCGGTAGTAAATCCCTTTCATGCCCGCCTTGATTGTGTGGAAATCCGGCTCTATATTGTCGGGAGTCGGTATGCTCCCCGTTCGTGTTCGTGTCGGAACGTGGTGCGCCGTTCTCGGTGGCGGGATTTCAGTAGATGGTGCCGAGGGTAGACGGGTCTTCGGCGGGGAGCAATGGCAGTTGCGGCGTCCCTACACTTCGGGTTGAAAAAAGTTGCCCCGGATCGGACTCCATGATGTAGTGTGGCTCTCGACGACAACGGTATTCGGGATGTCACAATGGCGAGAAAGACAAAGCCATCCGGCTCTGGGAATGGTGCTCCTAAAAGCGGACGCGACAAGCGGCTCTCGCTGATGCGAGAAATTGAAACGCTGCGGCATGGTCGTTTATTCATCGCGTATGTCACTTCTACGAGGCCAGGCTTTGAGATCCAGATTGCAGATGATGTGTTACCTTTTATCCACAAACATTTAAACGCTGGAGCCGCCAAGGCGGCGAAGGGGGTCGATCTGTTTATTCACAGCAACGGAGGTCATGGTACTACGCCATGGCGAATCGTGAATCTGATTCGAGAATACACAAAGGATTTTGCTGTACTCGTTCCGCATCATGCGTTTAGCGCGGCTACGCTGATTGCACTTGGAGCTAACAAGATCATAATGCACAAAATGGGTTGTTTGGGCCCTATCGATCCAAGTGTAGCAAATCCGTTTAACCCGGCTCATCCGCAGAATCCGGGACAGCTAATACCTATTAGCGTCGAAGATGTGTCCGCGTATTTTACGCTTATCAAAGATGATATCGGCGTCCAGCACGAGGACGAGTTAATACAGGCAGTTATTGCGCTAACCGATAAGATACACCCGCTAGCTCTGGGCAACGTTCAACGATCACACCAGCAATCGAGATTAATCGCACGCAAGCTTTTAAGGAAACACATGCCCGAGGTGGAACGAGAGCATGAGATTGATCAACTTATCGAAAATCTAAAATCCAATCTCTACTTTCATGGCCATCCTATCAACAGAGTAGAAGCGAGGGCTGACTTGAATTTGAAAGTGGAGGATGCATCCACTGCGCTGGAGCGGTCTATGTGGGCTTTGTACGAAGAATATTCTCAGGAACTTAAAATAAAGGATCGATTCAACCCCGTACATGAATGGGATATTCACCAACCAGAACCTGCGCAAGTGGCAGCAGCTCCGTCCACCCAAGAGATCGTGGCTCAAATTCAACAATTGGCCCAAGCAGGCGTGGGATTGGGAAGCGGATTAAGTGAAGAGCAATTGGTCGATCTTGCTGCCGCGTTGCTGCCTCATGTCTCGGGCACAAGGAAATCTGCGGCCAGCAAGGTGCGGTTAACGAACATCAAAGGCGCATATGTGGAAGCAATTGATTCATCGGACGTTTTTGTCACCGACTTGACAATAGAACGAGCGACGGTAAATACTCCAGCAGGTCCACAGGATGCAGTGAAGCAGGAAGTACTTTGGCAAAGATGGCAAGTCGAAAATTAAAACCGGCTGATAGGAAAGTAGAGGATCAAACGAGTCCTCTGCCGACCGTCTCACTTATTTCTGGCACCATCACGGTCGGGGCGATCTGCACCCCCGGTGATCCTGCGTGGGTGGGTCCGATTATGCCGGAAGGATTTATTACTCATACTGACTTGATGCCGTCATCCGATTCATAAGCCCCGACCACCTGCTCGGGTTGGGTCCTTCTCATCATTCAAGCATCACCCGATTTCGGGTTCCCTGTCTGCGTACTCACCTTCTCCGCTGCCCCGCCTTTTTCGGTGCGATTCAGCTTGAATGGGTCTCCGCAACGCGTCCATCGGGTTCGCAACGGTTGAGAATCAACCGACACACAAGACCGATGATGCCGCCCGTTACGGACCCGGTAATCACGACCCGTAGCCAACTGTCGAACCAATCTCTGAGAAAATTCCACGACTCCAATACAGCATTACGACACGCCACTTTCATCTGCGTGAAGTGGCCGAACCAGCCCCTGTCATTTTCATCAAAAGTCTGCCTTGGCGCAGTGATAGCTCTTGGTTCGGAGCGGATTAGATCGTCCAGTTCTTTTATCGGGTCAGAGGCCGTGGAAGGTTGCTCTATCGCGAGGAGTTCGACTTGAAATGTCCCGGCGCGCTGGTCTGGGAGTGAACGCCTATCTTGATTTGCTTACCTCCACATTTCTTGCACCGAAATCGAATATTCCCGATGAAGCTCTCCCGACTGACCCCCTTACGCTGAAGCAACAAGGTAAAAGGGTAATCTGTGATCCTCCCGCATTCACACGTCAGGCGCAGAAACGTATAGCCCTGGTCGATGGCTTCCCCGACACAGCGCGTTTTCCAATAGCCATCGAGGTCCATCATGGCAGAGAAGCCCGGGAGCAAGTGTCGAAGCAAGGGCTGTGCTGGTGAGGCTTGGTCTATTGTGCCACAGCGAATTGGCTGAGGCTGTCCGAGGCATTTTCTAGCCGCCAAGTCTGATACATGATCAATGAAAAATAGAAGACACAGAAGATATAATGGAAGTTAACGATGGGAGAGTGCCACTACCCCAAGCGAAGGAGGCTTCCCGAAGTTTAGATTTCTTACTTGAGTCAGCAGCCAAGATCAAAGCCCAATATATCTTCCCATTGCTGGATGTAGAGGCTATTCCCATTCGGTTGG
>WNGP01008611.1_pt1 | contig 10475 bp, 9 predicted proteins | sample 5407671 | NCBI WGS metagenome assembly WNGP01 (sample SAMN13153381, study PRJNA577476) | soil metagenome | isolation source: 40 cm soil or saprolite under Garry oak tree replicate 2 | place: USA:California | collected 2016-06-15
GATTGAAGGTGTGGATCACTAATAGAAACGGGAGGTTATGATGAAGATCACCAGGATAGACCGGTCCCAGGCAAAGTACGATCCAACACGCAGCAACTACTTTGCCGGCGAGGTTAACATACAGAGCCTGGTAGGGGCCGCGGAGAGCAGCGAGCTAGAGCTACTCAATGTGTACTTTAGCGCCGGGGGGCGTACTATTCCACATATTCACGAGCAGGACCAGGTATTGCAGATCATCGAGGGTCAGGGTATCGTGGCGACCGAGAGCGAAAAGAGCGTGGTTTCAGTGGGCGACGTGGTTACGATCCCGGCTGGAATGTGGCACTGGCATGGAGCTACGCGGGAGCAGGCGATGGCGCATATTTCAACCATGAAGCGCGGGAGGACAAACTGGACGGTCGAGGAGAAGAACTGGGCATCTGGGTACGAGGAGTGAGGGGGGTATACAGCATGAGTACACGCAACTACTGGTTATACACACATAATGAGAATTCGTGGCAGGAATTTCATACCAAGGGAGGAGGGCAAGTCGCAGGTTTTGCCAATAGTCGTCGGAAGGTCGTTGAGAAGATGCAGCTAGGAGACAATCTCCTCTGCTATCAAAAGGGTAGTTCTCGCTGGATCGGCGTATTGGAGGTGAGGTGGCCGACCGAAAAGGGGGAGATGGTGGCCGCATGACCTGGAAGGATGCTACCCTCCCCCATTAGGCCCGGGATAAGGTATGGAAGCGCTTGAGATTGAAGGCCAAACAGACCAGACACCACTCGCCAGCCGCTGCGTGGATACCGCGCAAGGAGAACTGGCGAAAGCCCAGCCCCTCCTTGATGATGCCGATCACCGGTTCAACCGTGCATTTGCGTGCGCCGTAGATGGCTTTACCCAGCGCCGTCCTGAGCTTGTAGGCCATCTTGACCTGGGAACTCGCGTCCTCGGCTGGGGGATCGGGGAGTGGGGCGAAACGCCGCTGCCAACTGGCATGATGGGGATCACGGCCAGTGGCGATGTACGGCTCGATGCCCCGCTTCTCACACGCCGTCAAGGTCGCGGGGCCAAAATACCCGGCATCCAGTGCCGCCGCCTGCGGCATGCCAATGGCCGATGGAATGGCATCGAGCGTGGGTTCGGCTTCCTGAGAGTCATTGGGGTGATTGGAGAGGGCCCATCCAACGATGAGCAGACTCCCCTGATCCACAGCCACCTGCGCGTTGTAATCTTGCTCAAAAGCCGCATCCGTCGGGTTTTTCATGATGCGCGACTGCGGGTCAGTGAAGTTGTATTGGTCCCCGTCGCGCGGTCCTGGCACCGGTGGGGTCGGTGGGCGCCCACCAGGTCTGCGCCCTGTCGTGCGCTCTCGCTCCGCACGCTGCGCCAGCTTGGCCTCATAGTCCGCCTGCTCGGCAGCCAGCCGCTCCACAGCACGAGCTTCCAGCACCGCTTTGGCCTGGGCCAGCCGCGCCAGGCGATCCTCTCGCCGTGCCATCTCCTCGCGCACCACCAGCCCATCGGGGATGTCTCGCTGGTCGCTCTGTTCGCTCAGGAGGAACAGCTCCTCGATCTCGGCTCGCAGCTGCGTCTCCACCTCCAGCAGACGCTTGTAGCTGACCGCGTTGTGCCGGGAGGCATCAGCATGGATCTTGGTCCCATCCAGACTGATCGTCCCCAGTTTCAGCACGCCCGCCTCCTGTGCCAGCAGCAGCACCTGCACAAAGAGGTCCTTCAGTTCGGGCAGGAACGTGCGCCGAAACGTGGCCAGGGTATCATGATCAGGATGCTGGTTGCCTGCGATGAAACGGAATGGCACTGCCTCATACGTGGCACGCTCGATCTTACGCGAACTGAACACACCAGTCGCATAGCCATAGAAAAGCAAGCCCAATAACACTTCCGGAGCATAGGGTTCCCCGCCGCGCGACCCGTAATGGGCATACAAGGACGAGACGTCAAGCAGCGCTACGCTGTCTACGACGAAGCGAGCCAAATGCTCTGGGGGGAGACAGTCGCCCAGCCGCACGGTCAGATCGAGCGCTTGCTCGTAATCCACTTTTTTGAAGGTTCTACTCATGCCCATCAGTATACCATTACCGCTGGGCAAGGCCTGCTTCTCTCCGACAAGCTGCTAGGAGACAATCTCCTCTGCTATCAAAAGGGTAGTTCTCGCTGGATCGGCGTATTGGAGGTGATCGCACCACCATTTTATGTGGATGACGAACCTCTTAAGGACGAAGATCGAATATGGCACGATGTAGAGTTCCGACCGGAGAAGGGCATTCCTATGCGTCAGCTGTTAGGCCAGCTCTCGATATCAGGCCCCAAAGCTACTTCGTGGACAGGGAGCCTCCGAGATAATCCGAGGGAATGGAGGGAAGCAGATGGAGAAGTAATCGTAAACGCCCTTCTGGAACGCTACAGAGAAGAGATCGAAAAAGAGGTTGTTCGAGATCTAACGGCTCTACAAGTGGAGGAGGGTGATGAGGGAGTTATTGCTGGTTTTGAGGGCGGGAAAAATCTGGTATATACGAACCGTTATGAACGAGATAAAACGTTAAGAACAGCAGCAATACGAATTCATGGTACTACGTGCAAAGGATGTGGCTTTAATTTTGCCATGATATACGGTCCTAGGGGAGAGGGCTACATAGAAGTACACCACCTGCGCCCCGTAAGCTCTCTTGGAGGCACCGTTCGTGTTGATCCGAAAGAGGATATGACTGTTCTCTGTTCAAATTGCCATAGAATGATACATCGTCACCATGATGATGTGCTCACTGTTGAGGAACTTCAAGCTCTTTTACGACGTTGAAAACAGTAGCAATAGGGAAATCTTCACAGGTCTCTATCTTTCACCACACTGGGTCCACAAAGATCCCCGGCAATAGGCATCAACCTAAGACGCGCATCCAGGATTCCGTAGGGGCGAGGTGGAGTGGAGCGGATGGGAGGGCCTTTATGGTCGCCCATTCTCAGGGTGGTGAGACCTTGTGGCGAGTACACACAAGGCACGACGGGCGACCATAAAGGCCCTCCCCACATCCACCCAACCACTCTCGCCCCTACGGATGGTGGTGAGATGGTGGTGAGCTTTGCACTGGGTGATGTCTATCGGGTCCACAAAGCTCCATGGCCTGCCGAATGCTCCACGGCCTAGGCCGTGGAGCATTTTGTAGAGGATTGTCAGAACTGCGATTGCATCGCGGCAGAACCCGTGAAGTCGTCACTGAGAGCCCTGATGCTGGTCGGCTGGGTTGGGTCGATGGCATAGACAATGTTATCTCGCGTCGGGACGCGATCATTCGGCGCGGTGCCATAGGTTACCGGGGGCAGCAGGCCGCCAAGGTCAACATTTTTCAACGAATCAAAGGCCGTGAGCAGGCCGTCGCGGGTGAGATCGTTGTTCTCGATGGCCTTCTTCAAGATGGCGTAGGTGATCTTTGACTCCGTGTAGCCAAACTCGAAGAATCCATCCGGCTTCTGATCTGGCGCGTACTTGGCGACATCATCCAGCAAGGCTTTCATGCCGGGTTTGCTCGTATCGCCCCAGGCTGCGCCCTGGCTCACGATCCAGGCCTTGCTCAGCAGTGGCACCAGGGCCGGTACAGCCAGCAGCAGCGGTGAGAACGCGGGACTCTGGAGGATCCACTGCGGGTCATAACCCAGAGCATGAGCGGTACCGATGATTTTTGCCGTATAAACCGGTGTACTGGTGAGGAAGACATACTTCGCCCCGGCAGCCTTCAACTGCGAGACCTGCGCAGTGAAGTCTGTATCGGTTACCGCGTAGGATGCCTTTCCCACGTCGTGCAACTGGTAGGCGGTGACCGCTTCATTGTAGCCTGTAAGGCCGTCCTGGCCATACTCGTCGTTCTGGTAGATGATGCCGGTGGCGGGATTCTTGATGCCAAGTTTGTTGACGACGTAATCGAAGGCATTCTCCACCTGCAAGCGGTAGGGCGTGCCGATGAGAATGAGATACTTCTCACGCGCCAATGCTGAGGAGAGCGTGGCAGCAGATACCAGCATACGATCGGAGGCGGCCTGGTCTTTGATGGCAAAGGTGGTGGGTGTGCCCAGGCTCTCGGCAATCATCAAAACCTGGTTGTGGATCAAGCCGTACTGCTGGACCTGGATCTGTGGATTGTACTGTGAATCCTTCTCGACCAGGTTGACCTTGAACCCATCGATGCCCCCGTGATCGTTGACGGACTTGAAGAAGACCTCTATACCGCGCGTCAGCGGTTTGCCTATCGGATCTGCAACCGGCCCGGACAATGGCGTCAGGATGCCAAGTGTGATTGTTTTGTGGGCCAGGTCGACGCCAACACCGGCCTTGATGCCACTTGAGTTACTAGTGCCGCTTGAGCTGACACAGCCAGACAGCAACAGCAGGAACGTGGTGAGGATGAGTACGTACGAGTAGAACGCCTTTTTGCTTACCATGTTTTACACCTCTTCGTGATTTGTCACTGGATGGCGATTTATCGTTCCCTCTCTTGACCTCCATTCCACCCCAAAGCGCGATAAATCGACCCCTAGAGCGGGACGCGGTAAATGGACGGGCGCGATAATGCTTATTTACTTTTTATCGGGCATTCCATTGGAGGCTGGCGAGGCGCGATAAGTCGCGCAACTACGCACGGGAACATACCTCGATTATTTTGTAAAAGAGTATAATCGGCCCCTACGGAGTTTCGCCTGTAGTGGGCACCGAGCTATCGACGCCTGATTCTACATGGACATTTGACGCGGGCAGATTGCTGGTTTCGACCACATCACCTCCTTCCTCTTCAGGGGTTCTGGATGTACGAGTCAGCAGTTGACTGCGGCGTACCAATGCAATAACGCCTCCCGGCTCAAAAAGCAGAAATATGATAATCAGGAGGCCGTAAATCAGGGCGTTTACATCGCCGCTGGATACGCCGGTCGAAGCGCTGCTGGAGGGCAGGAGCGAAAACTGCTCGATGATGCGGGGCAGCGCGAACACGAAAGCCGCTCCCAGGATGGAGCCCCAGATGCTGGCTACGCCGCCGACGATGATGGCAGCGACGAATTGGATGGAGAGTGCCAGGTCCCAGGAACTGGGTACGACGTAGCGAGTATAGGAGGCGAAGAGAGCACCTGCGATACCGGCGAGAAATGAAGACAGGATGAATGCGCCCATCTTTGCTTCGAAGAGGTTGATGCCCATAATGGCTGCGCCGGTTTCGTTATCGCGTACAGCCTGGAAGGCACGGCCGGCCCGCGAGCGCATCACGTTGCCGACGAAAAGCGCCGCTAAGCCAAGGATGACGAGTAGCAGCAGGAAATACTGCTGGCCGGGAGTGAGTATAAAACCGAAGAGCATGTTTTGCTGGTCGAACGAGAAAGTGCCGAAGACAGGTACAGGAAAGGTGCGCCCCTGCGGGCCACCGGTCATGCCTCTAGCGTTCAAAAAGATATACTGACCAATGAAAACAAGCGCCAGCGTTACAATGCCCAGGTAGAAGCCTTTCACCCGCAAGGCCGTTGGGCCAACCAGCGCCCCAACCAGCGCGGCGGCGATGCCGGCGGCCGGCAGCCAGATAAAAAAAGACAGGTTGAGGCCGATAGGATCGAGGGGACTCGTGGGTGGCGTGCCACCAAGCACGGCCGCCGTGTAGGCACCGATGGCCATGAAGAATGCTAAGCCAAGGGAGACCTGGCCCGTGTAGCCGGAGAGGACGTTCAACGCCAGGGCTGCGATGGCCGCGATCAGAGTGTAGTTAACAATCGTCAACCAGTCTTCGCCTGCAACCAGGAAAAAGACGACGATAGCAATGAGCCCGATGACAAAGGCAGCCCTGCGGGCAGCGGTCCCAAGCAAGCGGGGTGGGTCGGCGCTAACGGATATTTTCTTGTTTGCCTGCTGGCTACTCATACTCGCTCCACCTTTCGCGTGCCGAAGATGCCGTATGGCCTGATAAGCAGGACGAGAATCATGATCAGGTAGGGAGTGATCTCATGAATGCCTGTGCCCAGGACGCTGGCGAAGCGACTTTCATAGCCTGCTGTGATTACTTCGGCCAGGCCGATGATGATGCCACCGACAACGGCGCCGCTCACGGAATCTATCCCACCCAGGATAATGGCCGGGAAGGCGAGAAGGGCGGTACTCCCAAGAGTGGTGTCGAAAGCGATGGATTTAGCCGCCAGAAAAACGCCACCAATGGTGGCAATGGCCGCGGCAATGCCCCAGGCCAGCGCATAAACCGTGTGGATGTTGATGCCCATTGCCAACGCTGCCTCCTGGTCAAGCGCGGTCGCACGCATTGCCAGTCCATATTTGGTGAAGCGAAAAAAATAGAAGAGGGCCGCACACAACAGGACAGTGACGATGATGGTCCAGACGTCGTTGGCGCCGAAGTGGACGCCGCCGAAGTTAAAGCCGCTGGTAATCTGAAAGGGCGTGCCGGGAGGAACAGGATCCGATCCCCAGCGCAAAATGACGCCGGTGCGCAGTACGATGTCGAGGCCAATGGTAATCATGAGAATGGAGAATACCGGGCGGCCGATCATACGCCGCAGGATGAAGCGCTCAAAGAGTAACCCGATGACCACGGTGACGATGATGCCCAGAAGAAGCGCAGGGAAGAAGCCCAGGTGCCACTCAAACACACCCGCCGAGATGATGTATGCTCCTACCAGCAGTAGTTCACCCTGGGCGAAGTTAATGACCTCGCTGGCCTTGAAGATAATAGCAAAACCGAGTCCGATGAGCGCGTAGATGCAGCCCACCGCGACCCCGGCGAAGATAAGTTGAAATGCGTAAGCCATGCTCCCTCCTGATGAGCCAATTAACGGCTATTGCCGGCCGTAGCTCCCCGCTTTATCGTGGGACCGCGTCGCTGGATGTTTGACCTCCTAGCTCTTCACCCAGATATGCTTTAATTACGTCGGGATTGGCCTGAACTTCAGCAGGCGAGCCCAGCGCGATCACACGCCCAAAATCGAGGACCAGCACGAAGTCAGCGATACCCATGACAAGCGCCATATCATGCTCGACCAGGACCTGGGTGACACCGAGTTGCTCTTTGATGTCCAGAATGGCGGCCGCGATGTCTTCCGCTTCCTCGACGCTCATACCGGCGACGGGTTCGTCCAGCAGGAGCAGCCTGGGTTCCAGCGCTAATGCCCGCGCGATGTCGGCTCGCTTCTGCAGGCCGTATGGCAGGCTGCGCAAAGGAAAGCTATGCCAGCGTTCCAATCCCAGCAGACTGAGCAGGTGTAAGCAATAGGCGCGGTTCTTCTTCTCTTCGCTGCGCGTCCTGCCGATATAAAGGCCACCCAGCAGGATGCCGCTCTGCATGCGCGTATGGCGACCCAGCAGCAGGTAGTCTAATACCGTGGTATTGGGGAACTGCCCCAGGCTCTGGAAGGTACGGGCAATGCCAGCGCGCGCTACCTGGTATATTTTTAACTGTAACAGGTCGCGCCCATCGAAGGTGACCTGGCCCGCGACCGGCTGGTAGACACGCGAGATCACGTTCAGCAGCGATGTTTTCCCCGCGCCGTTGGGGCCGATGATGGCGAATAGTTCCCCGGGCTGCACCTCAAAAGAGACACCGGTAAGCGCCTTGACACCAGCAAAACGCACCGAGAGGTCACTGACGGTGAGTAGAGGAGGCACTGCCTGATGTTGGTCGTGCGGATAGGGCACGGCGTGTACATCGTTCATAGAGCCCACCTCCTCTCAGGTCGGCGCTGGCGGAGCATCCCCATGTTGCTGCGTTCTCCTTCTTCGTGCAGTCCCAGGTAGAACTTGCGCACACTCTCATGCTGCATGAGTTCGGCGGCAGACTGTGCCAGTACCACTTTGCCGGTTTCTAGCACATAGCCATAATGGGCGATAGAAAGTGCCATTTGTGCATTCTGCTCCACCAGCAACACAGCTGTGCCGCTGGCATTGATTTCTGCGATAATTGTACGAATTTGCTGGACCATAAAGGGGGCCAGGCCCAGAGAGGGTTCGTCCAGCAGGAGCAGCCGGGGGCTGGTCATCAGTCCCCTGCCAATAGCGAGCATCTGCTGTTCTCCACCGGAGAGGTAGCCCGCGAGGCCGCCCCGGCGTTCTCGCAGCAGCGGAAAAAGGTCCATGACGCGGTCATAGGCGTGCCGCACGGCAACAGGGTCGCGCGAGGAGATCGCGCCAGTGCGCAGATTTTCATCGACGGTAAGATCGGCAAAAAGTCGACGTCCTTCGAGGACTTGAACGACGCCGCGCTGGACAATTTGAGAAGCGTTCAGCCGGTCGATGCGCTCGCCATCGAAGAGGATGGAACCGCGCACAACGCTGGCTTTGTGGAAGTTGAGCAATCCGGAGATGGCGCGTAAGATAGTGGTTTTGCCCGCGCCGTTCGTGCCAAGTAGGGCTACGACTGTTTTGTCTGGTACCACAAGCGAGACGCCGCGCACCGCAGGGATAACGCTCTGGTAGGTGACGGCGATGTCCTGGAGAAGCAGCATTCCATGGCCTACCTTCCTCAGATATGTTCATTAGTATTTATACTATACCAGGTTACGAGACGCAAGGGCTTGGGTCTGTCCTGGCAAAGCTCAATCAAGAGGTCATGGGGTGAAGGCCCGCATATCTACACTATAGAGGGCAGATGTTCTCATAATGTTCTGGAAAAACATGTCAGCCCTGACTTGACACACTCCATTCATAATGCTATACTACTCTTATGTACTAATTTTTTAGTACATAATGGAAATGCTATACATACTGGTATTCCAGTCCATTGGAGAAAGAGCACGAAGTGAATGCCTTGCAAAGAGACAATGATCTCGAGGCAATCCCTGTGTTGCCTGGAGACGTGCCGGTGACGATGCCGGAGCTGCCAATCAGGTTCACCGTCACAACTGCCCAGCAGTTCAAAGCTATCAACGATCCTACACGGTCGCGCATCCTGGGTATCATTCAGAACCAGCCCGCCACGGCCAAGCAGATCGCTGACCGGCTTGGTGCGACGCCGGGAGCGATCGGTCATCACCTGCACGTGCTTGAAGCAGCCGGGCTGGCAAAGGTGATCGCCCGCCGCCTGGTGAGGGGCATCGTGGCAAATTATTATACACGCACCGCGCGCATCTTTACCTATGACTTTCCCAACGAGATTACTGGTGGTAGATCAGGCAGCCTCGAAATCATGTCGAAGGCGCGTGACGAACTGGTCGAGGCGCTGGTGGGCGTGGAAAGCGATCCTCATCAGACGATAGCATTTCCGCATGTGCGTCTCTCGCCGGAACGTGCTCAGGCCTATTTTGAGCGTATCGAGGCGCTCGTTGAGGATCTCTTGCATGAGCCGTCTGACCCAAATGGTCAGGTCTATGGAGTCTTAGTCGCTATTTTCAAGGGGCCAGCATATATACAGGGCTCACCAGTAGCGTCAGAAGAAGCTACATTAGGCGATGAAGGAGAAAACGCATGAAATCGACTGTAGTACCTGAAGGCCTGGAGGGGCCTCCACACGTTCCACTGTGGCGCAACCGCGATTATATGCTGTTGTGGAGCGGGCAGGCTGTTTCGCTGACCGGTACGGTCATCTCGCAGACGGCATTCCCGCTGCTGGTGTGGGACCTCACCCATTCAGCGGCGCAGGTCGGGCTGGTGGGCGGCCTGGGCGCGCTTCCCTATGTGTTTCTCAGCTTGCTGGCTGGTGCGCTGGTCGACCGTTGGGACCGCAAGCGCGTAATGATCCTGTGCGATATGGGGCGCGCGCTCAACCTGGTGAGCGTGCTGGCCGCGCTCATGCTGGGACATCTCACGGTAATACAGCTCTGTATCAACGCGCTGGTCGAAGGTACGTTTTTCGTTTTCTTCAACCTGTCGGAGGTGGCCTGCCTGCCGCGCGTTGTTGCCAAAGAGCAATTGCCCGCTGCTACCGCACAGAACGAATCGACCATGGGTATGACAACCCTGCTCGGCCCATTGCTCGGCGGCGCCCTGTACGGTGTGCGCCAGGCGCTTCCGTTTGTGGCTGATGCTGTATCGTATGCAGTATCGGTTTGCTCACTGCTGTTCATTAAGACCAAATTCCAGCAGGAGCGGACACAGGAACGGCGCAAGCTATACATCGAGATCAAAGAAGGATTGGTATGGCTGTGGCGGCAGCCACTGATCCGTTATATGGCCTTTCTTACGGGCGGGCTGAACCTGGTGAGCGCAGGTTTGATCCCCATCCTCGTGGTGCTGGTCAAGCAGCAGCACGGCTCTTCGTTAATTTACGGCGTTATCCTGACTATTGGCGGGGTTGGTGGCATTGCCGGTGCATTACTCGGCACTCCGATACAAAAGCGATTCCGCTTTGGGACAGTCATTATCAGTACAGTCTGGGTTGGGGCTCTCCTGTGGCCGCTCTATGCCATCGCTCCAAATCCAATCATTTTGGGAGTCATCACAGCTCTGAGCTTTATCAATGGCCCCGTCTACAACGTCGTACAGTTCAGCTACCGGCTTGCGCTCATTC
>WNGP01005606.1_pt1 | contig 10474 bp, 10 predicted proteins | sample 5407671 | NCBI WGS metagenome assembly WNGP01 (sample SAMN13153381, study PRJNA577476) | soil metagenome | isolation source: 40 cm soil or saprolite under Garry oak tree replicate 2 | place: USA:California | collected 2016-06-15
CCAGCAGGGCCGCCGCCAGCAGCGCCGGCGCGATCATCGGCCGGCGAAACGATCGATCATGGCACGGCATGAACCGGCCTCCCGCCGAGGTCGAGGATGTGGCCCACAGGCGGCGGCTGGACGTCCGCGAGCCGGCGCTTGATCGTTGGCGTGATCTCGGCCTCTCCCAGCAGGAACAGATCGGCGTCGTTCGCGGGCTGCGCGTCGTCGGTCGGCACCCGGGCGATCTCGCCCGGCCGCATCGGCTGCACGATGCGCGGCGTCACGATGATGACGAGGTCCGTCTCCTTCTTCTGATAGAGCGCGCTGCGGAACAATGCGCCCAGCACCGGCACGCTTCCGAGCCACGGCAGCTGCTTCTGCTGCACGTCGAGATTGTTCTGCAGCAGGCCGCCGATCGCGAAGCTCTGGCCGTCGCGCAATTCGACCGTGGTGTTGGCGCGCCGCACGATGAGGCTCGGGATGGTGGTGCCGTTGACCTGGATGATATTGGTAGGATCGAGCTGGCTGACCTCCGGCTCGATCTTCAGATTGATGACGCCGTTGCTCAGCACGGTCGGCGTGAACGCGAGGCCGACGCCGAACCGCTTGAACTCGATCGTGATCTGGCCGAGCGAGCTCGACACCGGGAACGGGAATTCGCCGCCGGCCAGAAAGCTGGCCGTGTCGCCTGAGAGCGCCACGAGATTCGGCTCGGCGAGCCGTCGCGCCACGTCGCGCTCCTCGAGCGCGTTGATGACGGCGTCGACGTGGACGCCGCGCGCGAGCAAGCCGCCGATCACGGCCACGCTCCCGAACGGCGGATTGCTCGAGATCAGCCCCGCCTGGCCGACCGCGGCGACCACGTTCTTGGTCACCAGGTCCCACTGGATGCCGATCTCGCGCGCGGCACGGCGCTGAATCTCGACGAAGCGAACCTCGAGCAGGACCTGCTGGGACTGCAGCACCTGCACCGAATTGATGACGTCCGGACCGAACTGGCGCGCAATGGTCACCGCCTTGTCGAGCGTCGGTCCGTCCGCACAGGTGCCCGAGAGCATGATCCGTCCGTTGACGGAGGAGACGCGGAAATGCGCCTGGGGGAAGCGTTGCCTGAGCTCCGCCGCGAGCCGGGGAACGTCGTAGGAGACTTCGATGTCGAACACGCCGGCCAGCTTCTTGCCTTCGGCATAGACCGAGACCCGGGTCGTGCCGATTTTCTTGCCGAGGACCGAGAGCGAATGATCGGTCAGCGGCACCACGTCGGCGATCTCCGGGTCGCCGACCACGATGTCGACGAAATTGGTGTCGGTACGGATGTTCTGCGACTTGCCGGTCGTGACCACGATGGATTCGGTGCGCTTGCCGGAACCGAGCACGACCGGCGAATCCGCCGCGTGTGCAGAGGCGATCGGCCAGAGCATGGCTGCGGCGGCGATCGCAATCGCCGCGATGAAGGCGCCCAGTATCCCGGCGCCGCGGCATGCGCGTTTTCCGGCAAACGGAGCTTGCAGGCGTCTCAATGAATTCTCCCCATGCATTCCCGATTTCAACGATGATCGTCAGCGCGGATTGGCCTCCCGCCAGTCGGCGTCCTCCGCCGGCACGCTGTATTCCTCGCGCTTGGAAGCGCGGGTGATCACCACCTTGGCGTAACGGCTCGCGTCTCCGGCGCGCGCCGGAGCGTCATTGACGAGATCCCCGACCGAAACGCGCCGGGTGCCTTCCACGCTCGCCTCGCCGGCCTTGCGCAGCACCAGCGAAAGCGTGCCGAGCGAGGCGGCAAGCGACAGTTTCTGGGCGGACACGGTCTCGACCTCGAGAGTCACCGCCTTGACGACGGCGGGCTTCTCCGAGCTGTCGTCGGCCAGTTGGTCGATCGCCAGAACCTTGGCATTTTGCAGCACGACGTCGGTATTGCCGCTGTGCTTGTCGGGCTGCCGAGTGAGCAGCACGTCGACGTGATCGCCGGGCAGGACGAAACCCGCCACGCCTTCCACGTCGTTGACGCGAATGGTGATGGCGCGCATGCCCGCCCCGATCACCGCCGACAGGGTGGCGCGCTGTCCGGGACCGGTGACCTTGGAGGCGAGAACCGGCTCGTTCGCCTCGATCGAGGCCAGCACGATCCGCTTGCCGCCGACCATCAACTGCGGAATCGAGCCGAAGGTGGCCGCCGGAATGGCTTCCTGCGGCCAGGACACCTCGCGCAAATTCTGCGGCGAGAGCGCCATCCCGAACCGCAGCGGCGCCGCCGCGACCACGACGGTGCGCCCCGGCAGGGGTTTCTGCGCGGCCTCCATGTGCTTGAGCCGAAGCTCGGCTTGCCGATTGAGCCAAGACTGCGCGACGAACACCGCCAGGAGGCCGAACACGACCGCGAAGGCGACCATGACAATGGTACTGGTACGCACGGCCCTACTCTCGAAACGCCAATTATTTGCTTATCGTTGCTCAACCTCGCTCCGCAGCGTTGAATTCTTTCTGAAACAATCTCGAGCGGTTGTTTTATGATGAATGTTCGGTCAAGAACTATGACTACCGAAGCATTAATGCCCCGACCGGGCCCGAGCCGATGAACGTCACGGACGTGCGCACACCGTAAATCACTTGTGAAACAATGGCGGCTATTTTCTAGGTCGAATCGGCGGGGCGCCGGCGAACCATTCACGATCCATGCGATGAGCCTCATTCGCGCCTGCAGTCCGGAAGACGTGCCGGCGGTTGCCGGGCTGTTCCAAAGAACCTTCCTCGACCGGCGCAAGCCCGCGCCCGACTCGCTCAAGAGCTACCTCGCCGAGCTGTTCCTGCATCATCCCTGGCACGATCCCGAGCTCGCATCCCGCGTCTATGTCTCGCCCGACGGAGCGGTACGCGGCTTCATCGGCGTGCTGCCGCTGCGCATGTGCTTTCGCGGCAGGAAGATCCGCGGCGCGATCGCCGGATCGCTGATGGTCGACAGGCCCGAGGAAAATCCGCTCGCAGGCGCGAGATTGCTGCGAGCCTTTGCGAACGGCCCGCAGGAGCTGTCCATCAGCGAAAACGCCAATCGCGTATCGGAGAACATGTGGCAGAAGCTCGGCGGTCGCACCGTGCCGTTCGAGAGCCTGGAATGGCTGCGCGTGCTGCGTCCGGCGGGCGTAGCCTTGGCATTCGCCCGCGAATGGTTCGCGCCCGCCCTGCTGCTACAACCCATCGCGTCGATGATCGATCGGGTGGCGCGACGAACCAGCGGCAATCCCTTCGCATTCCCGGCCGGCCCGGTCGGCTACGAATACGATACCGACGCGAGCGATGAGCAGCTGCTCGACGAAATTCCCCGACTTGCGGCGAGCTATCCGATCCGTCCCGACTGGTATCATCCGAGCCTGCAGTGGGTGCTCGGCCACACGCAAACCAAGGCGCGACGGGGGCCGGTATGCCGCCGGATGGTGTACGGAAAAAACCAGGAGCCCATCGGCTGTTATGTCTATTACGGCAGGCCACGCGGCATCCGCCTGGGTGCTGCAGATCCTGGCGCTGCCGGAGTGCATCGACGCGGTGCTCGACAGCTTGCTGGCAAATGCGTTCCGCAACGGCAGCGTCGCGGTGCGCGGCCGGTCTCGCCCGCGCCTCATGAACGCCCTGCTGCGCCGCGGCTCCATGTTCTTCCACCGCTCTTCGACCATCGTGCACAGTGCCGATGCCGAGCTGCTCCACGCCATTCATTCGGGCGATGCGCTCTTGACCGGCCTCGCCGGCGAGGCATGGACGCGGCTGATCGGCGACAGGTTCGCTTGAGGAACGTTAACGTCGACGAGCTCGTGTGGCGCGATATCGCCGCCAAAGCGCAAGGCGACCCTGTATCTCCACGAGCCGCCGCTGCTGGTGCGAGCCGCCGCCCGAGAGGCTAGAGCGCAGGAACCTTTGTGGTCGCACGGCTTTGGCACTCGAACGGCTTCTGGCGCCATGGAAATCACCCACATCGAAACCGTGCATTCCGGCTGGGCCAAGTATCTGATCGCGACGGTCCGCCTCGCGGACGGCCGCACCTTCCGCCGCGAGATCGAGGATCACGGCGCCGCGGCCTGCGTGCTGCCCTACGACCCCGAGCGGCGGACGGCGGTGCTGGTGCGCCAGTTCCGCGTTCCGGTCTATTACGCGGCGCGCGAGCCGCACACGCTCGAGGCGATCGCCGGCATCGTCGATGAAGCCGATCCGGCCGAGACCGCCCGGCGCGAGGCGCACGAGGAGGCCGGGCTCGGGCTCGACGCGCTCGAGGCGGTCGCGCAGGGCTGGACCATGCCGGGCGTCTCCACCGAGCGCATGCACCTGTACCTCGCCATTTATCGCGGCCGCGTGCGCGAGGGCCGCGGCGGGGTCGACGAGGACGAGGACATCACCGCCGTCGAATTGGGCTTGAGCGAGCTCGCGCGGCTCGCCGACACCGGCAAGCTCGTCGACATCAAGACGCTGGTGCTGCTGCAGGCGCTCCGCCTGCGCCGCCCAGAGCTGTTTCTCAGGTGAACAGGCCGACCACCGCAAAGGCCGCAGCTCCCATCAGGGCCGCGGCCGGGATCGTGAGGATCCAGGCGACCACGATGCGGTTGGCGACCTTCCAGCGCACCGCGGCGGCGCCGCGGGACGCGCCGACCCCGACGATCGCCCCGGTGATGGTGTGGGTGGTCGAGACCGGAACGCCCAGGTAGGTCGCCAGGAACAGCGTCGCGGCGCCGCCGGTCTCGGCGCAAAAGCCCTGGACCGGGGTGAGCCGGGTGATGCTCATCCCCATGGTTTTCACGATGCGCCAGCCGCCCGCGAAGGTTCCGAGCCCCATCGCGGCCTGACAAGTCAGCACCACCCACAAGGGCACGTGGAACTCGCCGCCGAGCAGCCCCTGGGAATAGAGCAGCACGGCGATGATCCCCATGGTCTTCTGGGCGTCGTTGCCGCCGTGTCCGAGGGAATAGAGCGAGGCGGAGACGAACTGAAAGATCCGGAACCACAGATCGACCGCGAACGGCGTGCGCCGGACGAACAGCCAGGAGACCGCAAGCACCAGCGCCAGCGCCAGAAGGAAGCCGAGCAGCGGCGAGAGCACGATCGCGGCCGCGGTCTTCGACAGGCCGCTCCAGACCACGATGCCGAGCCCGCCCTTGGCGAGGCCGGCGCCGAGCAGGCCGCCGATCAGCGCGTGGGAGCTGCTCGAGGGAATGCCGAAGAACCAGGTGACCAGGTTCCAGATGATCGAGCCGGTCAGCGCGCCGAACACGACGCGCGCGTCGACGATCTGCGCTTCCACGATGCCGGTGCCGAGTGTCTGCGCCACGTGCAGGCCGAACACCAGGAAGGCGATGAAGTTGAAGAACGCCGCCCAGGCGACGGCATGCTGCGGCCTCAGCACGCGCGTCGACACGATGGTGGCAACCGAATTCGCCGCGTCGTGGAACCCGTTGAGGAAATCGAACGCCAGCGCGATGACGACGAGCCCAATCAGCACCGGAAGGCTGACTTCAGCGGCGTCCATGGTCGGCTTTCGGAGCTCTAGACGTGCTCGATGACGGTGCCGTGGATCACGTTGCCGACGTCGTCGAAGCGGTCGACGACCTTCTCGAGGTGGTCGTACACCTCGTTGCCGGCGAAGAAAGCCATCGGATTGGAGCTGGCGTGCTGCTGGTAGAGCTCCTTGAGCCCGCGATCGTGGAGCTCATCGGCCTGCCCCTCGATCCGGCCGATTTCCTCGGTGATCTTGCTCAGATGCGCGGCCCTCGCGGAGATCGAGCGCATGCACGGCATCGCCTCGTCCACGAGCACCGCGCATTTCTTGATGGCGTCGCCCATGGCCTGCATCTGCGGCGTGAACGACCGCAGATCGAAGATCATGACGGATTTCGCGGTCTTCTGCATCTGGTCGATGGCATTGTCCATCGAGGTGATGAGGTCCCTGATGTTGCCGCGATCGAACGGGGTGATGAAGGTGCTGCGGACCGCGATGAGCACGTCGCGGGTGATGTTGTCGGCGTCCTGCTCGCGGTCCATGACGGTCTGGTAATAGTTGGCAACCGCGTTTCCGCCGTCGAGCATCGAACGCAGGGCATCGGCGCCGGCGACCAGGATCTTGGAATGCTGCGCGAACAAGTCGAAGAAGCGCTCCTCCCTCGGCAGCAATGCTTGAAACCATTTCAGCATGCTCGATCCCCTTTCGGCCCGGCAGCCTTGCCCCATAAATATTATAAATATCAATACCCAAAGGGTCGCAAGGTTGCCGCCGCGCAAAGCAGATGGTTATGCGTGGAGAGCTGCCTAGCCTCGCGACAAACTCAGATCGGGTCCCAGGAGAACACGTCGCCGGAGCGCTCCAGCGGGTAGAACGAGCCCTTGAGCGCCGGGATCGCGTGCTCGGCGATCGTCTGCGGGGTCCAACCCTCGCCGCGATGAACGCTCCGCAGCGGCCGCGGCTGGCTCATGAGCAAGATCTCGTTGCGGCGCACGGCGAAAATCTGCCCGGACACCCCGGCCGAGAGGTCGCTGGCGAGAAATACCGCCATCGGCGCGATCTTCTCGGTGCTCATGGTCTTGACGCGCTCGACCCGGGCTTTCTCTTCCGCCGTCTCGGTCGGAATCGTGCCGATCATTCGGCTCCAGGCGAACGGCGAGATGCAATTGGAGCGAACGTTGAAACGCGCCATGTCAAGCGCGATCGATTTCGACAGGCCGACGATGCCCAGCTTGGCGGCGGCGTAATTGGCCTGGCCGAAATTGCCGACGAGCCCCGACGTCGAGGTGAAATGCACGTAGCTGCCGCTCTGCTGCTGGCGGAAGTGCTCGGCCGCGGCGCGCGCCACGTTGAAGCTCCCCATCAGGTGCACGTCGATCACCATCTTCCAGTCGACATGCGACATGCGATGGAAGATGCGGTCGCGCAGGATGCCGGCATTGTTGACGACGCAATCGATGCGGCCGAACTGCTCGATTGCGGCTTTGACCATGCGCTCGGCGCCGGCCGGATCGACGACGCTGTCGGTATTGGCGACCGCGCGCCCGCCCGCCGCGCGGATCTCGCCGACCGCCGCTTCGGCCGGCCCGGCATCGGCGCCCTCGCCTTCGGTCGAGCCGCCCAGATCATTGACCACGACCGCGGCGCCTTCCTTCGCGGCGAGCCGCGCGATGTCGCGGCCGATGCCGCGCCCGGCGCCCGTCACCAGCATGACCTTGCCTTCGAGACATCCCATGGATCGTTCTCCCCCCGTGTCGCTCGATCAATCGCGCGGTCGGCGTGCCCGCCAGAGCGCCAGGATCTCGGCCGGCGAGCTCATGCTCGACGGTTGAATGGCCGAGGGCGTGCGCGAGAACCGTGGAGCCGGCGCGGGCTGCAGCACGCCGTCGCATTCGACGAAGCTGTTGCGATGCGCCATGTGCGGATGCGTGCTCGCCTCGCGCAAGCCCAGCACCGGCGCGAAGCATGCATCGCTGCCTTCGAGGATCGCGCACCATTCCGTGCGCGTGCGCGTCTTGAACACCGCTTGCATTTTTTGCCGCAGGTGCGGCCAGCGCTTTCGATCGCTGCGCTCGCGGAACTCCGGAGCCTCGAGCCCCGCGAGGCGGCACAGCGTCTCGTAGAACTGCGGCTCGAGCGCTCCCAGCGCGATGAATCCGCCATCGGCGCATTCGTAGGTCCCGTAGAACGGCGCGCCGCCGTCGAGCAGGTTCGAGCCGCGGCGCTCCTCCCATTGCCCGCGGGCGAGCAGCGTGAAGAAGATCGAGAGCAGGCTCGCCGCGCCGTCGCACATCGCGCAATCGACCACTTGGCCGCGGCCGGAACGCTTCGCCTCGATGATGCCGGCGAGCATCCCGACCAGGAGATAGAGCGCCCCGCCGCCGTAGTCGCCGACGAGATTGAGCGGCGGGACAGGTTTTTCCTCGGGTCCGATCGCACCCAGCGCGCCGGCGAGCGCGATGTAATTGATGTCGTGCCCCGCCGCCTGGGCGAGCGGGCCGGATTGGCCCCAGCCCGTCACCCGGCCGTAAACGAGCCGCGGGTTGCGCGCCAGCACCGCCTCCGGGCCAAGGCCCAGGCGCTCCATCACGCCCGGCCGAAACCCCTCGATCAATGCGTCGGCGGCATCGAGTAGCTGCAATGCCGCCTCCAAGCCGTCCCGCTGCTTGAGGCCGAGCACAAGATTGCGACGGCCGCGGCCGATCACGTCGCGCTTGTCGCGCTCCGCGGCACCGGGCCGGTCGATGCGCACCACGTCGGCACCCATGTCGGCGAGCAGCATGGCCGCGAACGGCCCCGGGCCGATTCCGGCAAACTCCACGATGCGCAAGCCGACGAGCGGGCCGCTCGTCGCGCGCGATTCCGTCGCCGCGGCTTGGTTGGTCATATTTGCCTGCCCCACTGCAACGCCGCTCACGCGCTGCGCAAGAGATGGTCGCGGTAACGGTCGCGCAGGGCGAGCTTGTTCACCTTGCCGGTCGCCGTATGTGGCAGCTCGGCGATCAGAAGCACGTCGTCCGGCAGCTGCCATTTGGCGAATTTCTGCGCCAGCAGATCCAGCAGCTGCTGTTTGTCCGGGCGGCGACCCTCCTTGGGCACCACGATGAGCAGCGGCCGCTCGTCCCATTTGGCGTGGCGCACCCCGATCACGGCCGCCTCCTGCACGTCCGGGTGTCCCATGATCGCATTCTCGAGATCGATCGAGCTGATCCACTCGCCCCCGGACTTGATGACGTCCTTGCTGCGATCGACGATGGTCATGAAGCCGTCCGGATCGAGGGTGGACACGTCGCCGGTGCGGAACCAGCCGTCGGCGAGCACCGCGGCGGTCGCCTCCTCGTCGTTGAAATAGCCGGCCGCGACCCAGGGGCCGCGAACGAGCAGCTCGCCGCTCGCCTTGCCGTCGCGCGGCAGCTCGCTCCCGTCCGGGCCGGCGAGCTTGAGATCGACGCCCCAGATTCCATGGCCCTGCTTGACGCGATATTTGTCGCGCTGCTCCGGCGAAAGGGCGGCGATGCCGGGCGGCAGCGAGCAGACGGTGCCGAGCGGGCTCGTCTCGGTCATGCCCCAGGCGTGAATGACGTTCACGCCGTACTCGTCGAATGCCTTCATCATCGCCAGCGGGACCGCGGTGCCGCCGATCGCGGTGCGTTTGAGCGTCGTGAAGCGCTTGCCGCTCTTGCGCAGGTAATCGAGCATTCCGAGCCAGACCGTCGGCACGGCGAGGCTGAAGGTCACCTTCTCGTCCTCGAACAGCGCGTGCAGGCTCGCGCCGTCGAGCTGCTGCCCCGGCAGCACCAGCTTCGCCCCGACCAGCGTCGCCGCGTAGGGACAGGCCCAGCCGTTGGCGTGAAACATCGGCGCGATCAGACAGATCGAGTCGTGCATCGAATAGTCGAGCGTGTCGCGCATGCTCACCGCCATGCTGTGCAGCACGGTGGAGCGATGGCTGTAGAGCACGCCCTTGGGCCGGCCGGTCGTGCCGGAGGTGTAGCACAGCGATGACGCGGTATTCTCGTCGAACTCCGGCCATTCGTAGTCCGCGCGCTCGGGCGCGAGCAGGTCCTCGTAGCAGAGCGCGTTCTGGAGCTTGGTCCGCGGCATCTTCGCGGCCTCGGTCATGATCACGTAGTGCTCCACCTCGGGGCAATGCGGCGCGAGCTCTTCGGCCAGCGGCACGAACCCCGGATCGAGAAACAGCACGCGGTCGGCGGCGTGATTAACGATGTAGCGGATCTGGTCCTGGAACAGCCGCGGATTGACGGTGTGACAGACCGCGCCGATTCCCGAGACGCCGTAGTAGAGCTCGAGATGCCGAAAGCCGTTCCAGGCGAGCGTGGCGATGCGGTCGCCGATGCGCACGCCCAGGCGCTCCAGCGCCTTGCCGAGCCGTTTCGAGCGGGCTTCGAGATCGCGGTAGGTGTAGCGATGCAACCCATCTTCGGGCGAGCGCGAGACGATCTCGGCTGCGGCATGATATTGAGCGGCGTACCGGATCAGCGACGAGATCAGCAGCGGCCGGTCCATCATCAATCCGCGCATGGGTTCCTCCCTACGGCTTCTTTGCGCGCATTAGACCGGGAAAGCGCCCGGAGGTAAATCGTAGGCATTGCGCCGTCATTCCGGCCGAGCGCAGCGAGAGCCGGAACCCGAAACTGCGACGCCTCGTGTCCCGACGAGCGAGCGGCTCGCGGCGAGCGAAGATCCGGGACCCAGGAGTGAGTTCGCGAAGCGTCCATTTTCTTGCAGCTGACGATACCTGAGGCCGCTTCGCGAATTATTGCCGGACCCCGGATCACGCGACGGCGCGTCGCGCCGCGCGGTCCGGGGAACGCGATGAGCCGCTGCGCTCGCTTGGCGGGACGACGGTCGATTGAGGCCTTTGTCCGCGCTACAACTCCGGAGAGGTCCGCATGACCGCAACCCATGAGTTCGCGCCGGGCGGCTATCGGTTCATTCCGGGCGTGTTTCCCTATTCGGGCGGAGTGGCGGCGCTGCCCGGCCACGCAATCGAACGGG
>WNGP01005608.1_pt1 | contig 10474 bp, 7 predicted proteins | sample 5407671 | NCBI WGS metagenome assembly WNGP01 (sample SAMN13153381, study PRJNA577476) | soil metagenome | isolation source: 40 cm soil or saprolite under Garry oak tree replicate 2 | place: USA:California | collected 2016-06-15
GTTACGCACACGATGTAGCTCAGAAAGCATGTGTAGAGAGGACCATCTCTGTTCTCAGGCGCATCCCGGCGACGTCTCTTCTGTGTCAAGTAACTGGGCGAGAGGCTCTGACACCATGCCTGCTGCATGTGCTCACCCGCCCGCATCCTGGTCATACCTGGTGAGCGAGGCAAGCTCTGCCGCACCAGGATGAGAGCCTGTACGACCTGTTGCCCGGCGGCCTGGGGCTTCTTCCAGAGCAGGATGAGCCATGCACGGTGAGACGCTGATAAGATCAGCAAGCACACAGGAGGCAGAGCAGCGAGCGCTTCCTCAAGCAGCCAGAGATGCAGAGTGGCAGCAGGAAACGCAGCACTGGCATCCATCGTGTTAACACCACCTTCCTGCGTTTGGGTACCATACCACGGGCAGGACAGGTACACAGGGGACGAGGATGGTCGAGCCCCGCCCCAGACGAGCCCATGGGACGCACGACGAGGACAGCTCCGATCATGGGTACAAGACCATCGTGACGCACTCATCGATGTGTCTAGAACAAATGTACCTGATGCACAGCGAAAATAGCGTCGCGTTGTGACCGACTTTTTGGAACAGATGTGCCGAGTTTTCGCGTCACATTGGTACATTGAGTGAATGTTCGAATGGTTTTTGTACGAAACTTCGAAGGTTTGTATGAAACGTCAAACAAGCAGCCAGTATAACCATGATATCCTCACCCCATTGAACCGGTTCCTTCCAAATTCGCACGCATGTTGCGCTTTTCTGCTCCTTTTGGCGGGCAAGTACAATGAAGAGAGGTGCATATTCATCCGCCGGACCCGTTTCCCATTGGGAGAGGAGGAGGAATCCCATGGAAACCAAGCACATGCCCTCAAAACGCACAGGCACACCAGGTCTTGATGTTTTCAAAATCGCCGGGAACTCTATTTCTGGATATCTCCCCGGCTTCAAAACCGGTGATGACCGTCACGTTCGCGTGCCATATACGACGCTCCTAGAACAGCGATTGGCGCTGTATTTGGAATATCATCCCCATGTGCGATCCTACCAGCGCGGAGACGCAAGTGAGGCATTCGTCCAAGCCCATCATATTGCTGCTCCCCTTGGCACTCCCTACCCCATTGGCTACACCTACGAAGGGAAGGCCCATGAGTATTTCCCTGATTTTGTCGGGACCCTTTGCGACGGAGGTCTCCTCATCGCAGAAGCTGGCCGAAAGGCCGAGAAAAGCCAGGGGCGAGCGGTTGCCAAAGCCGAAGCCGCCCGCCAGCTTGCTCAACTCAAGGGAGGGGTATACTGGCTTGGGACGGACGAGAACCTTTCAGCGTGCCGCCACCACAATCTGATGTATCTGCATACGCGCCGCCGACTGTTTCCTCCTTTTCAGGAGATCGCTGTTACCTTGCTTGCACATTGGCCCTGGGGCGAAACACGTACAGTGAAAGAACTTCTTCAGCTTTTTGGATCGCAATGGTCCGAGGGAGAAGTTGAGGCCGCTGTCTGGAAGCTGGCTGGAGATGCTGCAGCAGCAGGCCGACTCCTGGTTGATCTCTCGACCATGGTTTTAGACCACACCACCCCGCTCGTCCTCCTTGACCCGGCCTTCCCATCCATTTTGCCCGATCCTCTGCCCTCTTCGGTCGTGGGCCAGGACGAGAGAAACGAAGCTGAGGGCGCGGAGCAAGAGCGTCAGCACCTGCTTCTCGAACTCTCCCTGGCGCTTCCCGGACCAACCTTTGATGCGTCAGTTCTGGAAACGCCAGAGCTGCGAGCGCATTTTCACCGCAATCTGAACGCTGTCATGGAGGTGCTTGGGGGAAAGAGCCAGGGCAAGGTTGCTCAGACCTACGGCATGGCCCCTGCAACGCTCTGTCGTCTGATGAAGCGAGCCAGAGCGTTTGGGCAGATTGCATGTGTCCCTCATGGAACCTACCAACGGGATCGTGACTTTCACCCGGACTTTGAGCCGTTGATTCGGAAATTGTATTGCCATCCCCTTCGTCCTAGCGTGAAAGCGATCCAGGAAGACGTGCAACTCAAACAGTTAGCGACGACCTTAAGTGAGCGCGAAGGCAAACCCGTTCTGGTGCCAACCTACTGGCAGATCTATTTCTTTACCAAAGCCCTCCATCAGGAGGCCACGGTTCTCGCTGCTCGTTCTGGTCTGAAACACCTTCCTCATGAGAGGATGTCGCCCCAGTCGTTCGTTCTCTCCATTCCTTTTCCCGCATATATTTGTCAGGTGGATGAGCATAGCATCGATCTGCTGGTCGTTACCCCTGATGGGATTGTCGTCACCCAGCGGGTCCATGCGGCGGTGCTGATTTGCGTCAAAACCGCCGCCATTTTAGGGGCAGTGGTAGCTCTCGATCGCCTCACCGAAGAGGATTACATGCGCCTGGTCAAACAGGCTATTGAACCGAAAGATCGCCTCACCGCGCTGTACGAGTGCAAACACCCGTGGCCCTGTTCGGGCAAGCCAGCGATCATTTTCCACGACCGGGGGAAAATCTTTACGTCGGAACGAGCCACGCAGGTCCTCGTTGATCGGCTCGGCATCGTGACCGAACAGGCTCCTGCCTATGCCCCTTCTGCCAAAGGAACGGTGGAGGCGCTCTTTACCTGGATCACCCGCAAACTGATTCATCGACTGCCAGGAACGACGAAAGCCACCCCGAAAGATCGTGGAGCCTACGACAGTCTTTCTGAGGCGAAAAAAGCCGGGATTACGCTGGATGTCCTGGAGAAATGGTTGATCCAGGCTATTGTTGACGCCTACATGCAGGAATGGGATGGCTTGCGCCGCCAGAAGCGAAGCCTGCTCTGGCAAGACAGCGTTCAACACATGGGCGTGAATCACTGGCTTGGGTCGCAAGACGACTTGAAATTGTTGCTGATGAAATCCGCGAACCGCAAAAACCTGGCAACGGGACGCTATGCCATTCGCCATGGCGCTCTTTCCTTTCTGGGTCGGCGCTATGTGAGTCCAGGGCTTCTGGATCGTTTGCGCGGCAAGGAAATTGACATTTACTACGACCGGCGCGATATTTCGGTCATCTATCTTTTTCTCGATGGGGTGCTCGTCGGGGAAGCCTACTGTACCGAATTCATGGGACGCCGGGTCAGTGTCTGGGAGGCCCAGGCGCAGCGGCAGGCTGATGCTGCGGCCTCACAAGAAGCGGCAACCGAGAGCCTGGCCACGCGCCAGGATATTCAGCAAGAGGCTGCCGCCGGTCGGCGCGTGCTTTCACTGGAAACCAAACGGTTGGAACGCAAGCGACACCTTGATCACCAGCGCGCTGATATTCATCCGGCGCAGGTCCAGGCGACGTTACAGGCCCTCACCTCGTCCCCACAGCTTGCCTCTTCTCCAAAGCCACACCCGGCAGGCTTGTTACCTCCTGCTGTTCCCAATGACTTTCCTGGTGGGCGAGAAGGAGTTCGTTTACCAGTCCGAAAGCTGAGCAAAGATGATGAGTGAACCATCCCTCGACCTCCAACGCCCTCCCTTTCGCCTCTGGCAAGGCTTTCTGGAAACTGCCTTTGAGCGCCGGTTCCAGAGGTTACTCCAAAGTGCCTGGCAAAATCGGAGCTGGCATGTGATTGGAGCCGTTCCGGGGTGTGGAAAATCCTTAGGCATTCATGATCTGATCATTCACAGTGCCCCTTCCAAAGCAGTCACCGGCGTGACCAGACTTCCTGTGCTGGCCATTCGCGCGCCGAAAAACGAGTCGCGCGAACACGCTCTGGCCGGAGCTCTCTGCGCAGCGTTTGGCAAAACCCCGAACGTTCCTCTGGCGGTTCGTCGCACCTGGTTAGTGGAAGTGATGGCTTCCGCCAGCGTTGAGTGTCTCATCATCGATGACGCTCAGGATTTGAACCTGGCTCATCTGGCTTTGCTGAAAGAACTCACCGACAATCTGGCTGCACCGCCATACCAGCGACAGATCGGGCTCTGCCTGGTCGTTGCCCACAGTGGAAGTGCTTTACCACTCAAGGAAGTCTTTTCCCGCCCTGACACGCTCTGGCGACAATTTCGTCGGCGTCTGGATACCGAACGCCCCTTTTGTATTGTCCTCGGACACACGGCGGATGAAGTTTCAGACATCCTGGCGACGTTGGAGGATCTCTACCGGGACCAATTTCCTGACCTCCATCTCAGTCGTTGGGCGCACTCCTTCTTTACCTGGTTGACCAACCCGATCCTGGATATTGAGTCGACCGGACGGGTTACCATGGATCACCTCATCCGCCTGGTGAATGCCGCGCTCAAGCGCACCTACGAAGAAAGCAAAACGGATGTGACCGCTGAAATTCTTCAGATGATTGCTGAACTCATGATCTTGCGGCGAGGGGAGATCACCGTGATTGGCGACCTCCCAACCCCATCAGCTGTTCCGGTCAAGGAGGTCGGATGATGGAAATCGTGACCTTTCCAGATCCTGCCTGGCACCTGACCTTCCCCCACCGTGTCAGCCCGAGGCCAGAGGAGTGGTTGGCGGGCCTGACCTTGCGCTGTGATGAGATCAACCATTGGTCGGCTGGGACGACCGTTGCTTATCTGCTCCGCACAGTGTATCCAGAGGCTCAGTCCCGCAATCGGCTGAACATCGTGAGCCCCTCGTTGGTCTATCTAGAATGCCTCAGCCAGGCTCTCGCCATCCCTGTCAGTCCCCTCCTGTCAACCACCTACTCCAACGAAATGGCTCGTTTATCAAGTAAGAGATTCACCCACCCGCTCATTCGAGCAAAACACACCTTTCAGTTCTCCCTGTGCCCACAATGCCTCTCCGAATCAGGAACGCTGTCTCGTGCTTTGCTTTTGCCCCATATCACGACATGCCTGAAGCATCGCCTCCTGTTGCAGCAGACCTGTTCGTGTGGGACGGCATTACGGCTGTTTTCTTCCCAGGCGCGGCCATTCACGTGTTTCACCTGTGGCCTGAATTGGAGCCATCTTGCTTGCGTGAGTGCCAACTCTGAGAACCTTCTTCATGCGCAATCCCTGCTCTCGTGTTATGAGTTCTTCTTTGCTCATGGGACCCCAAGCCTCCTGAGCGACGTTCTCACCCTTCTGGCAGAATACGACCAGAAGCCCACCTCCAACTCTACAAAATACACCGGGCCAGTCAGTCCAATCATCGGGAAAAGGCTCGTGTTGGGGGATGTGGTCTCTTCTATGGTCCGACTAGGCATCACCCCTCACGAGATCCTGACTCGGAGTGGACATGTCACGGAAGGCATATCCGTAATTGGCTGAAAGAACCAATGATGCCTTTTTTCATCAGGTGAGTTCCTGGCACATTCATTCGAGGTTTCGATCAAAAATATGTGTTCGACACCTCGAATTGAAGGCGCCTTCTCCGCTCAAATTTATTCGAAGTTTCACCCAATGTACCACACATCTCTCGCACCCATGCGGTAGATCTGACGAGAGGTGGGCGGGTGAGAACTGTGGAGGTGACTATCAGGCGCGCTTTGTAGCGCGTGCTTCGACCAGGTAGCCGGCACTCCAGATGGAACGCACCTGTAAGCCGAAGTCGCGCAGCCCGCCTTTGAGACCAGTGATGGCTCGGCGGACCGGGCGAATGGCGATTTCCCAGAAGTCTTGCATCTGCCTGCGAGCCTCATCGAGCGACATCGAGCCCAGACTCGCCAGCAAGACGTCATAGGGGCAATAATGCGGATAGGCCTGGAGCAGTGGCACCAGGACGCGCATGCCATTGGGGGAAAACTGGTGCTGTGCGACGACCTGAGGCTTCCTGCCAGGGGTATGCGAGAATAGTATGACCGTTCGCTTGGTAGGATTGACCACCAGCGTCTGGTTGGCCGGGAAGAGACCTTCAAGGGTCAGCTCCAGCAGGCCTTCTTGGAGACCTTCACCATCCTGGGCGTCATGCACAGAATTGCTCATAGGCAGACATACGCTGACATACTCCTCTCTCGGGCGTACAGAGGAGACTCCATCGCTCCTTCTCCGACACAGAAGCGATCAAACCCTCTCGACACAGGGCTGAAGCAAGTCGTTCCCTTGCTCAGAGGAACTGCTGGAAGGATGCGCCCAGAGCATGGATTGTGGCAAAATACGATGCGCTCTGTATGACAGTGACAGACGATGGCATTGCCGCCGCATGTGTGCGAGGCATCACACAGCGACAGTGGTGAGAACGGGACAGCACCGGGTAGTGCATGAGCGGGCTCACGTGAGCACCAAACGAATGTGGTGCATGTCCCGTCACATCTAGAGAAGTGAGCAACAGCGGTAACAGGGTGATGTCATACGCTCGTGTAGCATATGCTACCAACTGTGCGAAAATGGATCCTTTCCAGGGTACCTCTTCTAGAACGGAAGTTCTATACATCCAGCATGAGTATACAGAGTTCGGACACATCTTGTCAAGGCGGCCGTACTTTGCGGGTGTGCCCCAACTTTTTGCACAAGGAATATCCAGGCGCAAGGAAAGCTGCTAAGATAGATCTATCCTGAAGCAGAACGAGCAAGTAAAAGGAAGGAACACATCCATGAAACTCTCTCCATCCCACTCAGAACAGGCCAGGGTATCCACCGCCCTCACATTCCAGCGCTACGCCTTTTCGGCCTGCATCATCCTCGCACCGCTCTCGATCACACTTTACCTCATCTCTTGGGCGGGAAATCTCCGCGAACCTCTTATCGCCAGCGCGATGGCTGGTTCTCCTGGCAACACCCTGCACTTCATCGGCGCCATCGCCGCCTCCTTCTTCCTGCCCCTGGGCTACCTGGGCATGTCGTTGCTGGGCATGAGGCGCGCGCCGTGGCTTGCCACCATCTCGGCGGCGCTCTCCCTGGTTGGCTGGATCCCCTGGGCCGCGCTCATGGGCATAGACTCCCTGGCCTACGACATCACCCAGGGAGGTCTCACCCCGCAGCTTGCCGCGCTCTGGACGCACTTCAACGGCGACACCGTCATGACGATCTACCTGCTCATCTACATCATCGGCCACCTGCTCAGCGCTGTACTCATCGGTCTCATGCTGGGTCGGCTGCGCCTCGTCCCCGCTTGGGCTGCCTGGGCTTTTGCCCTCACCAGTCCGCTCACCATCCTCATCTTTCCCGTACATAATATTGTCTTGCAGGACGTACTCAAATACCTGATCTGCGCGCTCTGGATCATCGGTGCCGTCCCCGCCGCTCTTGCTCTGCTCAAAAACAAGGACCTGACACCACCAGCGCCATCACCCACATAAGGGTACCGCTGCTCAGGCGAAGAGGCCGAAGCCGCTACAGACAGGAAAAACGCCTTTCTGTTCACGTTGCATTGAAGGGGAAATCACCACATTCTCTGCTGGGATCTGCTCAAGTCTGTAGGCGGTAAAACGCGGCAGCCAAGACCAGAACAGGGGAGCCGTTGCGTGCCGACTGCCTGCTCCTGGCTGAGCAGAACAAAGCTTCCACTAAAAGAAAATCGTCAATGACGACTTTTGCCTGGATATTGCCTGTGCAAAAAGTTGGGGCGCACCCGTACTTTGCTCCTATGCTTCAGGGTCGATATGTGCCCGCAGCGTCAAGCACCTGCAGGAGAGGGACAGATTCTTCCCTGGCGCGTTCTGCACACAGCAAGCACTGACTTGCTCTTGCATGGATAGCATATCCAATTTACCAAGATGCGCTGAGCTCGACTTTGTACATTTTCGGTCATCGAAGTCGCGGGTCAGCCCTTGAATGGCAGAAATCTTCACTCCATCTCAACCAGATCACAACCCCTTTGCTCTTCCCCGTCTTGCCGTACTGGCTTCATAATGGTTGAGCAATTGCGTACTTTTGTAGTAGGAGGTACCACCATGTCTTGGACACCCCAGCGACCACCTCAGCACATGGTCGAGATCTTCCCCTCGCGACGACTCTTGACCGCGGCATGCATCCTGACCCTCGCTACCGCTATCCTGGCCGGCGCGGTGCTCGCTCCCCGGGCCCACGCTGACCAAACAAGCTCGCCTACCGTTGTCGGCAACTTCCTGGTGGATCAGGATCACAGCCTGCCGTTCTCGCAGAACAAACAGAACGAACCAGCCATCACCCGCGACCCACTGACGGGTATCTTGATCGCTGGGGCCAATGACGAGCTTGAGCAGCCGCTCTGTCCTGGCACCACCACCCCGCTTGCCAGCCCGTGCCCCTTTGCCCCTGGTGTCCCAACTTCCGCCTATTACCGCTCGACCGATAATGGTCAGACGTGGAGCGGTGGTTTCTTGCCCGGCTTCAACACCCTTGGCCGGGTCTCTGGCGGCGACCCCAGCTTGGACTACGGCCCCCGGCTCTGTAACAGCACCTTCAGCTTCACCTGCGGCGTCGCCATCTACTACGCCAGCCTGGCCGATCCCTTCGCGGAGTTTGCCGGCGAGCAGGTCACCGTCTCACGTTCCGATGACGATGGCTTGAACTGGTCCAATCCGGTGCAGGCCACCTCCACCAATAACAAGTCCGACTTCGACGACCATGAGTGGATCGCCGTTGACCACTTCCCCGGCAGCCCCCATTTTGGGCGCGTCTATCTGAATTGGGCGGTCTTCTGCAACACCTGTTCGGGCAACGGCAACGTCAAGCTCTACGTCGCCCACTCCGATGACGAAGGGCGCACCTGGTCCCAGGCGGTGCAGGTGAGCGCGGCGAACAACAACACTGCGCAGGGCTTCCGCGAGACCGGCCAGATGGCAGTCTCCTCCAATGGCATCGTCGAGGTCTTCTGGACGGAAAACGCCGACTCGACCAAGTTCCTCAGCCTACAAGTCGTTGCTACCTCCACCGACGGCGGCCAGACCTTCACCGCACCGATCAGCATTGCCCAGGTGACCGATTACCCACTGACGGGCACCCCGTTTGATGTGGTGGACCTCTTCAACCGTGTGCCCGGCATGAGTGCGCGCGTGGATTGCTACCCGCATCCGGCTGCGGACCCCAGCAGCACGCAGGTCTACGTCGTCTGGTGTGACTTCAGTGGCGGGCACGGCGTCGTCAAAGGCGCGGTCTCGCTCGATGGCGTCAAGTGGACCTCCCTTGGCACAATTGCCAGCGTCTCTGGCCGCAATGCGTTCTTCCCGGAGGCCAGCGTGGCCCCCACTGGCACCGTCAGCCTCACCTTTGACGCCTTGACGCAGCCCCCGGCAAACAACCCCTTTCAGACAGGTGTGCAGGTCTACGACAACTACTTCGCCGAGTCTCCGGCGGGTGGAACAGCCTTTGGTGCGTCGATACGGGTCAGCACCGCCTCCTCCAATCCCGATGGTTCCAGCTACAACAACCTGCAGGAGCAGTTCATCGGCGATTACATCGATATTGTGGCCGGTCCCACCAGCGCCTACCTCGTGTGGACGGATGCACGCAATGCCACTCCCTGTCAGGCGGTTGATGCCTACCGCAATGCGGTGTACGCTGGCTCCAAGACGGCGGTGGCGCCCAATCCCGACAATGCCTGCGCAACCAGCTTTGGGAATACAGATACCGAAGCGGCAATTGTGAACTATTAATTTGAGCAAGCCGCCAGGTATCGCAAGGCGTAGGCATTACTGGGATAGCTTGACTTTTCAGACATCGGCTTTTCATCCTGATGTCTGAAAAGTTCCAGCGCTGATTTGACTTGACTTGTGCAGCCTGGGAGCTAGCGATCCGAAAATGTACAAAGTCGAGCTGAGGAAGGAACAACGTGTGAACTCGCTCCACTGGCCGATTTTGTCACACAAGTGCTTATGAGCGAGCACAGGGACTTAGCTTTCAGGAGAGGGCAGATGTGGCGGTGGTTGTGGCAGTAGCATGGCGGCGCTGATAGTGTTCGGCGAACTCGTACTTGTTGGCGAACATGCGGTTCCCGCAATAGACATTGCGCCTGCGAAATGGTTCTGGCGTCTGATGGAGGAGTCGTGCTCGCACCTGGGGCTTATGAGCCCCAGGGGAGTCGAACCAGGGTTCGGGCAAGCAGTAGGCGGCGTTGTGGACCCAGGATGGACAAGCAATCCCATAGCGCCCACAGAGCCATTCGACCGAGGCAGCACAGAAGGCGGCCCACCTGAGAGCATCGATGCCTGGTGCGTCTGGAAGGGTGAGTGGATCAGCGATGAGTCGCGCACGGTGATCTTTGGCATAGTCAAACCACTCATTCATGAAATTGCCCAGCGCTACCCAGGGCCTCTCACCCTGGCAGATGGCTTGATAGGTCAGGGCCATGGTTTGTAGACGATCACGTGCTTCCATAATATCTCCCGATGATGCCCGCTTTCTTCTCACGCTTTTTATATTCTATCACATAGCTTACTACGGAAATAGCTCATCCAGTGTATCATCGAGATGATTGAGTTGTTGGGTTTGCTTATTGGGAATGTACCGATCAACCACCCGCTGCGCCTGTGTGCGCGTCCGAATCTGCAACTGCTGGCAGAGGGAAGAAATGTCCTCTCGATCTTTTGGACGACCCGCGAACAGCTTCAGAGCCAGAATATAGTC
>WNGP01005619.1_pt1 | contig 10467 bp, 8 predicted proteins | sample 5407671 | NCBI WGS metagenome assembly WNGP01 (sample SAMN13153381, study PRJNA577476) | soil metagenome | isolation source: 40 cm soil or saprolite under Garry oak tree replicate 2 | place: USA:California | collected 2016-06-15
GCCAGTGGCACACCACCGGAAACCGTACAAAAGGTGCAAAGCATTCTCGGCTGGCCCGCCACCAAAGAGCAGATTCACGAGGTCATGCAGTTTGTGCCGGACGAATTGATTGAGCGCATCACCGCCAGTGGCACACCCGACGAAGTCCGCGCGAGGGTGGAAGAGTACAACCGCAATGGCTGCACCTGCCCGGTACTTTACCCCTTGGGTGACAATGTGAAGCTGATGATTGATACGTTTGCCCAGGTGTAACCTAGTGGATGCCGTGCAGCTGCTTGAAGGTCGAAATCTCGTCCGCCGCGCGTAAATAGCCCTCCGGCTGGCCGAACGATTTGCCTAGTCGCGCGCTTGCCTGTGCATAAGAGGGTTGAGCCAGCATTTCCTCGGCTATAGCTCGCAACCTCTGTGCAGTAACGCGGGCCTTGTGCATGGTTTTACCGGCTCCGAGCTGTTCAATGCGCTGCCCAACCAGGTTCTGGTCTGCCGTTTGCGGGATGACTACGAAAGGTACGCCGTAGTACAGCGCCTCGCTCACGCTGTTCATGCCGCCATGCGTCACGAATAAGGCTGTGCGCTGTAGGAGTTCTAATTGAGGGACAAACTCTCTCACGATAATATTGCGTGGTACTGAGCCAAGAGCAGCTATATTGGTCCATTTGCCAACCGATAGCACGACTTTTCGGTCGCTATCAGCAAATGCCTCCAGGCATGTGCGGTAAAAGTCTGCTTGATCGTTGAATACCGTGCCTAACGAAATATAGATGATGGGAGCATCTCCCACCACATCAAAAGGAAAAGCAGTGCTATCCGGGCGCGGAACGATGGAGGGGCCTACAAACTTGAAGCTGGTATCAAACATTTCCTCAAACGGCTGAAACTGCCTTGTGGTGTATACAATGTTCATTAGAGCGCGATTGGCGAACAAATCAGCCATATGTAGCTTTGGAATGCCGTATGCTTTGTGCAGGAAATTGGAGAGAGCACGAAAGCGCATAAACTGCCCTCTTCCCTCAAATATCGTGCGTGCCAGGTCGCGCATCGGTGTGCTAAAGAGTAGCCTGGCATTCCCTGGGATTTTGAAGGCTTGCACAATAGTTTTCACGCTGAATAGAGGGACGGCGAACGTCGTCATGGAGCAAATTGCCGGTATCTCTAGCATCTGCGCTATATACTTCCCCCACGAGCATAACCCGTCATGAATAATGTAATCGGGTTTGTCTTCTCTCACCAGTGGCAAGAGCAAGGCGATAGAGGCCGAAGTGGCCTGAAGCAATAAATACGCGACCTTGATCATATTTTCGTCGAACTGCGTCTCGTCGTTCAGAAAAGGTGTGACGGAATCGCGAAATGTCGCTCCTGTCTGTTCAATGGCCTGTTGAAACGCAGGAGAGGAGTAATAGATAACCTGTTCGCCACGGCGTACCAGTTCCGCGACCAATGGCAGAGTAGGATTGGTATGACCAAGCGCGGGAAGATTGAAGAACAGCACTTTAGACATGGTTTTTTCCCGAAATGCCAGCAAGCTGAACAGATGTATAATCATATCTTACAGTCTACTTGCAAGGCAAGTGACTTTACTCACGAAACATTGCACGCACCCCATCTATCCCTTTCGCGATGATCTTCTCGTTCTCGCTGTATGCTCCATAGAGCAGTTCCGAGAAAGGTCCATAGCAGAGGTAGAAATCCATGCGTTGCCAGAACGCCGCATCTATCGTACCCGAGTAGCGCGCCAGCACGCGCTCGGTGAACTCCCTCCCACGGCAGTTGTGAAGACCCACGAAATCCATCGCGGGATCGCCAATCGTCGCGTCGCCCCAATCGATCACCCCTGTCAGAACACCTCGCACCGGGTCACACAGGATATGCTCACAGGCCAGGTCGCAGTGGATCAACACGGGCTGAAAGGTGAAGATGGCCGCGTCATCCAGAAAATCCTCCCACAGCCGCTCCGACTTCGCGCGCAGTTCAACATCGTCCAGCAGCGGAAAGACGCGCTTCCGTAAGTCAATGTAGCGCTCTTGATACATCTCTCTCCATGCTTCCGGCGTATGTGCCTTTACACCGGCCCGAGCTGCCAACGCGACCGGAAAGCTGTGCAACTCGTTGAGGACAGTCGCCAGCGCTGGTACGAGGGTCGCGAGTTGCTCCGGGGTAAGGCTTTCGTCCTCTAATGTGGTGCCGCCGAGCTTGCGATAGCCCACAAATATAAAGGGGTAGCTGGCATCCCCATGCCCAATATAATCAAAATGTGGAATAGGCGTCGAAAGAGTTGGCTCCAGCACTGGCAACAGGCCCAATTCTTTCTCAAGATACGGTATCACATCATCCCGCATAGGAAAGCGGAAGATCAACTCGCCGTTGACCTCCAGCACAAAACTATCCCAGCCCCTTGTAATTGGCCGAGCCGTCGAGATCTCCACCTGTGGGAAATTGTGTGAAATGAGCGCCATAGCCATATCAACATCTATCATTAATCTGACTCCCGATTCTCAAATGCTTGCATGGCTGTATCCTCCCGTACACTTTCTTTGTAAAAGATGATTTCTCTCCATTGTATACGCTGGCTGGGGAAAAAGCCTCACTGAGCAATAATACGCTTGTTCAACGTTTTAGTATGTAGCTTATATCTACGTCCATTTAAGTGTAGGACAATGTTTTACTACCGCGGCGAGGAATACATCAATGGAAGCGATTATCCTCCTTTGTCTCTTAGGCCTGGTTATCATTGCAGGTATCACGTGGTTCGTTATAGCTTCCCGCAGAGGCACCAGGTACCAACGCATAGACCAATTTGTGAGCAGGGTTCCTACAGACCCAATTGATCGTCTGCGTCATCCAACCAATGATCCTACAAACACGGACACCGGGTATCCATTTCCTAAAAATCCCTATGGTCTCTCTCATCCAGGTCGTGATGATAATGAGGCTTCTTATAAAGAAACTGAGTATCATAAAGAGGAGAATCTGGGGGACCTTCCCTGGGATTAACAGTAAAACACCTACTTCTTCGCTGGTCTCCCAGGTGGAGCAATACCGGCTTCAACCTCAGCTTTATATCTTTGAATAGCCTCGAGAGTGCTATACCAGCGTCCTCGCCGCTTGACTGCCTCAATCCGTCCTTGCCGCACGAGCCAACCCAGGTAATCGACCGAATAACCTGAAGGCTGAGCCAATGCTGCGAGTGGCTGATAGAGATCGTCGGATTGGGCAACTGCACTGCCGCAGGCTTCCAGGTAGAGGTCGAGTCCGGCTTCGACCGCCTGCCCGATGATGTTGGCCAGTGGACTATAGTTACCGGTGTTAGCCGTGTCGAGCGCCTGGATGTAGCGTGTGCGCCAATCACGTAAGAGTAAAGCCGGGGGATAGCCTTCGCGCATGAGCATCAGGTTGAGCAGGAGACGCCCAACTCGTCCATTCCCATCTGCAAATGGATGCACCGCCTCAAAGCCGTGATGGGCGATAGCTGCTCGTATAACAGGCTCATAGTCTATGCCGGGACCATTGATCCAAGCAATCCATTCGTGCATAAGCGATTCCACCTGGCTTGCCGGGGGTGGGGTCATATTCGCGCCGCGAATATAGACAGGAACAGTTCTGAACTGCCCTTTTGTCTTTAGGATCTTATCCATGACCAGGTTATGGAGCGTCAGAATGGTCTCATGAGTAATAGACGTTTGCTTCTCGACAAGGCTCGTCATGTAGCTATAAGCTTCAGCGTGATTGGTTGCTTCTAGATACTCACGAAGAGGGTGTCCTCCAATTGTCACACCATATTCGATGACCATCTGCGTCTCACGCAGGCTCAGTGTGTTCCCTTCAATAGCATTTGAGTGATAGGTGAGAAAGATACGCAAATCATCGTTTAGACGATGCACCGTCTCCTGGGGCAGCGGACGGTAACGATCAAGCGTAGCTTTTTTGCGCGTCAATCGCCCGGCTAAGCGCGGATCGAGGCGTGACCTCCTGGGATCAGGTGTCCGAGACATATATTTTCCAGCCTTATAATAACTACCACGATTTCATGAATATATATCAAATCGTGGTAATTATCAAGGTCTGAAATGAATCTCATCTACATACCACGCGATAAGACCCCAGCTTTAGATGCTTCTTCATCGAATTGAAGTTCATCGCGTTCGCCTTCGGGACACGGGGTTATCCTTGACACACCAATAACCAATCCATACAATTAGAATCGATCTTTACAAGAGGAACGAATGCAGGGGCGCAATTCATTACGCCCACCTTGGAGGACGGCTCGCATGACAGACCGCACAGGAGAACAACTTGGCAACTATCGCCTGCTCCGGCTGCTCGGACGCGGCGGGTTTGCGACTGTCTATCTTGGGGAACATATCCACCTCAATACGCTGGCCGCCATTAAGGTGCTCGATACCCGCCTGAGCAGCGACGGGATTGACCAGTTCCGCGAGGAAGCGCGCACCATCGCCCGTTTAGAACATCCAAATATCGTGCGCGTGCTGGATTTTGGCGTTGAAGAGACAACCCCTTTCCTGGTTATGGGCTATGCCCCCAATGGCACCCTGCGCCAGCTTTACCCAACCGGAACACGCCTGCCTCCTTCGACCATTGTAGCCTACGTGAAACAGGCTGCCGCCGCCCTGTACTACGCCCATACGCAAAAGTTGATTCATCGCGATGTCAAGCCGGAAAATATGCTGCTTGGGCGCAATTCCGAGGTATTACTCAGCGATTTTGGCCTGGCAATGGGAACCTATAGTTCATCGCAGGATACCCCGCGTGATGCATCGGGCACCATCGCATATATGGCCCCGGAGCAGGCACGGGGCAAGCCTCGCCCGGCCAGCGATCAATATGCTCTGGCTATCACTGTCTACGAATGGCTGTGCGGCGCCCGCCCATTTAACGGCTCTTACGAAGAGATCGCCGTACAACATGTACTGCACGAGCCTCCTTCCTTATGCCGCTTTCAGCCCGACATCTCGCCCGCGATGGAGGCAGTTGTGCTGAGAGCGCTCGTCAAAGACCCCCACCAGCGTTTCGCCACTGTGCAGGATTTTGCCGATGCCCTGCAACAGGCCTACTCGACCGGCGTGCTGCCAGGTGGGGTAACGTCTCCGCTCATTTCAGCTAGACATGACGAAACCAGTTCCGAGGACGCAATACATCGAGTCTCTACGAGGACGGATCGCACTCAAACGCCCGCCATCCACGCCGTGGCATGGTCTCCAGATCGACGGCGCATCGCCTCCGGCGGTCATGATCGCACCGTGCGCGTATGGGATGTGACGACTGCCCTCGTCTCCCTAATCTATCGCGGCCACGTTGCCGGTGTCACCACTCTGGCCTGGTCTCCCGATGGACAGCGTATCGCCTCTGCCAGCCTGGATAAGACCGTTCAGGTCTGGGATGCGGCGAACGGGCAGAAAATTGCCAGCTATGATGGTCATTCCGGCATGATCCATACTGTGGCATGGTCTCCCGATGGTCAATCTATCGCATCGGCCAGCGGAGGTGGCCAGGATAAAGCGGTGCAGCTGTGGAATGCATTCACCGGAACGCACATCCATACCTATCCCGGCCATACCTACTGGGTTCGCGCCGTCGCCTGGTCGCCAGACGGCAAATGGTTAGCCTCCGGCTCCTTGAAGGAAGTTCAGGTCTGGAATGCCGCGAATGGACAGAAGGTCTCCACCTTTCGCGTCCATGAAGGCTGGGTTCGCGCGCTGGCATGGTCCCCCGATGGCAAACGCATCGCCTCTACCGGAGAAGATAAGGCGGTGCAGGTCTGGGAAGTCACCAGAGGCCATCTCATCGCCACCTTTCGCGGCCATAGCGACTGGGTGAGCAGTATCGCCTGGTCCTCCGACGGCAAGCACATCGTTTCCGTCAGCAAAGACGCGCTTGTGCAGGTCTGGGACGCGGAACACCAGCAGCACACGCCTTCTTCGCGCACATCCTCGCACGGCCTCACCTTTCACGCCCATCCCTCTTCCACCCATGCTGTTGTCTGGCTGCCAGATGACAAACATATCGCGTCGGCCTGCGGGGACGGCTCAGTGCAGGTGTGGCAGGCAATATAATGAGGGCTATTTTATGTGATATAATCTTGACCATCAAGGCTGAAGCATCCATACTTCTAGGGAAAGTAGCGAGCTATTCGCCACCCACACAGATCGGAGGACAATAATGGTAAATCACCAATCACCGCGTGGTGTTCACCTTAACGGTAGCGTCCCCCTGGCAAATGCCGACGAAGTTTTTCGTGTGGCCAGTTCAATTCTGGGCGAATGTCTTTATCGCATCCCAGATGGCGAGACTGGTGTTCGCACAAACTGGATTGGCTGGCAAATCGATGTTCTCGCACGCAATTCCTCTTTCGAGATGATCCCGCCTGATCCCAGTGCCTACGCTTCATTACCGCATTTCAGAATGCGCCCAGGGGCTAGCACGGGTGATTGCGTCTTTGATCAACTTGGCTATGCCGATGCTGCTCTTAGCTCCTACGCGGTGTTCTCGCAACTAAAACAGGCCGGAGTTCTCCCGACAGAGTATCGCTTCCAGGTCAGTCTGCCTACACCCCTGGCTCCTGTCACGGCCTTTATTGTGGACGAAGAGCAGGCGCTTGTGCAGCCGGCATACGAGAGGGCCATGTTTGCTGAACTGGACAGAATCGCGTCAGGTATTCCACACAATCAACTGGCTATTCAGTGGGACGTGGCTGTCGAGTTCGGACTGTTGGAAGGCGTTGCATTCACGAGCTATGCACATGTCAAAACGGGGATTATTGAACAGCTCGTGCGGCTGGGAAATCAAGTGCCGGTGGATGTTGAACTGGGGTATCATCTCTGCTATGGTGATGCTGGTCACAAGCACTTTGTGGAGCCGGAAAACACCTCCAAGCTGGTTGATGTCGCCAATGGCATCTCTGCTGGCCTCAAGCGTTCTCTCAACTGGATTTCCATACCAGTCCCACGCAATCGGAGCGATGACGCCTATTTCGCGCCGCTCAAGAACTTGCAGCTTCATCCTGAGACGGAACTCTACCTGGGATTGGTGCATTTCACCGATGGTGTTGAGGGAACGAGGCGGCGTATCGAGGCAGCGCAACGCGTGGTCGTGGACTTTGGCGTTGCGACTGAATGTGGGCTTGGTCGTCGGCCTCCCGAGACGATCCCTGACCTTCTGCGTATCCATAGTGAAGTAGCAGCGCCTCACTAACATGACACAGCGTCATAATCAGACTTGTGAATGAATTCTGGGGGCAAAAGGATAGCCTCAAGGAGGTGTCCTTCATTACCGCCGGATCAAGGGGAATCTCTGCCTTGATTGCCGCTACCTGGGGCCTGGCAAGAAATATGCTGAAGCAGATGTGGCACTGGTAGTCTTCAGCTATGCTCAGCAATCGGACGTGGTGCAGTATTCGAACTTTGAACTCGATACACCGGGAAATAGGTAGATAGGCTACAGTCCACAATTTGACATCCCCTCGCACCCGAGACTATACTTTATGAAGTGAACCTTCGTTGCGACCCGAATCCACCCCACCCAGGGCGACCGCGAGGGTCGCCCGTACAATACACGATTAAATTGGGATACGTCCCGTATATTGTACGGGCGACCCTCGCGGTCGCCCTGGGCGGGGCGGGGTGGGGTGGAATGTGGGTACCACTCAAGGTAATAATTGGAAAGGACACACCCGTTGCTCGTCGATAGTCATGCCCACATAGATACCTCCCGTTTCAATGCCGACCGTGAAGCTGTCATTAACGCTGCATTTGAGGGTGGCGTGACCCGCATTGTTGATCCAGGATGCGACCTGGCTTCCAGCGAACACGCGCTGGCACTGGCGAAGGCGCATCCAGGCGCAGTCTTCGCGGGCGTCGGCACCCACCCGCACGACGCCAGCACCTATACTGACGAGGTTGGCATGCGCTACCGCGAGCTGGCACAGGCGCCAGAGGTTGTGGCCATTGGCGAGTTTGGTCTTGACTATTTTCGCATGCTCTCGCCACGTGATGTGCAGCGCGCCGTTTTTTGCGCTCATCTTGAGCTTGCGCGCGATTGCGCTTTGCCATGTATCATACATGTGCGCGACTCTCACGATGATGTGATCGAGTTGCTGCGCGCGCATGGCAAGGGATTGCGCGGCGTCTTTCATTGCTTTTCAGGCGATGTGCAGCAGGCCGAAGAATGCCTGACCTTCGATGGCTTCATGCTTTCATTCGCCGGGCCGCTCACTCGTCAGGGCAACGCTTTGCCAGAGGTGGCGCGCATGGCCCCTCTCGAACGCATCCTGGTCGAGACCGACAGCCCCTACCTGGTGCCCCAGCCTCTACGCGCAAGACGCAACGAGCCGCTATTTGTCAAACACGTCGCTGAAAAGCTGGCCGAAATTCGCGGCATGACCTTTGAAGAAATTGCCCAGGTCACTAGCGCCAATGCCGTCCGTTTGTTTGGTCTAGGAGAGATTACCCGATGAAATTGTTTAATACATTGACGCAATCGCTTGAAGAATTTGTTCCTCTCGATGACAAGACGGTACGCATCTATGTCTGCGGCGTTACCCCCTATGACACTACGCACCTGGGCCATGCCTTCACCTATGTCTCATTCGATACCCTCATTCGTTACTTAGAATTTTGCGGTAACAAGGTCAACTATGTGCAGAATGTGACCGATATCGACGATGATATCCTGCGCAAATCACGCGAATTGGGCATGTCCTGGGACGAACTGGGGCGGCACGAGACCGAACGCTATTTGCGCGACATGGACGCGCTGAATGTACGCCGCCCCAATGTCTACGCGCGCGCCACACAAGAGACCCCCACCATGATCGAGATCATACAGACCCTGATAGCGCGCGGCTATGCCTATGAAAGCGGTGGCAGCGTCTACTTCAGCGTGAAGAACGACCCGGAATTCGGTATCATGGCCCGCGCCATCGGCTTGAACGATTATTCGGCCATGCTCACCATCGCCAACGAGCGCGGCAACTTTCCCGACGACCCACGTAAGAAAGACCCGCTCGACTTCGTTCTGTGGCAGGCGCAGGCTCCCGGCGAACCCGCCTGGCCCAGTCCCTGGGGTCCTGGGCGCCCCGGCTGGCACATCGAATGCAGCGCCATGTCGATGAAGTATCTTGGTCCGCAGTTAGACATACACGGCGGCGGCGCGGACCTGGCCTTCCCGCACCATACCTGCGAAATCGCGCAATCGGAACACTTCAGCGGCAAAGCCCCCTTTTCGCGCTTCTGGATGCACACCGGCATGGTACACCAGGATGGCGAAAAGATGAGCAAATCGCTGGGCAACTTGACGCTCGTCAGCGACCTGCTCAAAACATACAGCGCCGATGCAATTCGCGTCACCTTGTTGAACCATCACTATCGCTATCCGTGGGAATGCTTCCCTGAAGACATGCAAGTCGCCACCGAGACAGTAGGGCTTTTCCGGCAGGTGCGTGAGATTGTAGGCGAGCAGACTGGCGGAGAAGACACCCTCTTACATGGTCTTTTCATCGCCGCGATGGAGAATGATCTGAATACCCCACAAGCCTTGTTACTGCTGAGGCAGAGCGCCGAGGCGGCAGTAGCGAATAGGGATGTGAATGTAGGGGCGGAGATTTTACGGTTGGCGAGGGTATTGGGGTTGAGGGTGTGAAACCATATTCCTCAACATCCCCTCCGCCTCCTCAAGCATCCTCTTGCGCAGTGACTCCGGCTCCAATACCCTTACATGCTGCCCCCAGCCAAGCAGCCATTGCAGTATCTCGCTTTCCTGGCGTATCTTGAGCGTCACCAGCAGCCCGTCCTGCGTTTCCTCTTCGCCAATCACGTAATAAGAGCGCGCTTCCTGTACCCAGCGTGCTACTTCGGAATCGAACAAAACCCGCACCATCAACTGGCGGGAGCTATTTGCCTTGTCTTCCTGCATCACAAAATCGACCGGGCGTTGAAACGTTCGCGAGAGCAGCTCCAGGTTGTCGATGCGATCAAGACGAAAGTGACGGATGTCCTGGCGGAGATGGCAGTAGGCGACCATGTGCCAGCCTCTGGGAAAATGTATCAGGCCATAAGGGTCAGCCTCGCGGCTATTCTGCTCGCCTTTGCCATCCCTGGCATGGCGCGTATGATAGTCGAAGCGCACGGTTGTATGCTGGATAATGGCGCGGCGCAGTTGTTGTAATAGCATGATCCTGTGGGAAGTCTCAGGCGTATCTCCCCCACCGGCTATAAAGCGAATGCTATTTTGCAGGTAATGCACCTCGCTGCGCAGCGTTTCCGGCAGCACGCCCTCTATTTTGCGGCTGGCAGATTGCGCTGCCGCGCGATACTGCGCATCGAAGTTCTGCGCCATCAGGTCGCTTCCCAGCAACAACATTGTCGCCTCATCGGTGGTGAAGCTCAGAGGCGGCAAGAAGTAGCCTTGCATCAGCGAATAGCCCCGTCCTGGGATGGACACGATGGGGACGCCAGC
>WNGP01006486.1_pt1 | contig 10467 bp, 12 predicted proteins | sample 5407671 | NCBI WGS metagenome assembly WNGP01 (sample SAMN13153381, study PRJNA577476) | soil metagenome | isolation source: 40 cm soil or saprolite under Garry oak tree replicate 2 | place: USA:California | collected 2016-06-15
CTGCAATGTTTTCGGCGCAATTGACGCATGATTTGGAACGGTTACGCGAAGGCCGGACTTTGAGAGCCGAACGTGCGAACCGACCTGATGTTCTTCAACGAATCCCAATCGCCTCAACGCGCGAACGACTTGGCGACCAGAGAGGTCGCGCGGAAGCTTCATGCCAACTGGAGAATAGGATCGTTTTTGAAATGAAGAGTCACTTCGCGCGGCGCCGTGCGGTCAGCAAAATGAGAACGGACCGACTCCTGAATCGCGCTGTAAAGCTCAGGCAAGCTCCTTGCCTGAGTCGTGATACCACCGCCCGCTGGATCGTCCCATGAAGCGACAAACATGTCCGCATCTTCATCCTGCTCAATTTCAAATTGGACGCGGATCACGTGTAGCTCCTGCAGCAAAGAAAACACCAACCGCCAATTTTATCCAACAAAATCCATAAACATTGCGTCGCGGAACTTTTCGCTGATGTTTCGCCTGTGGAAAGCGCGATCGAGTCGTTCATCCGCTATCTGGCGGTCGAGCGCGGGCTTTCCGACAATTACCAGCTTTCCACGCAGCGATCGCTGAGCGATTTCGCGAGCTGGTGCGCAGAAAAAACCAGAGGCCCGAGGTCAGCCTCTGGCCCAGAGTGGCCGACGGCCAGAGGTCAGCATGAGAAGACGGCGTGGCGGGCGGTCACGCTCCCGATGATCAGCGAGTATCTGGCGGAGAAAAAGAAGGCCAGGCTGTCGGCGGCGTCGATCAAGCTTATCGTGGTTGCGCTCAAGATTTTCTTTCGGTTTCTCGCCGGCAAAGGCGAGATCAAGCGCGATCCGACCGAACCGCTCAGTTTGCCGCGAATCGAGCGTTATTTGCCCGAAACGTTGAACGAAATCCAGGTCGAACAGTTGCTGAATGGCATCGACACGAAGGTGGCGCTCGGGTTACGCGACCGGGCGATGATAGAATTGCTCTATGCGAGTTGTTCCGGTGGGACGCAAAGCGTGCGAGGCGCTGGCCTGTTATTTGTCCACCGAGCGGCCGAGACTGATAAAGCGCCGGAGCGGGAGCGAGATTTTTTTGTCCGAACGCGGAACCAAATTAACGACCGCGCGAATCTGGCAGATCGTGAAGGAAAAAGCGCGCCACGCGGGCTTGGAAAAAAATATTTATCCGCATTTGCTCCGGCACAGCTTCGCGACGCACCTGCTGAGCAACGGCGCGGACCTGCGCATCATTCAAGAGATGCTCGGCCACGCCGATATTTCGACGACGCAGGTTTATACGCACGTCGATCAGCAGCGTTTGAAAGCGGTGCATCGACAATTTCATCCCCGGGCGTAATCGAAACCGAAGTTGATCGTTGAGGGTTAATGGTTGATGGAAGGCGGCTCATGAAGCGTCTCGCTCTAATGGTATTCATCGCCGCGCTGGCGGCGATCGGGATTTTGTACGGATTACGCCGCGCCGAGCGCACGCCGCATGCAGCCGTGACCGCGCTGCTCCCGCGCGGGACGATCGCGCTCGCGCATCTCCCGGATTTCAATCGCACCCAGAACGAATGGCACCAGTCCGATCTTTACAAGCTCTACCAGGAACCGGCGATCCAGGATTTCTTGACCAAGCCGCTCTCGAGAGTTCCGCAGAGCGACACGGTCTCAGAGACGGTGAGTGATATCGAGCAGCTCGACCTAAAGGACGCCTTCCTCGCAGTCACTTCGATCGACAACACCGGGCCACATTTCGCGGGTGGTTTTCGTTTTCATGGAAGCCAATCCGAGGCGGAAAAGATCGTCGGCAAATGGCGGTCACAAATCGTGCGCGATGCTTCAGCGCACGAGAGCCTGGATTATGAGCAATATAAGATCGACATCGCGGGCGCGGCGCCAAATCAGATCGCGACGGTTTACGACGGACAATGGTTTTTCGCATCGAACGACCTGGCCGAACTAAAAGCGGTTCTCGATCGAGCCGACGGTCGCGCTGGCACCACGGCGGGTTCGTCCGGTGGCGGAAAATTAACGCTCGAGGGCGATGACACATTTCACGCGGCAATGGCGCACATGCCTTCGAGTTACGCCTTGCTCTTCTATCTCCAGCCAAAAGCGTTATCGGGAAACCTAACGTCGCTGAGCAATGCCTTCGGGACTTCTGCGGATCAGAGTGCGATGGTTGAACAGATTCGGAGCATTTGCGCCGCTCCGCGATTCGACAAGGGGAAAATCCGTAACGTTTTGTTTGTCGGAATGCCAAAGGCGCAGTCCGACCAAAAACTGACGCGCTCATCGCTCGCGCTCGGCAGTGCTGACACAGTTTTGTATCTCGCGACATTGCTCAATCCCAGCAGACTTGCCGGAATCGACCAAGGCGGTTTGCCGCTCGGAAGCTGGCTACAGAAAGTGTTCGACGTCGCGACACGCGCCGGCGTGAGCGTAGACGATTGGAAAGCCGCGTTCGATCTGGAATTGGGATCGTTGGCTGATTGGCCGCAGAGCGCGCGATGGCCGTCGATCATTACCAGCTTACGTGTAAAAGATCCGGTCCGCGCAAACAAAATCGCGAATGCGCTGACCCATGCGATCGATGAGGATGCGCCTTGGACAAAAACGGAAAAGAACGGCGTTCTTTATTTTTACATGCAATCGCCGGCCGCACTCTTCGCGATCACACCGACGATTGCGTTGTCGAACCAGCTCCTGATTGCCGGACTCGATTCAGCATCGGTGGAATCGGCGATCAGTCGGAGCACGAAAGCGTCCGGAGCGCTGGCAGATTCGTCCGCGTACAAATCGGCCGCGCGGGCGGTGCCGGCCCCGACGGACGCATTCATTTACGTGGATACAGCACTACTTTACTCGCGACTGGACGCGGCCTTGCGGCCGATGCTGCTAATGAGCGCGGCCTTTATGCCGGCGATCTCCGATTATGTCGATGTGGGCAAGCTGCCGACGCCAGAAATCGTGACCAAACACCTCACTCCGCTCGTTTCTTCCCAACGATATGACGGCGACGGCTATGTGACTGAATCGACCGGGCCGGTAACGTTGGACATAGGACTTGCCCTGCCCGCTATCGCCTGGGCGATAAGCCAAAAACAGGGGCACCGATAGACTGGCAGGCGCCGGCAAGTGCGCCATTTCGGCGCTAAATTACCTAGCATGGTCTAAGTCAGCGACCAGTGTCAGATTGTGCTGTTAGTTTGAACAAAACGTGCTACTGTTTTCGCCCTATGGCTATTCTCAAGAAAAACGCATTTTCTCGTCGAGTTCCTGATTTGGTCACCGAGGAACTCGTGGCGGTGCTCTCTCGTCGTGCCTCTTACGAGTTCAAGGAACTCTTTGATATTGTGCACGAGAATCTTCGCGCGCGAAACGCCGCGAGCGGAGGCGAGGAAATGCTTCGGTTGCGTGCTTACGAAAAACTCCAGAACCTGGTTGCGCGCGGCGCAGTGAAGAAGAATGGCAAGAAATACAAGGGTCTCCCTTCATCGCTGGCGAAAGCGATCGCGCCCCAAAACGGACATATTCCAAGCCCGCGTCTGGCGGTGGTAAAATAATCACAACTCGGCCGTAGTTGGAGGCCGCGAATGATTCAAGAATATCTGCCGGTTCTCCTGCAGATCATTGTTGCGATCGGTTTTGCTGCGTCGGCGCTCTTGATCAGCGTGCTGCTCGGAAAAAGCGGGCGACGCACACCGGCGAAAGACACTGCCTATGAGTGCGGGATGATTCCGCAAGGAGAGGCACAACCACGCTTCAGCGTAAAGTTCTATCTGGTGGCGATGCTCTTCATCCTGTTCGACCTCGAAATCGTGTTCATGTATCCATGGGCGGTCGTTTACAAGGAAGCGATCGCGCACAGCAGCGTGATCTTCTGGAGCATGCTCAGCTTCATCACGATCTTAATGGTTGGTTACGTTTATGCTTTGAAGAAAGGCGCGCTCGATTTCCGAAAGTAAGCCTTTCTGACTTCTGACTCAGAACACCCACCAGCCGCGGACGAAAAGGCCGCTGAAAAGCGCCAGGGAAAGCAGCGACCAGATTGTGACAAGAGCGCTCCAAAAGCGCTTCTCGCCGACGAAAGCGAAGAGAAAAAAAATCGGAAACATGGTCAGGGTGTAGCGCGGCATGCTTTCAATGAAAGTGACACTGGCCAGCAGCAGCCAGTTTCCGGTTACCCAAGCTGCGTAGACCGGCCGGAGCTTGACCCAGCTCGCGATCGCGCAGGCAAACCCGAGAAGAGTAAAGAGCGCTTCCTGAGTCCCAACAATTTCGGCCTGATTTGGAGCGCGGCGGACATTGCGAAACGCGTCCGCGATTCCGTTCCATGGCCAGGAGAAGGACATATGGAACAGCTGCCTGCGCATTTTTAGAAACGCGAATGGGTCGCCCGAAATGCGCCAATTGAGAAACAAGTAAACGGCGAAGCCAGCGGGAACGACCGCGATCCAGAGCCATTGCCAGCGCCAGCGCCTGGTGATGAACCATTGGTGACCAGCTTCGACTGCGAGCGCCGGAAGCAACACAATGCCGTTCGCGCGGGTCATCCAGGCAAAGGCGCCGAGGACGCCGGCGAGCCACCAGCGTTCCTGACGCGCCGCGAAGATGGAGCCAATGGCTAAAGCAAGAAAAAGGCTTTCGGTGTAGCCGATGTGGAGGACGTAAGCTGGAGGAAAAATCAGAAAAAAGTAAACGGCGCGGCGAGCGATTGCGGCGTTCCACTCAATGGCAGTAAGGCGGCGCAAAATGACAACGGCGAACAAGAGCGCAATCCCGGACACGATGAAGGAAGCGATCAGGAAATCGCCGGTGAGGTAGGAAAAGGCGCGGACGCACCACGGATAAAATGGATAGAACCACGCTTTGAATTTATCGGCGGCGCTGTAACCGAACTCGGCGATTCGCAGAAAGTGGGTCGCGTCCCATTGGTTCCAGATTTCCAACCACAACCGGCCGAATGGAACGTCTTCTTCTTCAAATGCCTGATAGCTCGCGGCACCAAGCGCCAATAGCAGCGTCTTGATCGCCAACGCCCAACCAATTACAAGCCAATCGTCGCGCGGCAACCAACCGGTGACGCGCCATAACATCGCCTTCACGATGATCGTCGATCTTTAAAACGCCCACCAGCCGCGCACGAACAAACTGGTGAAGAGCCCCAGAAACAGCAACGACCACACGGTAAGGACGACGCTCCAAAAACGATTGGCCGAGAGCAAACCGAAGAGAATAAAAATTGGAAACATGGTCAGGGTGTAGCGCGGCATGCTTTCCAAAAACGTCACGCCGGCGAAAAGTAGCCAATTTCCGGTCATCCAGATTGCGTAAATCGGCCGCAATTTTATCCAGCTGACAACCACGCCAATCAGACCAAGGAGGGCGAAAACGAATTCCTGCGTTCCGACCATTTCGGCCTGACCGGGTTTCCAATCCATCATGATCCCGAGCGCGCCGCGCATTCCAACCCAGGGCCAGGCGACCGAGGTGGAGGACATCGTTTTGCGCATCCGAAAAGCCGCGAACGGATCGCCGGTGACCCGCCAGTTCAGGAACAGATAGACGCCGAATCCGACTGGCACGAGCGCGATCCAAAGCCATTTCCAATTCCAACGTTTCGTTTTCCAGAGCTGATAGCCGGCTTCAACCGCGAGTGCGGGAACCAAAACGATGCCGTTCGCGCGCGTCATCCACGCAAGTGCTCCAAGTGTTCCTGCCAGCCACCAGATTTCTCTCCGCGCGGCCAGCACGCTGCCGAGGACCAGCGCAAGAAACAGGCTTTCGGTATAGGGCGCGTGCAAAAAATATGCGGTCGGAAAGATTAAAAAGAACCAGACCGATCGGAGCGCAACCTGCGGAGAAAAATCAATCTCAACCAGCCGCCGCAACAAAAGCGCGGCGACGAATAACGATGCCGCCGAGACGACCAAAGCCGAAACGAGATAATTCCCGTTTAGGAACGCAACGATGCGGACAGACCAGGGATAAAGCGGATAAAACCACGCCTTCCAAACACTGGCATTGGTGTAGCCAAATTTCGCCAGCTTGAGGTACTGGTCCGCGTCCCAGCGATTCCAAAGATCGAGCCAGCCGAACCAACCGGCGGTCCGTTTATTTTCGAGAATCTGATAGCTCTTCGACCCGAAGACGAAGAGCAAAACTCGAATCGTCAGCACCCAGCCGATGACGAGCCAGTCGTCGCCCGGCAAGAGACCTGTGACCCGCGCCCCGGCGTTTCTGATTGTTCGCCACGGCGATGTTGGCGCTTCTTCGTTCACTGCAAAATCTTCGTTCTACCGCTCAAGGGTGGATTTGATTCGTCCAGAGAAATTGATAGGTGGCGAGCGCGTTGATCGTCACCGAAACAACAAAAAGTGACAGCTCGATCGCAGAAATTTTCGCCGGGCCGTTGCCGAGTAACAAAAGAAACATCCACGGCAAAAGCTCCGTGGCGTAGCGATAGGAGAACTGCCAGCCGCCCGGATTGCCATGAGCCCAGAGCGCAAATGTCAGCAAAGCGATAGCGATCCATGCGGGGGCTTTGTGGGGTCCACCCTCGCGAAAAATCAAAAACAGGAACGGACTGACCAGAAAAATAGAACAACCGAACGGATAAAAACTCAGGAACGGAAAATCGGGCGCATCTCGAAAACCTTCGAACAACATTTTGTGAACGTTCCAGGGAATGGCGTGAAGCGAGAAAAGTCCGTGCCGGTACCAAGGCTCCTGCAAAACGTTGGGGATATGCGAGTAGCCAAAATCGAAGATCGACTGGAAGCGGGCGTAATTGTAAAGGGCGGTGAATAGACCGAGAGCAGCGGGAACAATCAAAAAGCAGATGAGCGCACTTAGTTTCTCGCGCGATTGTTGCACCAGCGCTTTCCAATCTTTGGCTTCGGGAGCCGCTCGCCTGATCAAAAAATAAATAAAGATCGGGAGGCAAAGCACCAGCTCGGTGCGATTGCCGAGGGCGAGAGCAAAAAATGCTCCCGCCAAGAGCGGCCGAAATTCAACGAGAACAAAATACAAAGCCGCTATCTGGCCGAGTAGAGCAAGGCCAAGCGCAATTTGCCAGGCGCCGCCGAAGCCGAGATTGCACCAGGTCCACGTCCCAAAAATCAGAACCAGCGAAAGTAAAATTCGTTTTGGGAGCGATTTGGTTCCGATCACCGACAAACGAAACAGAAACCAAACGGAGAGGGCTGCGATCAATGCGGCCAGAGCGCGTCCCGGAAAACCGTGGATCAGTCTTATTTTTTGTAAGACGGCGACCGGCATCATGCTCAGAACCGCGCCTAGCGGAAATACAGAGTAATATCTGCCGTTGGCCGGAACCATTTCGTTGAGCCAGGATGGCGCCGGTTGGCGAAGGCCGAGATCGCCTTGCAAAAGGGCCGAAGCGATGCGCGAGGTATAATCAAAATGCCGCTGCGTCGCCTTAGTCGAAAAATAGAAAAAGAGCAGTGTGACCAGGGCAAGGGCGCTTGCTACCCAAAGATCTCGACGCTTGGTCATCGCCTCCACCGCCGCCATTTTAGAATCGTTTGAGCGGGAATCGTCCATCGATATTTTTGCTTCTGCGACTGCCCGATTACCACTTGCGCGGTCTGCCGAGACCGCCTAATACCTTTAGCCTTCCATGATTCACCACATCGTCCTTTATAAACTCAAGCCCGAAGTAACTCCCGCTCGCATCGAGGAGATGATGATGAACACTCGAATGCAACTGTTGAAAATTCCGGAGGTCCTCAATATCAAATGCGGCAAGCGCGTCGACCCTGAGCTGCCGTGGCCTTTCTTCATCGCGATCGATTTCGAATCGATGGACAAGTTCGCCATTTTTCGGGAGGACCCCATTTTCGTGAAGTTCATGGAAGAAATCATCAAACCGAACACGGCCGATTCGCTCAACCTGGATTTTGAGATGGATCCGGGCAAAGATGTACGGTTTTCCTAGTTTTTCTTTGTCATTCCGAGCGTAGTCGAGGAATCTGTCACTATTTCCGAGGTCGGAAATATCTAGAGATGTCCCGACTTCGCTCGACATGACAGGAGCATGACAAAGAAGGCCATTATTCTTGCGGGCGGCGCCGGCAGCCGGCTTTTTCCGATCACCAAGATCGTGTGCAAACAACTGCTCCCGGTTTACGACAAACCGATGATCTGTTACCCGCTCGCGACCCTCATGCTCGGCGGCCTGCGCGATGTCCTGATCATTTCCACGCCGAAAGATGTGCCAATGCTGCAGGATTTCCTGGGCGACGGTTCCCAGCTTGGAATCAAAATCCAATATGAGGAACAGCCGAAACCAAAGGGCATTGCCGAGGCTTTTCTGATCGGCGGCAAATTCATTGGCGACTCCGGCGCGTGCCTGATTCTGGGCGACAACATCTTCTACGGGAAACTTGATTTTTTCCGTGAAGCGCTCGCGATCAAGAGCGGAGCATGCATTTTCGGTTATCAGGTGCGCGACCCGGAACGTTATGGTGTGGTCGAGTTCGACCGCAATGGTCGCGCGATCAGTCTCGAAGAAAAACCGAAGCATCCGAAAACACATTTTGCGGTGCCGGGTCTTTATGTTTACGACGATCAGGTTGTCGATCTTTGCAAAACGTTGCGTCCATCCGCACGCGACGAGCTTGAGATCACCGATTTGAATTTGCTCTACCTCAAGAAAAGCGAACTGCACGTGAAGTTGCTCAGCCGCGGCATGGCCTGGCTCGATACCGGGACGCTGACCAGTTTACTTGAAGCCGGCAATTACATTGCGACCATCGAACATCGACAGGGCCTCAAGGTCGCGTGCCTGGAAGAGGTCGCGTTGCGAATGAAATTCATTACGCAATCGAATCTCGCGAAAATCATCGATCAACTTCCAAGCGGCGATTACCGCGAATACTTGCGAATGGTCTGCGACGAAGGTCCGACCGCCGGTCCTGAGCCGGTCGGCTAGCGAATAGTTAATCCCGGTTGCGCGGTGAAGCCATCGGTGCCGCAGGGCCATTATGGAAATTATAATGAACGGCATACCCCTTGCTGCGATAACACCTTACCAATGGTTTTACGTAAAGCCTTCGGCCAGAACGGTTCTACCCTGATCGAATCGACGATCGCAGCAAGCATTTGCGCTCTTTTCCTCGGCTCGCTCTTTGCCATGAACACTTCGACCATGGGGACAATCAAAGTGGCGCGCGAAACCGCTTGGGCCAGCCAGATTCTGCAGCAGCGCGTCGAAGCAATGCGCATTGCCAATTGGCATCAGATTACGGACGCCGACTGGATCCAGGCGAATCTCCTGAATGCGGATTCGCCCGGAAGCAATGGGCTCAAGAACCTTTCCGAGACGCTCACATTAATCCCCTACGGCAGCAGTTCGACGACGACGACTGTGCTTACGCGCACGAGCGGTTCATGCAGCATTACCAGCCGCAATTCATCGCTCCTGACTGAAAATGCGGTGAAAGTTGTCTGGACCGTCAACTTCACCGGAGCGCCTAATGATCGCGCCTCCAGCCGACAAACAGTTGCAATTGTGGCGAAGGGAGGGGTGGCGAAGTGATGACCGAGCCCGGAGAAATTATGCGCGGCCACCCGGGAAAGGGCGCCCTCGGCGGATTCCTTCTTTCGGAAATGATGATTTCAACTCTGATTTTTTCCGCGATCAGTCTTGCCCTGCTCATGGGATTCACAGCGCTTGAGCGCAATTATTCGGCGACGACGGATTTCGCGCTCAATCATTCCGATCAGATGCGCATTTCCGATTATCTCGCGCTGGACTTGAGACGCGCCCTCTCTTTGCAAACCGCCGCCAACGACACGACAATTTACATTCCGAGTTATTACGACACGGTTGGCACTCCCCAAACGCCAGTGCTAGACGGAAACGGAGGAGTTTATTACGGAGCGCCCGGCAGTTCCGTTAAGGTTCATTATTATCTTTCCGGCGGCACGATTTTTCGCCAACAGGATAACGCAAATCCCATTGCCCTAGCCGTTAACGTTCAAGATTTTACGTTTAATGTCACCGACGCAGGCAAAGTTGTTTACACGCGCATCACTTTTAATCCAACTTTCCTCTCCGGAGGACGCGCTAGCGCCGATGCCACCGCCGCGACCGCTTTTTACAATACGACGCTTCTCCGAAATACGCGGACCGACAATCAAATCGGAGTGTACTGATGCACCAGCGCAACAGCACCGTTCAAGGAAGCATTTTGGTTTGGACTGTCTTGACGATCGCCATCCTCTCCATTTTGGCGACAGAAGTCGTTCGGCTCGTCTCTATAAAATATGAAAGCGCGCTTCAGACTGCTACCTGGCAGGAAGCGCTGCTCGCGGCCGAGTCCGGAATCGATCTCGCGATTGTCGAGTTGCGGAAATCTCTTTTTCCAGTCCCAAACCACGCCTGGGATGGTTGGAATAACACTCCCGGGAACGGGGTCGTCAGTTACGGATTGACCACGATCCCAAATGCGGGTTTGACCGGGACGCC
>WNGP01011009.1_pt1 | contig 10466 bp, 10 predicted proteins | sample 5407671 | NCBI WGS metagenome assembly WNGP01 (sample SAMN13153381, study PRJNA577476) | soil metagenome | isolation source: 40 cm soil or saprolite under Garry oak tree replicate 2 | place: USA:California | collected 2016-06-15
TCTGCCCGGCGGCTCCGCGCTGGGCCTGCTCGACGACTATCCCACGCGCTCGGGTTTCGTCATCACGCCCGTCGTCTTCTCGAGCGATCATCTCGGTCCGTTGACGCCCAACCCGTCGGAAGTGGCGCGCCTCTACCGGGTGCCCTTCGCCGATCTCGAGCGGCCTGACCTGCCCCGCCTCGTCTCCATCCCCGAGAGCGATCGTCCGGTGATCCAGCTGCCGATTCTCGGCGCCCTCATCCACGCCCCGACCGCGGCCGTGATCTACCAGATGCTCGAGGTCGTGGCGCGGGGCAGGTCGACGCGCGTGGACCATTTCGAACAGCCCGTCTGGGCCTGGCGATAGATCAGGAGAACTTCATGGGACGGCTCGATGGGCAGATCGCGATCGTCACAGGGGCGGGAACCGGCATTGGCCGATCGACGGCGCTCATGCTCGCCGCGGAAGGCGCGCACGTGGTGGTGACGGGCCGCCGCCGCGCGCCCCTCGACGCCGTCGTCGCCGAGATCGAGAAGGCGGGCGGCAAGGCCGTGGCCCGCGAGGCCGACGTGGCCAAGTCCGTCCAGGGACGCGCGCTCGCGGAGTGGGTGATCAAGGAGCAGGGGCGCGTGGACATCCTGATCAACAATGCCGGCCACTCGAGCAAGGCGCGCAACGCCCGCTGGGTGCCGCTTGACGAGTGGGAGGCCGTGATCAACGTCAACCTGACGGGCGTGTTCGCCCTGACCCAGGCCGTGCTGCCGAGCATGATCGAGCACGGCGGGGGCACCATCGTGACGGTGGGCTCGATGGCCGCCCTGAAGCCCGGGCTCATCGGCGGGGCGCCTTACGGGGCGGCCAAGGCGGGGGTGCTCAACTTCATGGGGCACCTGCACACCGTGCTCCGCGACAAGGGCATCCGTGCGACCACCGTGATGCCCGCGGAGGTGGACACGCCCATCCTCGACAATCGGCCGCTGCCCCCCGATGACAAGGCGCGCGCCACCATGATGCTGCCCGAGGACGTGGCGCAGGCGATTCTCCTCTGCGTCACGTTGCCCGCGCGCACGGTGGTGGAGGAGATGGTCCTGAGCCCGACGCGCACGCGCGACCAGAGCCGGGACATCGAGGTCTCCCGCAATCTGGGAGCGCCTCCGGGAGCGAAGTAGTCTCAGTTACGCGCGATAGTCTCGGTGCCAGAGATCGAGATAGTCTCGCGCGTTCTTGAGGATGTCCTCGACCTCCGCCGGGCTCATCTTGCGGATGGGCTTGGCGGGCACGCCCATGACGAGCCAGCCCGCCGGCACCACCTTGCCCTCCGGGACCAGGGCCCCGGCGGCAACCTGTGCGCCTTCCTCCACCACCGCGCCCGTGAGCACCACGGCCCCGATGCCGATCCGCACGTTGTCCATGATGGTGCACGCGTGGACCACGCAGCGATGGCCGATGGTGACGCCGGCTCCCACGATGCACGGAAACTCGGGCGTCACGTGCAGGACAGAGTTGTCCTGGACATTGGAGTTCCGGCCGAGAGTGACGTAGTTGTCCTGGTCGCCCCGCAGCACGCTGAGCGGCCACACGCTGGCGCCTTCCTCGATGGTCACGTCGCCGATGACCTGGGCGGAAGGATCGACCCAGGCCGCGGGGTGCACGCGCGGCGTGCGGCCGGGGACGCTGCGGATCACGGCTGCTCCTATTTCCCGGTCCAGCGCGGCGGGCGCTTCTCGAGGAAGGCGGTCATTCCTTCGCGGAAGTCGGCGCTGGTGTAGGTCAGCGAGATGAGGTCGTCGCCGCCTTCGAGGCGACGGCGCTCCTGGATGCGGCGCACGGCCTCCTTGGTCACCCGCAACGTGATGGGCGCGTGCGATGCGAGCTCTGCCGCCACGGCTTTCACGCGCGCCTCGATCTCGGCGCCCGGCACGATCTCGTGGACGAAACCCGCGCCGTGCGCCTCCTCCGCCGTCAGGAGGCGCGCCCGCATGATCATCTCCTTGACCCGCGAGGGACCGAAGAGGTCCACGAAGCGCGAGTAGTTCTCCATGGAGAGGCAGTTCCCGAGGGTGCGGGCGATGGGCGCCCCGAAGCGCGACTCGGGCGTGGCGATCCTGACGTCGCAGACAGCGGCGATGGCGAAGCCGCCGCCCACCGCGAAGCCCTCGATCTGCGCGATGACGGGCTTGCCCACGCGCTCGAGCCGCCCCGTCCGGCGCTCGCCGTCCCGCTCGTACTGGATCCCGTCCTCCGCGGTCTTGAAGCTCTTGAACTGCGAGATGTCGGTGCCCGCCACGAAGGCCTTGCCGCCCGCCCCCCGCAGCACGAGCACGCGTACGGAGTCGTCGGCGTCCACTTCCTCGCAGGCCTGGTAGAGCCGCTCGTACATGTTCCACGTCAGGGCATTGCGGGCCTCGGGACGGTTGAAGGTCAGCGTCACCACGGGGCCGTCGCGGGTAAGGAGGACTTCCTGCGCCTGGCTATCGGTTGCCACGGTGTGAACCTCCCTGAATTGGCTGCCCGGCATGGTAGCACGCCGACGGGGCGCGGCAGGGAGGTGACGGAATCTGCCAATCGACTTCAGGGAGGCTCATGCAAGTGGCCGCGCGATTGGGGATTTCCCGTCGGCCCGAAGCTTGCTCTCCTGGGGGCTAAACGCTTGCGTTCCTGCCTGCGTCGTACCGGCAGTGCAGTGACTCTCACCCATGGAGGACGACCGATGGCTCGATGGACGACCTTGGTAGTGAGCGGGGCAATCTTCGCGACCGCCTGGATTCCCGCCGCGTGGGCTCAGACCAGTTCCCCGCCGGCGCCGACGGCGCCGCCCACGCCCGATCCTCAGGTGCAGCAGGACCGGCGCGAGCTCCGTCGCGATCGCCGCGACCTGAGGCAGGACCGACAGGACATCAGGCAGGACCGGCGCGACATCACGCAAGACAAGCAGGACATCCGTAGTGACCGGAAGGATATCTACTCGGACCGGCGCGATCTCCGGCAGGACCAGAAGCAGCTCCAGCAGGACAGGGCCGCGGGCAACACCGAGGCCGTGAAGAAGGATCGGGCCGAGATCGCCGGCGACCGCAAGGATCTTCGTGGCGATCGGCGCGACCTCTACCGTGACCGCAAGGACCTTCACAACGACCGCAAGGATCTCCGCGCGGACAACCGCGATCGCCGCGAGGACCGCCGCGAGGTCAACCACGACAAGGCGAAGCTCTACAGGGACAAGAAGGCGGCCGGCGCGAAGTAGCGTGACCACGAGCGCGCACCGATCTCGGGCGATCCTGAGATCGGAGCGCGCTCGGACCTACCGGCGGGGCTGATCGAGGCGGAAGACCATCTGGGTGGGCCGGACGAATCGCAGGGCCACGAGCAGGACGAGCATCACGGTGACCATGTACATCACGGCCATGGCGTCGACGGAGTACACGGGTCGGACGCCACCCGCGAAGACGTTGTAGAAGAGGGCGACGACGAGGGTCTGCGAGCCCGCCCCGGAGACGAGGAAGGTCAGCTCGAAGTTCGAGACGGTGTTGACGAGGATGAGGATCCCCGCGGTGAGGAGGCCGGGCACCGTCAGGGGGAGAAGGATGCGGCGAAAGACCTGGAACCGAGTGGCACCCATCATGGCCGCGCCCCACTCCAGATTCACGCTGATCTGCTCGATGAAGGGCATCAGGATGAACACGGCCAGGGGCACCATGGGCACGAGGTTGGCGAGGACGACCCCCGTCACTGTCCCCCCGATGGCGTAGCGGTACAGGGTCGTGGCGAGGGGAATCCCGTAGGTCATCTGGGGAATGAGAAGGGGCAGGAAGTAGAGCAGGAGCAGGAGAGCCTTCCCGCGAAAATTCCTCCGGGCGAGGATATAGGCGGCGGGGAACCCGAGGACGAGGGCCAGGACCACGACGGCGAGGGCCACGAAGACCGTCACGCCGAGCACGCGCCCGAGGTCGAAGTTCGTCCACGCGTACTGGAACCATTCCGTCGTGAACCGCGCGGGCAGGGGCGTCCCGAACCATCTCTTGGCGAAGGCGCTGACCACCACGTGGCTGACGATGCCGAGAAGATTCAAGATGAACCCGAGCACGAACATGTAGAGGGCGAGATTCCACAGACGTCCGCGCATGATGGCTAGCGCTTCCCGACGCCCATGGTCGGGGCCATCACCAATCGTCGCCTGAACAGGACGATGACGACGAGGCCCGCGAGCTGGAAGAGACCCATCACCACCGCGATGGCCGAGGCGTACGACATGTCGTAGTGCTCGAAGGCCTGCTGGTAGGCCGCGATGGCGATGGTGCGCGTGGCTCCAGCGGGCTGGCCGAGCAGGATGGCCGAGGGAAATACCCCGAAGCTCAGGACGAACACGAGGGCAAAGGCGATGGCCAGCCCCGGGGCGATGAGAGGAAGCATCACCCGGGAGAAGACGATCCACGGCCCGGCCCCGAGAGTCCTCGCCGAGCTCTCGAGGCTCGGATCGATGCCCGAGATGTAGCCCAGGAGCATGAGGAAGCAGAAGGGAAACTGCTGCATGAACAGCGACAGCATCACGCCTGTGTAGTTGTGGGTCAGGGTCAAGGGCTCCTGGAGCAGGCCCGCGGCCAGGAGGATCTGGTTGAACCAGCCGCGGCCTCCGTAGAATCCCAGGATGCCCTCGGCGAGGAGGATGACGCCGAGGGAGATGGGTAGCACCAGAATGGTGGTGATCGTCCGCTCGAGCCAGATCCCCCGTCGCATCCCGTAGGCGAGGAGGAGGGCGACGGCCACGACCACGACGGTGTTGGGGACGGCGATGCCGAAGGTGATCCACACCGTGCGGTACTGCCACTCGTCGGAGAAGAAGGCGACGTAGTTCGCGAGGCTGAGGCCGATCTGCTTGGCCGGGCGCAGGCTCAGGTAGATCCCGTTGAGAAACGGGTACACGAACATGATCACCACGTAGAGGAGCGAGGGCAGGAGACAGACGACGGCCATCGCGTCGAGCTCGCTCGCCCCGCCCACGCGGCGCCGTCTCACGCGGCGGGCTCCCGCGGGAGGAAGATCACCTTCTCGGCCGGGAACGTCACGGTCACCGGCTCATCGGGGGCGAGGGAGCGCGGCGTGCGCATCCACACCCTGGGCCCGGCCTCCAGGGTGAGGACCGCCTCGTTTTCCCGTCCGAGATACTCGACGATCTCGACCTTGCCCCGGAATCGATTGGCCCCTCCGCCCTCGGAGGCGAGCTCGACGTCGTCGGGGCGGATGGCGGCCACCGCGGCCGCGCCCGGCAGCAATGGGTGGCGCGCCCGTCCCCTCACGCGCATGCCCTGGCCCGCTCCCTCCACCCCGTGGGCGTCCACGGCCGTGACCTCCACGGGGAAGAAGTTGCGGAACCCCATGAAGTCGGCCACGAAGAGGCTCTGTGGCCGGTCGTGGATCTCGGAGGGTGGGCCCGCCTGGACCACCACGCCGTCCCGCATGACCACGACCCAGTCGGAGAGCGAGAGGGCCTCCGTCTGATCGTGGGTGACGTACACGGAGGTGAGGCCGAGGCGGGCGTGGATGCGCTTGATCTCCGCCCGCATCTCGATCCGGAGCTTGGCGTCGAGGTTGGACAGGGGCTCGTCCATGAGGAGCAGCCGCGGGTGCAGGACGAGGGCCCGCGCAATGGCCACCCGCTGCTGCTGGCCTCCGGAGAGCTGGCTGGGGTAGCGCTCCTCGAGTCCCGGAAGCTGCACGAGGTCGAGCATCGCGCGCACGGCCTCCCGGATCTCGGGCTCAGAGCGGCGCTGGAGCTGGAGGCCGAAGGCGATGTTGCCGAAGACGGTCAGGTGAGGGAAGAGGGCGTAGTTCTGGAAGACCATTCCGAAGCCGCGCCTCTCCGGGGGAAGGTGGTCGATGCGCTCGTCATCGAGCCACACCTCTCCGTCGCTCTGCGGGATGAGCCCGGCGATGATGTTCAGCGCCGTCGACTTGCCGCACCCGCTCGGCCCGAGGAAGGTCACGAACTGACGGCCGCGCACTTCGAGGGCAAAGTCGCGGAGGACCGTCTTCGCCCCGAAGCGCTTGGTCAGCCGGAAGCGCAGCGAGTGGAGCGGCTGGCTCACTGCTTCTTGATCTTCTGCGCCCCCACTTCCTTGTCCCAGCGCTCGATGGCGTAATTCAGCCTCTTCACCTCGAGCATGGGCGTCACCTTCCATTTCTTTCCGATCTCGTCGTACTCCGGCCGCCAGATCTCCTTCACGTATGTCTGCAGGTCGGGCGGAGCCTTGTCCAGGGTCGCCGCCTTGATGGAGGGCCCGATGAACGCGCGCCACGTCAGGACCTGCTGCTCGGGTCGGCGCATGAACTTCATGAGGTCCAGGACCACCTCCAGCTCGGCGGGGGAAATGCCCTTGGGGATGGCCCAGTAGTGGCCGTCGATCACGAAGGTCGTGTTCTCCAGGATGGTGATCTTCGATTCGGGCGGAATCATGCCCTCGGCGCGCGGCTTCATGTCCCACTCCATGATGCCGGCGATCATCCACCGCTGCTCCTGGGCGAACTCCTTCAGGGTGAAGCCCGTCCCCGTGGGGTAGTACTCGATCGATTGCCCGAGCTCCTTGAGGAAGGCCCACGTCTTGTCCCAGCCCTTCTCCGGATCCTTCGGGTCCCGGTCCTTGAGGACATAGGACATGCCGGCCAGGATGGAGCGCCCGGGGCCGCTGTTGGCGGGGCGGGCGTAGAGAAACTTGCCGGGATTGGCCTTGGCCCAGGCCAGGAGCTGCTCCGCCGTCTTCGGCGGGTTCGGCACTTTCTTCGGGTTGTAGATCAGGACGGGTCCGCCATTGCTGACCACGGACGGCAGCAGGTACCCCTCGGCCTCGTCCTGCAAGGCGCGGCCGGCCTCCGTCAGCTCGTCCTTTGGAAACATCTTGTCGTAGGTGGGAAAGAGCTTGACGAGCTGGCCCGCGGAGACGAGCTGGGAGGCCGCGGACTGTCCGGTCATGATCAGGTTGATGTCGAGTCGGCCCGCGTCCTGCTGGGCCTTGATCTTGGCGGGCAGCTCGGGCTCGGGAGCCCGCTGCGTCTTGATCTCCTTGACCTTGTTCGGGAAGGCCTTCTTGTAGTTGTCCAGGATCACCTGGACCGAGCTGAGGTCACCGGCCACGTCGATCACGGAGATCGTGACAGGCTGCTGCGCTTCTGCGGTTCCAGTCAAGACGCCACTCCCGTAGGCCGCCAAGGCGGCGCCCAGGGCGAGGAGCGGGAGCACGGCGAGAAGCCACCATCTGTGCGGTCGACGTCGACCCATGTAGAGCCTCCTGCGGCCCATGATCCGGGCCGGCGTCACGAGTGGGGAGCGGAGCACGGGCTTCGGAAGAGGCGCGAGCGCGACGCGACTATCAGCTCGAGGTAGCCGGGCGCGGCCAGGGCCGCGAAGGCCGTAGCCACCGGGAGATCTCTTTCCTCGTACCAGCCGGCCTCGTGCAGGAGGTTGATGGTGCCGAGCGTCCGCTCGTTCCAGACGACGGGCACGTTGAGCACGGACTGGCAGCCGAGAGAGAGGATCAGCTCGTGGTCGAAGAAGACGGCGCGGATGTCGTCGGCCGTCCGGCCCACGTACGGCCGTCGCTCGCGGAAAAGCCGCTCCGTCCATGCCGAAGGTGTCACCGGCTTACGCCCGCCCACCGGATAGGTCGCGGGCTGGTTGCTGTAGTGACGCTCCGACTGCGCGGCGTCGGCATGATAGACGAGCACGGTGAAGAGCTTGTGACCGATGACGGCGCCCATGGCGGTATCGAGAGCCGCGAAGAGCGCATGGGGCTGGCCGGACTCGCCGCCGGCCCGCGCGACGGCGACCAGGTGAGGCAGCGGATCTGCGAGAAGCGTCATGATGGCGGGGATACTACCGTATCCGCCGCAGCGTGTGCGCTATACTCCCGTCCGTCGATGATCGCCGCCGTGCTTGCCTGGTGTCTGCTCGTTTCGGTCCTCGTCGAGCCCGCCTGGCCGCAGGACCAGCCTCCACCGCCTCCGCCCATTCCCGTGCCGGAGATCTCCGCGCGGTCGGAGGAGATCGTGGCCTCCCTCAAGGCGCTCGACGAGCGGCTGGCCGTCAGCGCGGAGCTCGCGAACATCGAGGCCCGGCTCCCCGCCATGACCGGCCGGATCCAACGCCAGCTGATCGAGACTCAGCGGCTGCTCGACTCCGAGCCGCCGCTGGCCGTGCTGGCCAATCTCGCGGACGCGTGGCGGGGCATCGCCACGGATATCGCGGCATGGTCCGACCTCTTGACGCGCGAGGCGATCGTGGTGGAGGGCGAGCTCGACCGCCTCAACCGGCTTGCCGATCAATGGGCGCGCACGCGCGAGGAGGCGCGGCGCTCGCAGGCGCCCTCGACCGTGCTCCAGCGTATCGACATCACCACCACCGCCATCGGCCTCAGCCGGAACACCGCGCTGAGTCGACGGGCCAGCATTCTGAGCCTTCAGGCCCGGGTGGCCCAGCAGCTGGCCCTCGTCCAGGATGCGCAGGCGCGAGTGGCCCGGGCGCGCGGACTGGATCTGGCGATGCTCTTCCGCCGCGACAGCCCCCCGGTGTGGCGCGACGCCGACCGAGGGCCCGTGCCCTGGCGGGAAGTCCCCACCAAGCTCTGGGCGGGGCTGGTCAGCGAAGGCAGGCTCCTCGCGCAATTCATGGCCGACCGCCCGGAACGAGCCATCATCCACGCCTTGCTCTTCGTGGCCTTGCTCATCTTCCTCCGGATGGGTCACCGTCGCGCGCGACACTGGAGCGAGGACGACCCGGATCTGGCGATGCTCTTCCGCCGCGACAGCCCCCCGGTGTGGCGCGACGCCGACCGAGGGCCCGTGCCCTGGCGGGAAGTCCCCACCAAGCTCTGGGCGCCGGGCCTCGAGCAGCGGATCTTCGTGGTCGAGATGCTGGTCGCGGTAGCCGTGATCATGATCGAGCGAGGTCTGGTGCGCCGGAACGAGGCCGCGGCCTCATCCGTGGCCTCTTCATCCAGAGTGGTGGTACCTCCGCCGCTCTTGTGGATCGCCCTCGCGGCGCTCCTGCTCGCGCTGGGGCTTGGCGCCGGCGGATACATGCCGATCGCGCGGCTCATCGGCGACGGGGTGCTCCGGAGCGGCTATGCCGCCATGCTGCTCTATGCCGCCGTCCGGGTGGCTGACGGCCTGCTCGCATGGGCGCTCCGCAGCTGGCCGCTCATCGGCCTCCAGATGGTCCGGCGTCACCGCGCGCTGCTCGAGCGGCGAGTTCTGCGCCTTCTCCGGTGGGTGGCGATGTTCCTGTGGATCGCGTTGACGCTCGACGCGCTGAGCCTGCTCGATTCCGTCCGGGAGATCCTCTCCGTCGGTCTGGCCGCCTCGGTCACCCGGGGCACCATCACCATCTCGCTGGGGGACGTCCTCGCCTTCGTCGTCACGGTCGCCCTGGCGTTCCTCGCTTCGCGATTCGTGCGGTTCGTGCTCGAGGAGGATATTTATCCTCGACTCTTGCTCGCACGGGGCCTGCCCTATGCGCTGTCCGTCCTCATCCACTACGCCATCCTGCTCCTGGGCTTCCTGCTGGCGGTGGCGGCCCTGGGCGTGGACATGAACCGGGTCACCTTCCTGACGGGCGCCTTCGGTGTGGGCGTGGGCTTCGGCCTGCAGTCCGTCGTCAACAACTTCGTCTCGGGCATCATCCTGCTGCTGGAGCGTCCGGTCCAGGTGGGCGACGTGATCCAGCTGGGCGACCTCGAAGGGATCGTCCGCCGCATCGGGATCCGCTCCACCACGGTCCGCACCTGGCCGGGCGCCGAGGTGATCGTGCCGAATGCCAGCCTGATCTCCGACCGGGTCACCAACTGGACTCTGTCGGATCGCCGGCGCCGCATCGATCTGCCGGTCGGCGTGGCCTACGGGGCAGACCCCGAGCGGGTGCTCGATCTCCTGCGTGTCACGGCGCTGGCCGTGCCCGGGGTCATCCCTGAGCCGGCGCCCCTCGCGTTGTTCAAGGACTTCGGGGACAGCGCGCTCGATTTCGAGATCCGCGCCTGGACGGATCGGTTCGAGGATTGGCTGATCGTCAAGAGCCGACTCGGCGTCGCGGTCAATGCCGCGTTCAAGAACGCCGGGATCGTCATCCCGTCTCCCCAGCGCGAGGTCACCATCCGCTTCCCTCCTCGAGAGGAGACCTGACCCATGTCCCGGAAGTCCTTCACCGTCGCCATCGTGGGGCTCGGCTTCGGCCGCGCCCACATCCCCGCCTTCCAGGCTCACGGCTGCGAGGTGATCGCCCTCTGCCAGCGCGATGAGGCGGCGGCGCGGGCGCTGGCGAAGCGCTACGGCGTGCCTCGCGTGTTCGACCACTGGGAGCGGATGCTGGCAGAGTCCAAGCCGGAGATCGTGGTGATCGCCACTCCGCCCGCCCTCCACGAGGCCATCGCCCTCGCCGCGCTCGGGGCGGGCTGTCACGTGCTCTGCGAGAAGCCGCTCGCCATGAACGCGGCGCAGGCCCGGTCCA
>WNGP01008406.1_pt1 | contig 10465 bp, 6 predicted proteins | sample 5407671 | NCBI WGS metagenome assembly WNGP01 (sample SAMN13153381, study PRJNA577476) | soil metagenome | isolation source: 40 cm soil or saprolite under Garry oak tree replicate 2 | place: USA:California | collected 2016-06-15
CAGCGGGCTGAGCACGTAGACCGCGACCAGGACGAGGATCCCTGGATGGTCGCCGAAGAAGGTACGCAGCATCCGCAGCAGCGCCAGGCACGTGATGGCGAGCAGCACCAGCGTGGCGGCTGAGGTCAGCGCCCAGTCGGCCGGGGAGATCTTGACGAGGAACCAGGCGATCGCGTATCCGAGCGGCGTCAGATGGCCCGCGTCGACCCACATCAGGTACGTCCAGGTGAGCCCGGTGTGCGAAGCGCGTTCCAGGTAGATGAAGTCGTCGAACCGGAAGAACGAATGCGACAGCAGAATTGCTTTCCACCAGAGTGAAACCGCGATGAGCGCCAGGGAGCCGATGATGACGCCGTTGCTGCGCAGCCACGTCCCTGCCCTCGTGAGCTCCACGCTCGGCACCTGGGCCGACGGTGTCTGGATCTCCGTCACCTGTGCTCCAATCACCTGCTGCGGGCTGCGGCGAAGGGGATGCCCGTGTGCTCGCTGCCGACGATGTTACCGAGCGCAAGCGGACGTTTTGCGGCTGTTCTGACCGGCACGTGTCACCGTAAGATAACTGAATTCCTAAATATAGCGATGCTGGCGTACATCGCCTGGGTCGTTCGGTCTATGCTCGCGCTGGGCTGATGCAGCGACCGGCCGGAAAGCAGGATCCAACGATGCGTCGTACCGCGCAGACTCTGGCCGTGGCAGGCGCCATCATCGGGATGGGGCTGACCGCTCTCCCGGCCGCGGCACAGAGCCAGGGCGCCGTCGGCGTCGCCGGCAAGGCGCACACGCAGCGCTCGGCGCCAGGGCCGACAGCGGCCCAGCGCAAGGCTCTGGAGCGGGCCAAGCGACTCCTGGCGCTTCGCAATCAGCACGGCTCCATCGTCGGCCTCGTCCGGGGCCCTGACGGCGCCCGCGAGGGCAACGTGTGCGTGGTGGCGACCAGCCCGCTCGCTACTCGCAAGGCGTACACCAGGCCGGATGGCCGGTTCGTCATCGCGGGCCTGCCCCGCGGCGCCTACCGCGTCGAATACCGCGGCTGCTCACCCGTCAGCAAGTTCACCGGCCAGTGGTACGGCGGCCTGACCCGTGACTCAGCCAAGCCGGTCCTGGTGACCGGCTCCTCAGCCCCGGTCAGGCTCGCTCCGGTCAGGCTCGGGATGATCTCACCGCGGTTCCTGCGCCCGGCGGCGACCAGGCCGCAGCCGAGTCCTGCGCAGCGCATAGACAAGGCGATACGCGGGCTCGTCTCCGGCCCCGCGGTCCAGGCGCCGGCGAGCGCCAGAAAGATCGCGCACATCTCGGGACGGGTGACGACCAGGGCCGGTCGCCCGCTCGCCAGGATCTGCGTCCTCGCGACGTCGCCGCATAGCAGGTTCCTGTTCGGGCCGGTCGTCCGCACCTCCAAGACCGGCCAGTTCCGGCTCAGGGTCAGGCCCGGCAAGTACGTCGTCGACTTCCTCCCGCTCTGCGCGAGCAAGGGCAACTTCGCCCCGCAGCTGTGGAAGGCCGCCGGCTCGGTCAGCGAGGCGACCGTCCTGCACATCAAGGCGCATCAGAACATCACGCACATCGATGCGGCGCTCGGCGTCGGCGCCGTGATCACGGGCCGTGTGCACGCGCACAGGAACCCGCACCCGTCACTCGGCGGCCTGTGCGTGGAAGCTGACGGCACCGCCGGCCAGCGGCTCTTTGTCGGGATCGCCGTGACGCGGTCGGACGGAACGTTCCGGCTGCCGAGCCTGGCAACCGGGAAGTATCACGTCGCGATCTTCCCCGGCTGCGGCCACGCCTCGTCCCCGTACCTGCCCGTCCGGCTGCGCACGCTGGTGGCAGTGACCAACGGCAAGGTCACCTCCGGCGTCACGGCGTTCGTGAAGCTGGGCGGCACGATCTCGGGGAGGGTCAAGGACGCGAGCGGTACGGCGCTGGCGGGGATCTGCGTGGAGGCGTTCTCCGAGCAGAGCTTCTCGTTCGCCTCGGCAGCCACAGCCGCCAACGGAACCTACCGGCTGATCGGGCTGGCCAAGGGCAGCTACGAGGTGGACTTCTTCCCCGGCTGCGGCAACCGCCGACCGTTCGCCGACCTCACCTACCCCAGCGCGGTCACCGTGCGGCAGGGCAAGGTGACGCCGCACATCGACGCCATCATGCTGCTCGATGGATCGCTGTCGGGGACGGTTACGAACTCCGACGGCCAGCCGCTCGGCGGCATCTGCGTGGTGGCTCAGAGCAGCAGCTTCGGCTTCGCCTTCGCGCGGACGCACGCGGACGGCACCTACAGCGCGAAGCGGGTGCCGCCAGGCAACTACGACGTTGAGTTCGTCCCGGGCGGCCAGATCTCTGACTGCGGCAACAAGGGCAACTACCTGCCCGTGGACGTGAACGCCACAGTCACCAGCCAAGTCAACACGACGCTGAATGCGACGCTGCCGACTGGCGGCATCATCAGGGGCGTCGTGCTAGACCCGCACGGCAAGCCGCTCGCCGGGGTCTGTGTCTTCTCCACTGCCGAGTTCGGCGGCCAGGCCGTGACCAAGAGCGATGGCTCGTATCAGATTCGGCAGCTCTTTAGCGGCGACTACTTCGTCGGCTACGAGGGCGGGTGCGGGAACCGCGGCAGCGTGGCCCCGCTGGCCTACAAGTCCGATCCGACCTTCTTCGGCCCGACCAACATCTCAGTCACCGCAGGCAAGGTCACTAATGGAATCAGCGTCAGGCTGCGTCCGGGCGGCACGATCACCGGCCGCGTCTCCGATCAGGCGGGAAAGCCCGTCAGCGGGGTCTGCGTAATCGCCCAGGCTTTCACCGGCGGTGGAGGCGGCCTGAATGGCTTCGGTGTTTTCGAAGTCGAGCGTGGCGGCCGGTTCTCTGTCAACAACCTGGCGCCAGGCCAGTATGGACTGCTTTTCTTTGGCCTGTCCGCTAAGCACCGATTCTGTGGTCCTTCGCCGTACGCGACTCAGCAGTTCTTCCGGCAAGGCTCTGGCGCGCCACTCGACCTGGTCTCGGTGCCTGGCGGGAGGATCACTGCGGGCGTCAACGCCAGACTCACGCTGGCCGGCAAGATCACCGGCGTTGTGCTGAGCATGGCGGGCCGGCCGGTCTCGGGTATCTGCGTGACCGCGACTAACCCCCGCACGGGCGCGACCGACACCGAGTTCAGCGGCAGCCACGGCAAGTACACCATCGGCGAGCTGACCTGGGGCCGGTACCAGGTGGAGTTCTCTAGCTGCGGTGGCGACTTCGCGTTCTTCGGCATCACGGGCCTGAACTGGGCGAACCAGTGGTACAAGGACCACTCGTCGCAAGCGGCTGCCGACCCCGTCGTTGTACGGCCGGCCAAGACGACGGCGAACATCAACGCGGCGCTGACGAAGGGCGGCACCATCACCGGTCAGGTCGTCTACCAGCCGACGCAGCGGCCGATCTCTTTCACCTGCGTCTTCGCCTACACCCCAGATTTCAGCAACTTCAGCTTCGGCCTCACCGACCGGCGCGGCCGCTACCTGGTGGACGGGCTGAGCGCCGGCCGGTACATCCTCGAGTTCGACCCCTGCTCTGGCGAGTCTGGGCTCGCTGGTCAGATCAGGGCCGGTCGGGTGCATGTGGTGGCTGGCCAGGCCGTGCACAACATCAATGAGCAGATCAAACTTGGCGGATCGGTGTCCGGCGTAACATCGGCGCGCCTTCCCGGCGGCAGCACCCAGCCCGCGCCGGGTACCTGCGTCGAACTTCTGCCGCTGAGCCAGACGGCGTCCGCTGCCCTGACGTTCGCGACGGGAGGCGGCGGCTACCTCGCCACCAACCTCGCGGCGGGGAAGTACGAGATCCTTGCCGGAGACCCATTCTGCTCGAGCGACTCGCCGACTTTGACGGCGCGCCTTTCCGGGCCAGTCGAGGTCGCGTCCGGCAAGACCACCGCAGGCGCGAACGTCAGCCTGCGCGTCACCGGCTCGATCACGGGCGTCGTCAGCGGCCCCGGCGGTAAGCCGATCGCCGGGATCTGCGTCGAGGCTGTGCCGCGCCAGGGCGGCATTGGCTTCCCGGCCGCGATCACCGGCGCCGCGGGTGGCCGCTACCGGCTAGCCGATCTGCAGCCAGGCACCTACAAACTGAAGTTCACCGATGGATGCGGGGCCAGCGGCTTCGCGACTCGCTGGTACAAGAACGCGCGGACCGAGTTTGGCGGAAGGTTCGTCCACGTGACCGCCGCGACGGTCACGGGCGGCATCAATCAGACCCTCCCCCGTCGGTAAGCAGCGAGAGCCAGTGCGCGCCTGCCATCCCGCGGCGGCGCGCAGAGAGGCAACTCAGCAGGAAGGGCGTCCCCGTGCTCGGCAAGTCCCTGACACTCGCCGCGTTGGCGGGCGTGCTCGCGGGCGGCCTGACGGCCGTCCCGGCGCAGGCCGGCACCTCGGGCAAGGCAGCTCATCAGCATCACGGCGGGAGTCCGGACTCGGCGCATTCGCTCCTTCGGGCTGCGCCGCCCCCGCCGACCGCTCAGCAGGCCATGCTGCTGGCGCGCGAGCACTGGCTGAGCGAACACGCAGGCGTCCGGGAGCTGGCCGCCCTCGGTGACGCCGTCGCAGCAGTCGGCCGTGCCAACGGCGCGCTGACCGGCATCGTGCGCGGACTGGGCGGCCGTCCGGTTGCCGGCGCGTGCGTCACCGCGACCGGGCCGTCCGGCACGGTCCTCGCCAGAAGCCGCGCCAACGGCCGGTATATCCTGCCCAGCCTGCGCTCCGGCCAGTACGCCATCAACATCAGCAATTGCGCTGGAACAGCCACGTCCGCGAGCGCGGCGCCAGGAACCTACCTGTGGCCAAGGCTCCCGGCCAAGGTTGCTCTCGGCACTGGCCAGGTGAAGGCCCTCCCCGCCGTGACGGCAATCCCGGTCGGCGATGCGGCGGTGGAAACGATGCGCTCCAGCGCGTCGGCCAGCCAGTCTGGCACCGGCGGCATCTCCGGTCGCGTCTCCGGCGGCGGCCACCCCCTGAAGGGCATCTGCACGGTGGCCGAACCGGTCCATAGCGGGTTCGGCCGCGGCGCGGTCACATCAAATACAGGCGGGTACCACATCACGGGGCTGAAGCCTGGCCGCTATCAGGTGGAGTTCAGCGCAGAATTCGGCTGCGGCAACTCCGCGAATTGGCTGGATCAGTGGTACCCGGGCGTTAATTCACTGGTCCCGACGACAAAGGTTGTCGCGATCCGGGTCAAGGCCGGCAAGACGAAGACAGGCACCAACGCCCATCTGGAGATGGGCGGCGAGATCTCCGGGACAGTTCGCACCAGGGCTGGTAAGCAACTCGCGCACATCTGCATCGAGGTGCAGGGACGCATAACTGGTGTTTTCGCCAGCTTCGGATTCCGCTCCGGTCGGGCCGGTCGTTACGCACTGCACGGGCTTTTCCCTGGCCGGTACACGGTCGCGTTCTCGACGGATTGCAGCGACAACTACGTGCCGCAGTGGTGGCGGTTGCGAACGTCTCAGGCGCACGCAACACCTATCAAGATCAAGGGCACCGATATCGCACGGCACATCGACGCCGCGCTCGATCGTGGCGCGACCATCTCTGGAACGGTCAGGGCAGTGAACTCGTCGGGCAAGCCACTCGCCGGGATCTGCGTTAGCGCCGGCAGTAAGCGCGGTGACTCTGCTAACGCCGTGACCCGTAAAGACGGCACGTACCGACTGACAGGCTTGCTGGGCGGAACGTATGGAGTCTTCTTCGATCCCAGTTGCTTCGGTCAGATCTCGAATAACTTCCTGCCCCAGCACCGGTCGGTCAGCGTCAAGCGGCCTAATTCCCGCACCGGTGTGAACGCCTACCTTGCACGAGGCGCGGGAATCTCCGGGGTAGTGACGGATGCGCACAGCCACGCGGTACAAGGTGTCTGCATCCGGCTTACCAACGGGCGTGGGAACGCATTCGCTGAGTCGGACTCAGACGGCTCCTATTCGATCACCGGCCTGCCCGCCGATTCGTACATCGTCGAGTTCAGCGGCGGATGCGGCAACCCAGGCAGCCTCGCTCCGCAGTTTTACAACAATGAGTCTGGTCCCGGCTCGTCCGACCCGATCACCCTGACCGCGGGACACATCACCACGGGTATCGACGCGGCCATGCGGCCGGGCGCGACGATCTCCGGGGTCGTCACCGACGCGGCCGGGCGCAAGCTGAACGATATCTGCGTGGGGATCGCTGATCAGTCCGAGGCCGCATTCGGTCCCGACGAGTTCAACGACATCGAGTTCACCAGCGCCGGCACGTACAGCGCCTTGAACCTTGCCCCTGGGCTCTACCAGGTCAACTTCGGCTGCGGCGGCGACGACAAATACGTCAGCCACTGGTACCTGACAGACCCGCGAAATCAGTTCCCTGACCTGCTGTCGATACCGGCCGGCCGAACCAGCGGAATCAACGGCGTCATGCGCCCCGGCGGCTCGGTCACCGGAGTCGTGACTACGAAGGCGGGGCGTCCGGCCCGAGCTGCCTGCATGTACCTAGTCGACGCCAGAAGCGGGAACCAGATCCTCTCGACAGTGTTCCAGGGCGACGTAGAGAACGGCCGGTACAAGCTGACTGGCCTGGCTCCTGGCAGCTACAAGGCCTTCTTCTACGGCTGCCCCGCCAACTACGCAAGCCAGTGGTACCACGGCCGTTCGACGCAGCGAAATGCGGACCTGATCCGGGTTCGCGCCCGGCACCTGACTGCCAGCATCGACGCATCGCTCGCCGTCGGCGGGTCGATGTCCGGTCAGGTGGTCGCTCTTGCGACCGGCAAACCTGTGCGGAACGAGTGCGTGGACGCCTTCGGCCAGGCGACGCAGAGCTTCGGTTTCGCTCAGACTGACAAGACCGGCCACTACACCATGCACGGGCTGGCGACGGGACGTTACGCCGTCTCGTTCTCTCGGTGCTATGCCAAAGGCCCCGACCTGGCCGGATCGACCAGGGCTGGTCTCGTGCGCGTGACCGCGCCGCACACCACGTCCGGCATCAACGCCCGGCTCGGTGCGGGAGCATCTGCCTCTGGAACGGTGACAGGCGGCGCGCAGCCGCGCCCGCAGATCGGCACCTGCGTCGAACTCTTCCCGCTCAGCCCGACTGGTACGTTCGGCTTCGCAGAGACCGGGATCGACGGGACCTAAACGGCGACCGGACTGGCCGCTGGTCAGTACCGGGTCTACTTCAACGACCCCACCTGCTTCTTCGGCGGAATCTCGCTCGCGTCACAGTGGTACAACGGCGAGCCGACTGCCGCGACCGCCGACACCATCACGGTGACGGCGGGCAGCACGACTAGCGGGATCGACGCCACGCTGCAGCCGTTCGGGAGCATCACGGGGACCGTGACGGGTCCGGGGCAGGCACCAATCAGCGGCGAATGCGTTACCGCCGTCCCGATAGGCAAGGACTTCGCAGGGTTCTTCGCGCCCGAGGTCGCGATCACGACGACGACCGGGAGTTACTCCCTGCTCGACGTGCAGCCGGGCCGGTACAAGGTGAGGTTCAGCGCCGGGTGCGGGAACTCCGGGTTCACGACGCAATGGTGGCAGGACGCCAGCTCGCGGGCGAGCGCGACGGTGAGCGGCGGCGCCGTGGTCTCCGGAATCGACGCGGCCCTGAGGCGCTAGCTGGCTATTCGAACAGCACGTACACCTTGCGGATCGTCTCGTGGATCTGCCAGGTGCCCGCCCAGCCGCGCGGGAACACCGCGATGTCGCCAGGCCCGATGTCGGTCGGCGCGCCACCGTCCGGGGTGACCGTCATCCGGCCGGCCAGGATCTGCACGAACTCATGGGTCTCGAGCTTCCAGTACGACGGCCCGGGCGTGCACTCCCACACGCCGGCCTCCTGGTCGCCGTCCTGCCACAGGGTCAGCCCTCTCGTGGTCATCTCCTCGCCGGTGGCCTCCTCGAGCGGACCCCAGTCCTCGAGCTCGGCGGTCGCGGCAGCGGCGAGATACGGCGTCGCGGGGGTGCTGTCCGTCATGGCGTTCCTTCCTGCTGGTGAACTCAGGCCTGCGAGGTTGTCTTCTCCGGGGAGGCCTGCGCATGCGGCGTCTTTTCCGGGAAGGCCTGCGCGTGCGGCGTCTTTTCCGGGAACGGCAACGCGATAGGGTCGGTCGCCAGGCGGCTGTTCCCGTGCTCGTCGAACCGGTCAAGGCCGAGGTCGCTGACATCAGTCACCGATGAGCGACCGTTCAGCGCGACATCGGCCGCCGCCCTGGCCACAGCCGGACCCCACATCATCCCGTGGCCGCCGGCACTAGCCACGGTGGTCCCGTTGATCCTCTGATCAGAAATGATCGCCGGGCCGATGATCGGCAGGTGGTCGGGCGTGTAGTCGATGGTGGCCGCCCAGGTGCGCCGCAAGCCGAGCCCGGCCGTGACCGGCACGAGCGCGTGCAGCCGCCGCATGATCAGCTCCAGGTACCCGGTGTCCACGCAATGGGCCTCGCCAGGCGGCTCGTCCGGGTTCGACATGCCGAACAGCATGCCGCCGTCCTCTGGCCGCCATCGGGGTGCTGCTCGGTGACGGCGACCTGATGCCTGACCGCGCCGGCCGGGATCGTCACGCCCGCCAGCCTGCCGACCGCTGCGAGCTCGGGCCCGCCAGTCAGCACGACGAGCGGCGCCGCGATGCGGCCCTTGCTCGTAGCCACGCCGGTGACCGCGCCGACGGCGACATCGAGGCCGGTGAAGCTCGTGTGCTCGAGGACGCGGACGCCGCTGACCGCGAGCGCGTGCGCGTAGGCGGTCACGTTGCGCGGCGGATGCAGGTACCCGTCTTCGGCGCAGTACGTAGCGCCGAGGGTGTGCCCAGGCGCCATGGCCGGGTTCATCCGGTCGAACTCGTCGGGCTCCAGCCAGCGGACGTCAAGGCCGAGCGAGTTCTGCATGGCCATCCGCTCGTGCGCGGCCGTGACCTCGGCCGGCGTGAAGCACGGCAGCATGTAGCCCTGCGGGGTGAAGCCTGAGTCGATGCCGAGCAGTTCGGCCTGGCCGAGGTAGAACCTGCGCGACCACTCGCCAAGCTGAACGGCCCAGGCGGTGCCGCCCTGCGTCCTGACGACGCCCGCGGCCCGGCTGCTCGCGCCCTGGCCGAGCCTGTCCTTCTCCAGCAAGACGACCCGGCCCACGCCGGAGGCACGCAGGAAGTAGGCGCACCACGCGCCGACCGTCCCGCCGCCGACGACAATCGCGTCGGCTGAGTCCAGCCTGCCACCGTTCGCGCCGGTCGGCGCCGTGCGGGTGCCTTCCTGAACGCCGCTGGCCGGCTGGCCGGAACCGGGCATAGAGACCATTGGCATGCCGCCGATGCTGGCATAGACTGAACGTTCAGTCAAGATCGACACTGGATACCGCTGCCACTGGTTGAAGCCTTGCCTGGAAGGGGGCAAATGTACAGCCTGTCAGAGCACGACCTGGATATCCAGGCCCGGGCGCGCTTGTTCGCCGACGAGCTGATTCCGCTCGAGGTCGGGGTCGAGATGGCCCATGGCGAGGTGCCGGCTGACCAGGAAACCCAGCACACGGCGCGAGCCATCGAGCTCGGGCTGTTCGCGTCGAACCTGCCCAAGGAGGTCGGCGGCGGCGGTTGCACCTCGCTGCAGCAGGTCCTCATCCAGGAGCAGGTCGGCCGCGTCACCAACGCCCTGGCCTGGGTGGTAGCGACCCCGCCCTCGTGGCTTCCGGCTGTCGCGACACCCGACCAGATGGAGCGGTATGTCAAGCCGTCAGCGCGCGGGGAGCGGACCGAGTGCTATGCGATCACGGAGGAAGGCGCTGGCTCGGACGTCGACGCGATCGATGCGACCGCGAGCCGTGACGGCGACGACTACGTGCTCAACGGCGAGAAATGGCACGTGACCTCGTTCAACGCCGCGGACTACGCGTTCTTCCAGGGCAAGCTGACCAGTGGTGATCACGTCGGCGAGCACGCCATGTTCCTGGTTGACCTGCCCACCCCCGGCGTGCGGATCGTCCGCACGCCGGCCTACATGCACACGCTCGGGCACGCCCACCAGCACCCGATCGTGGCGTTCGAGGACGTGCGGGTGCCGGCGGCGCAGCTCGTCGGGGCGGAGGGCGACGGGATGACGTTCGCCTACGAGTGGTTCAGGTTCGAGCGGCTGATGGTCGCGGCGCGCTGCCTCGGTGCCGCCGAGAGGCTGGTTGCCGAGATAACCTCGTTCGCCTCTGAGCGCGTTGTCTCCGGGCGGCCTATCGCCGAGTTCGGCGCCGTGCAGGCGATGCTGGCGGACAGCCTCACCGAGCTCTTCGCGGCCAGAGCGCTGACGTACGAGACGGCGCGCAACATCGACGCCGGCGCCGACGTCAAGGTCCAGCACGCGCAGTGCTCGATGGCCAAGCTTTACGCGGCCGAGATGGCCGGCCGGGTGGCCGACCGCGCGGTGCAGGTCTTCGGCGGCCGCGGCTACATGCGTGAGTACGCGGCTG
>WNGP01010634.1_pt1 | contig 10460 bp, 12 predicted proteins | sample 5407671 | NCBI WGS metagenome assembly WNGP01 (sample SAMN13153381, study PRJNA577476) | soil metagenome | isolation source: 40 cm soil or saprolite under Garry oak tree replicate 2 | place: USA:California | collected 2016-06-15
TAACAAGATGCCGAAGAAACGGTAGTGAGGTCAAGCCTCGAATAGGTACTCGGCATAGCAACACGAACAGGAAGGAGAACAAAACGCAAGACTAACAAGAAAGGAACTGCCCGTTCACATAGGTAGCAATCAAACTACAAGACAACGGAATATCCTACCAGACACAAGTCGAGATACCAGTAACCACTGCGGACCTCTACTTCCCTCTAGAGTCTAGACCGTTGCTCGTGTTTGTTGACGGCCGGGTCCACCTTGGGACAAGTCAGATGGCAAAGGACGAAGAGCTGCGATCCCTCCTACAGAAGAGAGGGTACAGAATCCTAGAATTGAGTTACGACAATTACTCAGATAAGATGAGAGATCAACTCTACAAAGAGATCCGAAACCACTTGGGAAAGGAATAGCATCACCAGTCGAGGGGTTGGCCGGCAAGAAAGAAGGAGTTAGGGACTTTAAGTTCGTCCAGATCGAATTCTGCCGACGACGTTGACTCTTAGGCATAGACCCAAGAAGAGGGGGATTTCAGAGAAAATAAGCGCAAAGGTTGTCCCCGAGACCAAGGCGCTAACGGAGAAGCTCAACTCTGAAAAGGACCCTGCCAAAAGGCTGAAATTGCAATACAAACTATATGAAAAAGCCGCCACATTGACGATGGAAGAAATCTATCGCCTTTCTGAACGCAACTTTGAACTCTATCTCAAAGAACTGGCAAGGCCTTTCGCTGAACAATATAGGAAATTCGAGCAAGAATATCTTGTTCAATCCATCACGCACGGTGGTCTTACTGCTTCAGACCTCCCATTGGTCGCCGTAGAGCAGCAGCTTCTCAAAAGGACCTTTGATGGCTTCGCCCCTCGAGTGACGGGAGGGTACAAGAGATTCATGGAAAGGACTCTCCGTCTGCTAACTCTCAGATATACTCAATTGGGCTTCCAGATGCAGCTCACAAATGCGGCTATTGAACCACTAACATTGATGACTGCGATGGTCAAGAGTCATTTTGGAGCGGATGAGAACTGGCTATTTGCAGCATCTATTCTCGCGACCCATGAGAATCTTGTCAAGAAGAAACTCCTGGACCTCGGCATACCCGAATCTGAAATTGAGAACGAGAATATGAAATTCCACGAGCTTATGGAAAGACTCACGAAAGAGATCGAACAGAAGGAAAACCGGAACCTTGGATTGGCTTTTTACAAGACAGATACGCTCAGAACCGTGAGAAATGAGCTTGAGCATAGGGGATATCGTCACAAGGTATCGAAGGAACAGATGCTTGAGTTGTTGAAAGACCTCAAGGATTTCCAGAAAGAAGTGTTTCCTCATGTTTCGGCGACCTCTACCTCCAAACTTCCGGTCCCTCCCCCGAGCTAGATTCATGGGACAAAGTATGCTAATTCAAGTATATGTGACTCCCAACGCCAGAAAAGCTGCCGTGGCCCAGGTCCGTGAGGACTACTTTGAAGTGAGGGTCGATGAGAGGGCGTTAGGTGGCCGAGGCGAACAAGAGACTTCTAGAGATTCTCGCCGAACACTTCAAAATCCCGAAATCAAGAATCACCATCCTAAGAGGAACGAAAATAAGAGACAAAACAATCCAAATAATCCTAGAGCACGAACCTCAGTAACCGAAGCCGATGCCGACAAATAGTATGTAGGCCAACGATGCGGCCAAGCACGTCATGGGAGCACTATGTTTCACACTATCATTCACCCACAACTGCGATGCCTCGGACTCCATGCTTCTGATTACCTCTTTTTGGTCACTCCAATGATCTTGCGTGGTAAGACTCCCTTGTTTATGTCGTCACATACTCTCATCACGAGCTTACACAATGCTGGCAAAGGAAGTGCCGGGTCGAATGATAAATGCTCCACTTTGTTACGAGGGAAGACGTCACCTGGGTTAGCTCCTTTAGCAAGGAGGACATACCTTGGTGTTCCCGTGTCTTTGGCGTAACTAATCTCCTTCAGAACATTGTCAGGTTCAGCTTGCACCTGTAAGGTCCACAAAACAACCATCGCAACGCTCTCAACTATTTTTGGAAGAATCTTGTCCTTCCAATAGTCACTCAATCCTGGTCGATCATCTTTCTCCGCTAGGTAAGAAGTTAGACCCACATTACCGAACAAGAATTCGAGATCAGTTCCGAGGGACGTGTTTTGAGGTGCCTTATGGCTTATGAAGAGTAGCATCTTACGCATTGGAATTCTGTTGACTATTATGAACGGCACGGCCTCCAGAGATTCAGGCCAAGTTATCTGAGGAACAGAAAGTGGAAACCCGACCTTCCCATATCGTATCCCCAACTTGATACGATTCGTTGCAAGCGCACACGACAAGGGCACCTGAAAGTTAACCGTCAAGAGTTCGGAGCAACCGCCACATATCCTCACAGGCATGAAATCAGACTCGAAAGTCGCCACTGGGCTACTTTCGACGAATCGACCTAGAATTTTCTCCACGATGATGTCTACATGTAAGTTGTTCCGAACCTCAACGGTAATCAATCCTCTCTCAAGATACGTATAGTTAGGATCGATAGCTTTGTTCGGCGTTGCTGAAACTAGATGTACTTCGGGAAGCGACAGACCTTCTCACTCGTAAGCCGATACGATCTGTGAGTCTCCCAGACCTTTCAATCCATTGGACCCGCAGACCTTGCAGTTGGCGTCGACCCTCGACTTCGACGTAAACACAATTCCTTCAAGTGCGTCGTAAATCTGTTCCGACGCGCGACTTGGTACCTTGGAGAAGTCGGATATCATCCCCAAAAACATAGTCACGGCCAAGCTAGATATCGCAGAATTAACAGAAACGACGGAGGGTCCGGTTACTTGCAGACCCTCGATATAGTTCTCCTTCTGTAATCTTGTTCGTTCGTCGGAACTCATAGATTCCACTCGAACACGTTCGGAGTCAAGCCGATGCAACGATAACAAGCATGGTAGACCGTTGCCCACCAGGGAAACTCGTCCTGCAGAACCAATAACCTGCTTGTCCTCACTTACGACTATTCGCATTCCGAGATTTATTACCGGAACAAAATATTGGTATGCGAATCTATTGAGCACCGAACGACTCCAATCGTTATCGGTGCATGAAAAGACAATATCTCGATCCCGAAGCTGCATCAGGACTGACTGACGTACAATCGTATCTTCGATTTCTCGAACCTTAACTTCTGGCTCGATTGATCGAAGATGTCGTGCTATTATCCGAGTTTTCGGATCCCTCCTTTGAATATCATTGTGCAACGCTCCATACATCCGGGTTAGGTTGCTTGCTTCAAAGCGATCATTATCCACAAGCAAGAAGTCCCTAACCCCTAAACGGACAAGCTGTTCAGCGACGCAACTACCGGTCCCGCCGAGCCCAACGATTCCAACCTTACTGTCCCTCAGTTTAGTCTGGCCCTCACGCCCGAAGACTAGAATCTGCCTTTGGAAAGTCCGAGACTCGATCCCAGAAACTAGTTTCGACTGCTTGCCGATTTCAACGTCTTGATAAGAACCATCTGCGATTCGGACCCTGTCAATTCTTCTGAAATCCTCTCCGGTCCAATATCGGCCTGTGATTCCTCTTGGACTGAACAACAGGCTGGCGTGCGGAAGTTTCGGTAATATGTCAGAGAATACCTTGAACAAACGCTCCTCCCCGAAATCGTCCGAAGCAGAATACTCTGAGGTGAGTTCACCCGGATGGCTGTGAATTGTAAGTATTGAGAATCTGGCTTCACTTCTATCGATCACTCTATTAATGAATCGGGGTGAGACTTCGAGGTGAAACCCTGTTCTCTCCACATATGCTTCCAATGGGACCAACATCAGTTGGCGGACGAAGAGTCGGGTTTGGTCCCCCACGGTGGTGGATCCGCACAGTGCGAATGCGGCGTTTTCGAAGTCGTCTGGCGTAAACAGTGCATCTCGGAGGAAGTCGAAATCCGGACGAGAGAAGAAGACAGTAAACATCCATTTCACGGTTGACTAAATCTTCTTCTGACAAATTCGATGTACGAGAAAAGGTTGTCAATCGAAGGATTCCACCTGGACGGAGTCCCGGGCTGCGGATGCCAGGAGAACCTTCTCCACTCTTTTGCTTTGAAATCGGGAATTACATCTAAAGCGGGACAAAGCTCCATGACACTGGCACCATTAGGCACCCCGCCTCCTTGAAGCGTTAGGTCATAATCTGTCCAAAACATATCCAACCCTGCATCAGGGTACGACCTTGGTACGCGGATCAGCAAGTTTGTTCTTGGCTTACTATACAATCCCGACGTCGGGAAATCACGAAGAACTACGTCAATTATCGAGGCTTCTTCTACAGCATCGACTGCATACTCACGACGGAGGCCGTGGATTTCAGTCTCCAGTTGAGGCGGGAGCATAGCTACCAAATGTTCCTGGAGGCACGGCTCTGAAGTGCTCTCCGTTCTTGATGGAAACCTCTTGCTCTGGTCCGATGGGCTCACTCTCATTGCCATGAACGAGAAACAGTTCATAGTTCAGGGGGACCCCTGCAAGTTGCTTTATCTGATTCCCCGTCAACAGAGAGGAAGTAGTAGTGAAGCGTCGATTATTCACGAAAATCTCGAGCTCGGTCATGAAGGCACCAAAAATCTGCTCTGACCTATTTATGTTCCGACGAGGGGGAATGGGTACCTAGCGCTCGAAGTTCGAGGGCTAACGACTTCGACATTTGACGCGGAGAGTCGACCGTAGAGCGATGAGAGTGAAGCGCAGAACAGGCGACCTGCATCCGGTCATTACTTGCGGTTACTCCCTGATTTCATGGCAGTGATTTCGCGTTCGACCATCAAACTAAGTTCTTCCGCGAACCTCGAAATCAGTTCGATCCAGCCTTGAAGGGCCCGACCGGCAACCTTCACATGCTCTCCATGGGCTATCGCGTTTCTCAGCTCTACAAATTCAACGATCTTTCGCTTGTCTGTTCTGAGTTTCGAAACTATGTTCTTGATGCCACACGTGCTGAATAGGACCTTGATTCTGTCTGGTGTCGGATTGCTGAACCTTCTATGAGCATATCCTAGGAACGCTTCCAAGACTCCTCCGGACTCGATTTTCTCGTTGAGGAGTTGCCTCATAACCTCCGCGTGCAATTCTTCGATGAATCCTTCCAAATAAGCTGAAAGAAGTACTACGGTCCCTTCGTTCAATGCGTGATATTTAGGCGAATGTCCAGGATGCGAACGACCGTATTCTGCGATACTCTCTACGAGCTGTTGCTGTGGCAGATTCTTGAGGCTCTCGCGATAGTCAGTAGTTGCAGTGTATTGATTGACGTATTCGACCACGGCCAGCGCATCTCTGGCCTCCAAAATTTGCTCAAGCTCCACCATTCTCTCTCGGAATGCTTGGTAGGATTTGAAATCGCCATCATCAATGACGCCATGGTTCATTGTACCAGCAGACATCACATAATCTCCAGCTCTTGGGTCGCTCTGCACGGCCTAAGAAGCACGGAAACGAATCATCTATGCCCAAACCTTTCCCTTGCCCTTGCAAACCGGGCATGGTCTCTCAGAGAGAATTGCGTTTGGGTCTCGCCCGGTTCCTTTGCAATAAGCGCATCTGATCAACCGCGCTTTGTCTTTACTTTTAGGCATAGATGTTCGGCGATTTCAATCATATTTAAAGAAAAACATACTGCGCCTTCGCGTGCCGGTAAGACTCGAACGGAGCTTACGGTTGAGGTCGCATTGTCGATCTCCTTTCTTTCTTCCGTGATAGGTTGTATGGTAGCCCGAGGGAGATTCGAACTCCCGTCGATCGGTCTCTTCCTGTTAGGGAGTCCAAAGCCTATCATTGGCTAGGGCATAGTCGACCTATGCCCGAGAGCTCTGCGAGGCTGGCCATAAACTCCTGAAGACCAGACTGCGTCGAAGATTCGTATAACGGGTAGCATTTTATTTCCGATTAGTTTCACTAGTGGTGGTACCAACTCCGAGGCAGTGAAAACGACACGAAGTCCGATCTGGGGATCACTCGCTTTATCCATAGCAGGAGCCATCAGCTTCGGAGGATACACTAACCTCGATGCCTTCTATCACAGATCCCTACTCGTCGCATTGCCTGGGCTTGCAGTGGGATTCGCGACGGGCCAGCTTTGGTTCTGGGCGCTCTACAAGCTGAACAGACCCGCGATGAAACCCGGATGGTTTCACCGGAGCGACCTCAAGCTGCCGAGCAAAAAGGCACGAGCTCTCTTATCAGCGTACGGGTTCGCCGTGGGCTTCGCCGCCGCTGGGTTCTTTCTGCTCTTTTTCGGCGTAGTCAACGAGTGGTTGGCTTACGGAACCACCATCGGAGGAATTACAGGGTTGACGGTCGGACTTTCCAGAAACAAAATCGTAATTCTCGTCGCCAACCGTGGATTTCCCTCAGCCTTCTACTTTCACAGATTAGCCTATTGGTCTCAGTGGGCGGGAATCGTCATCGGAGGCGTCGGTCTCGCGTTCGGCCGCGGATGGATCGGCACGATCAACTATGTGCTGCCGTTCGCTGCAGGCTTCATTCTCTTGATCTACTTCTACGTCGCTTTTTTCCCCGTTTACAATCAGACGGAGGAGGGGAGGCTGTTGATCTGCCAGTTTCTCACAGAGTCGAGCGTCGAATGGCGCGGATACTCTTGGTTGAGGCGCGGTCTCCTGATCGTGGAACAATGTCTGCGTAACCGGGGAGTCGCGGTTCAGCGAAATAGGCTGTTCTATGGGGCTGGCTACTCGCTCATGGAGGGCTCATTCGTCGAGTCGGATCGTTACGGTTTGTACTTGGTCGGGGAGTGGAGCAGCCAACCGGAAACTCTCTATCCCGTGTACGATGTTGCTCGGTGGTTCTTGTATCGTTCTCGCCAAGGAGACCGTGCAGGATTTTCAGTACCCCCGTCGGTATGGGATCGCGTCTTTGGACCATCTGCGCAGAGGAAGTCAGAGTCTTTGACAGCGATGCTCATCATAGTCACGCTAGCGGCAGTAATCGTAGGAATCCTCCAGGTTATCTCCCACTAGTAATGGGTGTTTGGGAAGATCCGATAGGGAGTAGCTACCACGTTTCGATCATGTCCCTTGATTGCAGATGGTTTGGGTCATCGACCTGATTCTGCCTAGGAATCGCCTTGGAAACGGCTGAGGGTCCATGACGATGAAAGGGTCAGCGAGGGATGTGAGCTCGGTGATACGGACGGGTTGAGTGGTCTGTGTTAGAATCTGGTCAGCAGAAAACCCTCTAGAAAATTAGGGTATACGTGCGAGTCTCGCGACGCAGAACTGTCTTTCCGATTTCTGGTTCTAGGCTAACAAGCGTCCAGGGAGATCGGTGGATGCTACGGTTATCGAGGGCCGGACCAAGAACAATCTTCTAGGCTTGATGTTCCTTGAGATACTTTCTCACCTTATTTCTGTTGCCGCAAACGGCCATGCTGCACCACTTCCCCGTATGATTCTTCGAATTGTCATAGAAGGCGTAGCGACAGGTATTAGACCCAATCTTTGAGCGACACTCTCCATAGCTCTAAGGGCCGTTTTTTCAGGCAGTTCGCCGCTGTTGACCATGACGAGGGCCCTCAGTCCTTCTCTGATCCTCAAGAAGAGCTGAAGGCTATCATCCGTCAGGCTCGTCGTGTCAACGTTGAAGTCGTGGTTGTGAAGCCACGCAGCCAGGGCATCGATGGAGGTTAGCTCGTCTGTGCCTCGTTGTATGCTTCTGCTGTTTATGAGCTGACGGACCGTCTCGAGTTCTCCGGGCGCCGCTCGGGGCTCGGGGGCAGTCGCGCGTCCGTTCTCCATGACGAATCATAAGCAATGAGGGTTTAATTAACCTTCAAAACCAGATAGATAGTTATATATAACCCTCTATCGAGGATAGATGGTTATGAAAGCGAGACGAACCATGGTGGAGGTGTTGAGACAAGAATGAAAACAATGATAATAGTTCCAACTATCTTAGCAGTCATAGCGGTACTCGGTGTCCTTCCAGTAACATTTGCTTCCAGTTCAAGCACATTCAACGGGAGTTTCTCAGGCACCTTCAACATCACTTCAGGCACGTCAACGACCATAACCGGCCACGCCACCGGGCCCTACGAGCATCTTGGAAAGACAACGATCTTGGCCAAAGTCACGATTACGGGTGCGTCAGAGTGCGGCGGCTTTACAGCGACCGAAGAAGACACCTTCACAGCAGCAAACGGTGATCATATTTTCGCGACAGCCATCGACATAGCCTGTCCAACTTCCAGCCCGAACATTATCCATATTACTGCATCAACCACGATAACCGGCGGAACTGGGCGTTTTGTGCATGCTTCCGGCTCATTCACTACCCAAGTGTCTGCGGCTACCGCCTCACCTACTGCGACTACAGGAACATCCTCAGGGACTTCGACCGGGACTATAGCCTACTGATGTCAGAGCCTTATTTTCGGCATGGTTTGGTCGTTCACTGCGACAATCCAAGTTGGGCTTCACCCGTTTAACGTGGGCGTCGCGTTGGTTGCTGGTGTTGGGGGGTTTGTAGCGGGAGTGGTCTCTGGTCGTGGTACAGCAGGACGGATAGAGAAGAATGGCGGCGAATATCGTGCAAGTCGGAAACGGGTCCTATTTGTTGTGGGTCTCGGGTTAGCTTTTGGAGCATTGGTATTCTATCTGATATTGTCCGAGGCCTTGTCATTGAATACACTACTACAATTCTACTCGTTGTATGTCGGCCTACCGGCGCTCTACTTTGGAATTGCAGTAGGGTTCGGAACATGGGAGGCTCGAAACGGCAAAGAGATTCTGTCGGAAGGACGAACGTTCTATTCTATGCCCAAGGGACTCTCATGGCAGGAAAAATATCAGTACCGTGCCGAACAGTGAGCAAGAGGCTAGTAGCAAAATGTGATCTATCTGAATTGAACTAACCATTTCCTCCTTCGTCGAGCATGATAAACTGGTTACGGGTCTGCGAGTGATAATCTGTTTCGAGGAACCTCTCTTGTTTCGAAGGTCCCGGCGGGGTCTACCGCAACCTGCTTCCTGTTGTACTCGAAGGTCCATTAGCCACATGTCTTGGATTCTTGTCAACAGTCTTGGCAACACGTCCCTGGACCCAAGGGTTCGAGTATTCCTTGTCCGCAATTCTCGCAGACTAACACTCTGCCGACGAAGTCGGGGTCTGATCGGTATCGGATCTGGTGAGACGTGGATCTCTGACACGGCTGGCAGAAGGCGGGATGGTCTGTGCTCTGCATGATTCTTGGAGGATTATGTCCAAGTACAAACGTAGGAGAGGGAGGGAAATCGTCACAGAAACTATTGCGGGGGTGCGTTCCGATGTTCCCTGAGTCCGGTCCGTTCTGCTGCTCCGGTCCCTTGTTAGGTTAGATAGGGGGCGTAGGTGAGCGTGCTCCGCTGGATGCTGGCTAAGGTGCTTGGCGAACACGGCTTGTGGGTTCGCCTAACCGGACCTCTGGAACGCTGGGCCCGCCGGGGCGGACGATGTTCAACACCAGGCGGCGCAGGATTCGTTGGAGGTGTTCCTTGTTCTCGGTTGGCACGTAGTCTTCTTGGAGCGCTGTGGCTCCGACGAAGAGGTCTCGAATCTCGATCCCTGGTAAACGGATAAATTCACGCTTCCGCCAATCGACTGGTATGTTTCGGATCAAGCCACAAACCGTCATAATCATCGCTCTGAGCATCGCGACAATAGTTCTAGCGGCCACGATCGGCTGGTACTACTACCACGTCCAGAACGCCTTGCAATATACTGGCGATCCGCAATACGATCCCAACGGGTATCAGACACAGTGGATCGTAGGAACATCCTCCAACAACGCCACATCTACCGTGGCACACTCCACGAATGGGTATCCAACATCGAACATGACGATTCCATTCAGCATCCAGGCGAGACAGATGAACACCTACCTCACGATACTCTATGCGCCTTGCGCGCGCTGGCTCTCTCAAAATGTCTCAGGACCAAGACCTCCACCAACATGCACAGCACCAGCAGCGATGAACATGTACGTAATCAACACCGGCTACTGTGTACCGAACCCTGCAAAGCCCACGATACGAGAATCCTACAGCGTACAATACCACATATCCAGTAACGTCTTCTACGAGAGCGGCAACACCTCAACACCCACGCCCTCGACCGCCAGGTTTCCTGTTCTGGCCGGCGATTACTGCATTGTCATCATCGATACCGGCCAGACGGACCTGTCAGTCTTGATGAACGTCAAAGTCGAGTTTACAACGGTCTGACCCTACCTGATACCCTACTCCGCCGCGCAGAGTATTGTCTCTAAGCTATTGCTCAGACACGAGAACGAAACTGCATAGCGCCTAAGCAACTCCCGTTCGGTTAGTGACTATCTTCTGGCGTTCTCGAGTCCAATATCATACTTGATCATTAGACTCTTTGCAAGAGGAGTGGCGCTGTATTTCGAATAG
>WNGP01005627.1_pt1 | contig 10458 bp, 9 predicted proteins | sample 5407671 | NCBI WGS metagenome assembly WNGP01 (sample SAMN13153381, study PRJNA577476) | soil metagenome | isolation source: 40 cm soil or saprolite under Garry oak tree replicate 2 | place: USA:California | collected 2016-06-15
AGTTCTCCATCACCGACGGGATCGTGCGCATCGACGAAGCCGTCGCGCGGGCCGCCGCGGACGGCATGCCGGCCCTGGCGATCACCGACCTCGCCAACGTCTTCGGCATGGTCAAGTTCTACAAGGCCGCGCGCGCGGCCGGCGTGAAGCCCGTCATCGGCTGCGACGTCTGGATCACCAACGAGTCCGAGCGCGACAAGCCGCACCGGCTGCTGCTGCTCACGCAGTCGCGCCCGGGCTACCTCAGGTTGTCGCAGCTCCTGACGCGCGCCTGGCTCGAGAATCAATACCGCGGCCGCGCCGAGCTGCGCAAGGCCTGGTTCGGCGAAGGCACCGAAGGCCTGATCGCGCTCTCCGGCGCGATGCAGGGCGACGTCGCGGCAGCTCTCCTGCAGGATCATCGGGAGCCTGCGAAACGGCTTGCAATGGAGTGGGCGCGGCTTTTTCCCGGGCGGTTCTATCTCGAGTTGCAGCGCGCGGGCGCCCCGCACACCGAGAGCTACCTCGAAGCGGTGGTACGGCTCGCAGGAAGCTGCTCGCTTCCGGTGGTCGCGACCCACCCGGTGCAGTTTCTCAAGCCCGGGGACTTCACCGCCCACGAAGCGCGCGTGTGCATCGCCGAAGGCCACGTGCTCGGCGACCAGCGCCGCCCGCGGCCATTCACGCAGGAGAGTTATTTTCTGTCTCAGGCGGAAATGGCGAAGCTCTTCGCCGACCTGCCCGAGGCGCTCGCCAACTCCGTCGAGATCGCGCGCCGCTGCAATCTCGCGCTGGAGCTGGGAAAGAGCCGGCTGCCGAAATTTCCGACCCCGGGAAACGCGACCCTCGAGGACACCCTCGCGCAGGCGGCTGGGGAGGGCCTCGAGCGGCGGCTCGCGGCGCTGTATCCCGACTCGGCGCGGCGGACAAAGGAAGAACCGCGCTACCGGGATCGCCTGGAGATGGAGACCAAGACCATCGTCCAGATGGGATTCGCCGGCTACTTCCTCATCGTCGCCGACTTCATCAACTGGGCGAAATCGAACGGCGTGCCGGTCGGTCCGGGACGCGGCTCGGGCGCCGGGTCGCTCGTCGCCTATTCGCTCGGCATCACCGACCTGGATCCCTTGCGCTACGACCTCTTGTTCGAGCGCTTCCTGAATCCGGAACGCGTGTCGATGCCCGACTTCGACATCGACTTCTGCGAGCGCGGCCGCGACCGGGTGATCGAGTACGTAAAGCAGAAGTACGGCGCGCAGTCGGTCTCGCAGATCGCGACCTTCGGCACGATGGCCGCGCGCGCCGTGGTGCGCGACGTCGGGCGCGTCATGGAATGGAGCTACACGCGCACGGACGAATTGGCCAAGCTCATCCCTTTCCAGCCCGGCAAGCGCATCACCTTGCAGGACGCGCGCGAGATGGAGCCGCGTCTCGCGGAGCGCGAAAGGACCGAAGAGGAGACGCGCGAGCTGCTCGCGCTGGCCGGGCAGCTCGAAGGTCTCGCGCGCAACGTCGGCATGCACGCGGGGGGCGTCCTGATCGCCCCGGGCAAGCTCACCGATTTCTGCCCCCTTTACGCGGCGCAAGGGACCGAGAGCACGATCTCGCAGTTCGACATGAAGGACGTCGAGCGCATCGGCCTGGTGAAGTTCGACTTCCTCGGCCTCACCACGCTCACCGTCCTCGACTGGGCGGTGCAGTCGGTCCGCGCGATGGGGAAGCCCGATTTTTCGCTCGAGAAGATCCCGCTCGACGATCCCGCCGCCTACGCGGTGTTCGCCCAGGCCAACACCACCGCGATATTCCAGTTCGAATCGCGCGGAATGCGCGACTTGGTGAAGCGCGCGCGGCCGGACCGGTTCGAGGACATCATCGCGCTCGTCGCTCTGTACCGCCCCGGGCCGATGGAGCTGATTCCCGAGTTCGTCGAGCGCAAGAACGGCAAGCGGGTCGAATACCTCGATCCGCGCCTGGAGCCGATCCTGAAACCCACCTACGGGATCATGGTGTACCAGGAGCAGGTGATGCAGATCGCGCAGGTGATGGGGGGCTACTCGCTCGGCAGCGCGGACCTCCTGCGCCGCGCGATGGGCAAGAAGGACGCAAAAGAGATGGCGCAGCAGCGCGACGTGTTCGTCGCCGGCGCCGAGAAGAACCGCCTGCCGCGCGCCAAGGCGATTCTGCTGTTCGACCTGATGGAGAAGTTCGCGGGTTATGGTTTCAACAAATCACATGCCGCCGCCTACGCGCTCATCGCCTACCAGACCGCGTATCTCAAGGCGCACGCTCCGTCCGCGTTCATGGCGGCCAACCTCTCCGCGGTGATGAACGATACCGACAAGGTGCACCAATTTTACGAGGACTCTGTCGCCAACGGCCTGAAGGTGCTCGCGCCCGACATCAACTCGGGCGAATACCGCTTCGTTCCCGTGGACGCAAAGACGATCGGCTACGGCCTGGGCGCGGTGAAAGGCACCGGCGAATCGGCGATCGCCGCGATCCTCGCGGCGCGCAAGGACAGTCCGTTCCGCGACTTGTTCGACTTTTGCGAGCGCGTGGACAAGCGCACCGTCAACCGGCGCACGGTCGAGGCGCTGGTGCGCGCCGGCGCCTTCGATTGCCTGAACGCGGGTGACTACTCGATGCGTGCTAGCCTGCTCGCTTCGGTGGGGATCGCGCTAGAGGCGGCCGAGCAGACCGAGCGCAACGCAAGACAGGTGAGCCTCTTCGGCGCGGGCGAAAGCGGATCGCAGCAGAAACCGGCGCTCGTCGCTGCGCCGCTGTGGGAAGAGGCGCAGCGCTTGCGCGAGGAGAAAGCGAGCCTGGGGTTCTATCTCTCGGGGCACCCCTTCACCGCGTACCGCGCCGAGATCGGGCGTTTCGTCCGGACGAACCTGCGCAGCCTCGCGGCCTCGGCGGAGGGCGAGGGCGGGACGCGCACGCAGTTGATCGCCGGGGTGGTGGAATCGGTAAGGGTTCAGAGGACTCAAGGCGGCCGCATGGTGGTCCTCAAGCTCTCGGATGGTACCGCGACGCATGAGGTCACTGTATACAATGAGGTGTTCGACCAGGTCCGCGATACTGTCAAGGAGGACGCGGTCGTCGTGATCGAAGCCAAAGTGAGGAACGTGCGCCGCTCCGTGGGCGAGGAGGGCGAGGCCGTATTCATGCGCATCGCCGCCGACCGGATCTACGACGTCGCCGGCGCCCGCAGCCGGTTCGCGCGGGGGGTTCGCCTGTCGATGAATGGGGAAGCCTCGCAAGCGGGTGCCGCTGCCTCGGCGACCTTGAAAAGTTTGCTCGAGCCTTACAGGAACGGCCCGTGTCCCGTCGCGGTGTGCTACCGCAACGGCGGCGCGAGCGTGGAGATGCAGCTCGGCGACAACTGGCGCGTCACCTTGGACGATGCGCTGATTAAGTCGCTGAACGAGTGGCTGAGCCCGGAGAATGTGGAGGTGCTGTATCCGTAAGCTAACCTGGCTCGCGACTGTCGCCGCTCTCGCAGCCGGCTGCGCGACGATGCGGGAGACTCCGCCCCTTGTGAGCGTCCCGTCGCGGGTCACCGCCTTCTCGACGCTCAAGCCGGGCGAACCCATGCCGTCCGAGTGGGGCCCTTGGAGTCTGAACCGATTCAAGTCCTCGAGCCGCTACCAGCTGGTGGAAGACGCCGGCGCGACGGTCCTCAAGGGGACCGCGCAGGCCTCGGCATCGGGACTGGTTCACGCTCTCGATCTGGATCTGCGGGAGCGTCCGCTCCTGTCCTGGCGCTGGAGGGTGATGGCGCTCGCCCCCACCGAAGCGAGCCCCGACGATTCGCCTGCGAGGATCGTGGTTTCATTTGCCGGCGACGTCAAGAAGCTGCCGTTCAGCGATCGTCTCTTCTACGACCAGTTTCGCTTCTTCACCGGCCAGCAGCTACCCTACGCCGCCCTGATGTACGTGTGGGGAAGCCGCACTCCCCGCGACGGAATCGTGGCCAACGGCTATACCTCGCGCATCAAGATCGTCGCCGTCGAGAACGGGAGGGACAAGCTGGGGACGTGGCTCGAAGAGACGCGCAACGTCGCGGCGGACTACCGGCGCCTCTTCGGCGAAGAGCCCGGCAAAGTCGTCTCGGTGGGCATCATGACCGAAACCGACGCGAGGGACCGCGCGCTGGAAGCGTACTACGGCGATATCGAGTTTCGGGAGGCGAAGGGACGGTGAGGAGGAAGGCTCTGAATCACGCCGCCTTCTTCCGGTTTTTCTCCAGCCACCCGTCGACCAGGGCGACGGTCTGATCGACTGCAGCCAGGCGCATGCCTTTCTGCGCCGCGATCGTCTGCACCAGGCGGTCGGTGCGCTCGATGTTCGGCGCGCCGTTGGCGAGAGCCCGCGCTGCGGAGGACGGGGTCAGGAGCGAGAGGGCCGCGCTCGCGTATTTTTCGAAGGGCACGAGGTCTTTCTCGTTCGCGCCCAGGGACACGCACAGCTTCACCACCCAGTTGTATACAGAACGCGAGGCTTCCAGGTCGCTGTGCACGGCGTCCTTGATCGGGCGTATGCCGTCTTTCTGCACGCAGCGATAGTTGCCGGCCAGCAACATGGCCCACTTCGCCAGCGGCACGAAGATCGAGTCGTGCACCTTGAGCTTGACGGGCAGCTCGAGCCCGTCGAAGCGGGACGCTTCGATGTCCGACTCCAGGCGGCGGAGGATGGCGGTGTGAGCCTCGGAATCGAAGCGCGCCGACTTGAAGTTGGTCGGCAAGCGCACCTGCAGCACGTTGATCTTTTCTTCCGGCGGGCGGAACGCCTGCGGGTCCGGGCTGCACAGTGTGACGAGCTTCGGATCGAAGGCGTCCCATACGCTTGCGTCGGTGTAACAGCTCCGCAAGGCATCGGCATCGATGCCCGGAATGCGCTTGAGATACGGCAGCGGCGGCATGTTCATGATCGACATGCACGGAACCCTGGCCTTGGCGACCGCGGCGAGCAGCTCGCGCACGCCGGGCGAGCGGTACTGCGGCTCCTGCATGGCGAGCGCGACCAGTTGGTAGTCGGACGGATTCACTCCCGCCGTGCCGCCGGCGGACATCCTGCCCGGCAGTTTCTTCGAATTGATTTCGACGAGGCCCTCTCGGCCCTTGATCGGCATGCGCACGATGGCGCCTTCCTTGTTGATCAGGTCGGCCTCGGCCGGCAGGCACACGAGGTGCACGGCGTGCCCCGCGAGCGCGAGCTTGGTCCCCAACAGCGAACCGTACGAGGCGCCCATGATCAGAATTTTGTATTTGGTGCCCATTAATCAACTCCTCCTTTTCACCCATGACGAATGAGCTGCGCGCATGCCGCGATTTCGCATTGTGAAATGCGCGCCGCCCTTACAAAGTGTGGGATGGTAGTCAGTTCGCTCCCATAGAGCAATCATGACGGGAGCATTGGGATTGCGGCGCTGCGTCATCGGAGAAGCCATCCGGGCGACCGCTAGATCCCGCGCTCCGACCGGGCGATCCTTTTCGTGTCGGCGCGCCGCAGCTTATTCCTTGCCGCCTGCACGCGCAGTTCGCTCCGATGGCCGCGCCGATCTTCGCGGCCAAAACGCTTTTTCTTCGAAGCCGAGGCGAAGATCTGGCTCCACTTTCCGTTCTTGAAGACGATCTGGTAGCCGCCGGAGAGGATCTGAAACGGCTTATCGACCTTCTTCAGCTGATCGAACCGCACCGAGCCGGCCTGGTGAAAGATTTCGAAGTAGGCCGGATAGACGAAGTCCGTCATCGGAATGCCGTCGACTTTGAAGCTGAGCTGCTCGACAGGGTCGGCGCTTTCATAGGCATACATGACCTTGGGATCGGGGCCGGTCGTCATGATGTTGATCGCCGGGTCGACCAGCATCTCGACGAGCTCGTGTGACGCCGACACGCTTACCAGGTCATGGTTGTCGAGCGTCGTTTTGACAAAAACCTTGGACTGCGGCAGCCCGTCGGGCGTGAGATCGTGATACGCGAGGGCGCCCGGTTGATCGGCATTGTCGAGGAAAACCATCGCCCAGGCGCCTTTCAGGTATCCCTTGGACTTGACCAGCTTCGCCGGCGTGCCCCACACGGGCATCACGCATCGGTCCACGAACGCCTGCATCGCGGCGATCAGGGCGTCGAAGTCGACCCCGAGAGGCGTCGACGCCTTGTTGAAGCACGCGATGGTGGGAACTCCTCCCTGGTTGAACGCGCCGAATGTCGGTCTAGCAGCCCTCATGAGTCCTCCTTGGGAAATGTCGGGAGAAGAACGCATCCTGCCACATCCGGGTTGGACAAGCCGCCCGCGCTGGAGTACGGTGAGCGCCGTTTCGGCGCGAGACGAGAGGAGGCGACATGCAGGGCAAGAACGTCAGGGTCCGTTCGAGTGGGGGAGGCGAGTTCGATTGCTACCGGGTCACGCCTCGCGGCGGCGCAAAGGTTCCCGCGATCGTGCTCGCTTCCGCCGTGCACGGGGTCAACGAGGATCTTTGCGCGATCGCCGACGAGTTCGCCTCGCAGGGCTTTATCGCCGTGGCGCCCGACCTGTTCTGGCGCACGGTACCGGGTCCGCTCGCGCGCGACGACGATCGCACCAAGCAGCGCTCGCAGCCGCGCCTGGAAAAAATCAAAACGGGCGAAGCCGATCTCGCCGATACGCTCGCCGAGCTGCGCAAGTTGCCGCAATCGAACGGGCGCGCCGCGGTGATCGGCTTCTGCTACGGAGGGCCCTATGCGATCCTCGGGCCGAAGCGCCTGGGATACGACGCGGGCATCTCGTGCCACGGCTCGCAGATGCTCGACTACATCGGGGAGCTCGAGGCAATCGAGCGGCCCGTCTGCATCATCTGGGGCGACGCGGACCACCAGGCGCCCGCCGAGGTGCTCGATGCCTATCGCGGCGCGGCCTCGCGCATGAAGAACCTGGAACTGCACGTGTTCCCGGGCGTGCTGCACGGCTACATGATGCCGGATAACGCCAAGGCGTTCGATCGGAAGACTCGAGAATTTTCCATGGCGCGCGCGCTTGCGATCCTCGAAGAGCTTCGCGGCGGGCAAGCGGGGCAGGCGCGGCGCAAGGCGGGGTGATGAGAGGTTCGCAGCGCGGCCTGAGCTCGTTCGGCATGCTCGTCGTCCTCGCGGTCGCAGTGGCGGCGGGCTATTACGCCTACAAGGGAATCACAGGAGGCGACGAGGCGCCCAGCTGCAGGAGCGCCTCCACCGCCTGCATGCAGAAATGCCGGCGCACGACAACTGAAGCCCCCGCCGCGCAGGCCTGCCAGGAAGGCTGCCAGCGCGACCAGGCGGCGTGTGAACGACCGGCCAGGTGACGCCCCCGGCGGCTTTTCCCCGCCCTGCGCCTACCCGGTCGGCCGCATCTCGAAGCGCTCGAAACTTCCCGCGACTTCCGTAACCTGCACCTCGCTCACGAGCGCCGACGGCGGCCCGCGGCGCGCCCAGGCGACGAGGGTATCCACGGCGTCGGCCGCGCCCTCCACCACCGCTTCCACCGTTCCGTCGCGCCGGTTCCTCACCCAGCCGGTGACATGCAGCCGCTCGGCTTCCTCCGCCATGGAATAGCGGAATCCGACGCCCTGCACGCGGCCGGAGATCACCAGGTGTTTCGCCATCCGATGATTTTCTAATCCCGGCGGGTTCGCGTAAAGTGAGCGGCGTCGACGATTGTCAAAGGAGCATGCCGTGAGATTCGCAGCGAAACTGTTCGCCGTCCTCGCGCTGTCCCTTGCGGCGTCCGCCGCCTGGGCACAGGAGAAAGCCGTTTACCACTTCGACAGCGGTGTCGAGCAGGCCACCAAGGGCCTGCGCAACATCAACAATCATCTCGAAGTCGATCCCAAGGCGAGGCTCGTTGCGGTGACCCACGCCGACGGTGTCGATTTCCTGATGGAGGGCGCCAAGGATCGCTTCGGACCTTTCGACGCGCGCGTGCAGGACCTGATGGCGAGGGGCGTGAAGTTCCAGGTGTGCGAGATCACGCTGCGCAACCGCAAGCTGAAGAAGGACCAGTTCATCCTCGGGGCGGAGTTCGTGCCCTCCGGCGTGGTGCAGATCACGCATCTGCAGCAAAAAGAAGGCTACGCCTACCTGAAACCCTGAACGGTCAGGAAAACGCCTTGAGGGCTTCCGGGCTGCGCAGGGTCACGATGGTCGCGGCGCAGATCGCGAGGACCGGGATCAGGATCAGCGTGATGCCGCCGAACGCGCCCAGCCAGCTGACCGGCGGCTGCCCCGGGCCGGGCTGCCTCAGGGCGTAAATTCGGGAAGCCGCGGAGAGCGGCAGCAGCACGATCAGCGCCCAGCAGAAAAGCTCCAGCAGGTATCTTCCCCACGGTTGCAGGCGGATAACGCCGATCCCTCCGGCGAGCCCCAGCACCCAGATCGCCGCGAGCAGCAAATCGTTCCAGATGCCGTAGCTCAGGTAGCGCCGCTCGAGATCTCCCGCGCGCACGAGCATTACGACGAGCAGGCCTCCGAAGACGAGCGCGCCGACGGAAGCGAGCGTGAAGAACCAGCCGATGAACGCGAGAGAGAGTTCCATTCGCTCTAGCGGCCCGGTGTTATCGCGGTGAGAATTCCCTGCAGGATCGCGACCGGGGTCGGCGGGCAGCCGGGAACGGCGACATCCACCGGGATCACGTTCGAGACGCGGCCGCAGCTAGCGTAGCTCTCGCCGAACACGCCGCCCGTGCAGCCGCAGTCGCCGATCGCCACCACCAGCTTCGGGTCGGGAGTCGCCTCCCAGGTGCGCTTGAGCGCGGTTTCCATGTTGCGCGACACCGGACCGGTCACCAGCAGCAGGTCGGCGTGGCGGGGGCTCGCGACGAACTTGATGCCGAGCCGCTCCAGATTGCAGTAGGGGCTGTTCATGGCGTGGATCTCGAGCTCGCAGCCGTTGCACGAGCCCGCGTCCACGTGCCGGATCGCGAGCGCGCGGCCGAAATGCTCGAGGATCAGATTGCCCAGCCGCTGCTCGAGTTGCCGCAGCGCGGCGTCCGGAAATGGGGCGGGCTCGCTGACGATGCCGGTCTTCGCGATTTGTTTCAGCAGCTGGTACATTTCACAAATCCACTCCGCTGTAACTCAGGTTGAACGACTTGTTGATGAGCGGGAAGTCCGGAACGATGTTGCCGTGCACCGCGTGCTCGAGGAGCGGCCAGTTCTGCCAGGAGGGATCGTGCGGATGCAGGCGGTGGATGCGGTTCGCCGCGGCGGTCTCCAACGCGATCAGCACCTCTCCACGCCAGCCCTCGATCCAGCCCAGACCGCGCGCGCCCGCAGCGGCCGCCGCGACCGGCGCGCGGATGTCCCCGGGGGGCAGCTGCTGCACGAGCACCTGTACGAGGCGGATCGATTCGAAAACCTCGTCGAAGCGCACCGCAACGCGCGCCGCGACGTCGCCGCGCGTGTGCGAAGCCGCGCGCGGATCGAGCTGCTGATAGGGCGGGATCGGGTAATCGACCCGCAGATCGCGCGCGATGCCGCTCGCTCTGGCCGCAAGTCCGGTGAGGCCCATGCGCTCGGCGAGCTCGGGGGTCACCTGTCCGGTCATGATGAAGCGGTCCTGAGCGCCCGCGTGCTCGTCGCAGATCGATTTCAGGGTCGTGATCTCGCGCCCGATTCTCTCCAGGTGCGCGGTCAGGGATTCGCCTGCGGCGCGCGGCAGATCCCTCGCGACGCCGCCGGGAACGATAGCGTCCATCAGGTAGCGGTGGCCGAACAGCTGCGCGTGGGTCCGCAGCAGGTCTTCCTTAAGCCGCCAGAACTGGAAAAAGCCGAACGAAAGGGCGACGTCGTTGGCGAGATAGCCCAGGTCGCCGAGGTGGTTGGCGATGCGCTCGAGCTCGAGCAGGATGCCGCGCAGCGCAAGCGCCCGGGGCGGCGGCTCGGTCCCGGTGGCGCCTTCGACCGCCATGGCGTACGCCCAGCCATAGGCGACCGTGGAGTCGCCGGAGACCCGGCCCGCGAGCTTCGCGCCTTCTTCGAGCGTCATCTGCTCGAAGCGCTTCTCGATGCCTTTGTGCTTGTAGCCGAGCCGCTCCTCCAGCCGCAGGATCTTTTCGCCGACGATCGAGAAGCGGAAGTGTCCCGACTCGATCGTGCCGGCGTGGACCGGACCGACCGGGATCTCGTGCACGCCTTCGCCCTCGACCGGAACGAACGGATAGCGGTCCGGGCCTTGAGCGAAGCGGGCCGCGGCCTCGACGCTCTTGCGCAGGGGAAACGCGCCTTCGGGCCAGGCTCCGTGCCGCAGCCATTTGCGCCGGTCGGCGTCCGTGGAAGGGATGATCCCGAGCAGATCAGCCGTGGCGCGCTGCATGCGGTTTGCACCCGGATAGATGTCGGCGATTCCGGGATAGTGCGGAGCCTCGCGCGAAAGCGGCACGCTCGCCCAGAGCAGGCCCGAGGGGAAGCCGAGCGCGAGGTGCAGCGTGTAGCCGGCGCGGTGCACGGTCTCGTCGCTGCCCCA
>WNGP01005631.1_pt1 | contig 10454 bp, 15 predicted proteins | sample 5407671 | NCBI WGS metagenome assembly WNGP01 (sample SAMN13153381, study PRJNA577476) | soil metagenome | isolation source: 40 cm soil or saprolite under Garry oak tree replicate 2 | place: USA:California | collected 2016-06-15
TCTGAAGACATTGTGAAGACTTCCGTTGAGAGAGTTAGTAACCTCCCAGGCATCTTCAAGAGCGAGACACTTCTCGCTTATGCACCGTTCTTCAAAGCGTAATCATCCAATAATAGCTCCGTCAACCTCCCCCCTTTTTAGACCCCCGAATAGATCCCGATCGCAACGATCAGTCTGACGAATACCTTAGAGAGATCTCAAGTTTACCACAAGATTCGAGAAGAGCGCGGTTCCCCAAGGAGCTTTTTTCCGGACACCTGGGCGGGACCCCGCAAGGACGAGAGCCGATGGACTCATGACTGTATCCTACTCTTTGTGCTTCTTCGATTCAAACCGTCTATGCCTACGACTACGCCTGCTCTAGCTGTCGCGGGCAGGTTAACGACGTTTCCCAGCATTCTCTGCCATGATGAATCGATCACTCCGCTTCCGGGAGATATAGTGAGAAAGCGGCATGATGGAAGATAAGTTTCCCAGACTCTCCCAGTTTGATATTATCTAGCAGCCAGGGAAAAAGGGTATACAGACGTCCTGACAATCTCGACCGGGACAGCTAGAATGGCCGGTCATCATCCCGTCGGACATGGAAAATCTGCACCCCCTACACACGCGGGTTGGGTCAATTATTGGACAGACTACTACAACAAGAGCGCTCAACTGAAACGAGCAAGCCAGGAGAGCTGGAACGCCACCCGAGAGATATGGAAGAGAAAGCTTGTCCAGGCCAAGAGAATCCGTTGTCGAAAGTGCATCGAAATCGTGAAGCTTTGGCTCAGAACCTACGGGTACGGACCCGAAAGACGGGTCCTGAAAGAGAGCCTCTCCCAGCGCGGCAAGACTAGAAGAACAACCCTCTAGAGTCGCCTTTTCGCTCGTTTCTCGTTCTCAGCAATACGCTCTCTGACGAGTTTCGTCACGAGCGCGGCCGAGAGTGGCTTGTCGGGCGTGAAATGGATCGTGGCGCCGCTGATCTCGTACCCTTTGAGTTCTCTGGCTCGCATGTGCGCCAGGTTGGGAATCATGCTAGTGCTCATTGTGAAGAACGAGCAATGGTTTTTGGCCGCTCCGAAGCCGACCAGAGGGTGCCCTTGGTACTTGAGAACTGGAATCCTGTAGCTGATCACTTCCGTCGTACCGGGGGCTGCGGCCTTGATGATCTTGCGAAGCTTTTCGAGAGCCGCCCTCACTTCCTCTGGTAGCGCTGCGAGATAATCGTCAACGCTCTCTGCTGGAAGGCTCTTCCTCATGGTCCAGTTTCTCTTCCATCGTCCAGCAATCGAGTTCTGATAGGCGAGGCTAATAGGGGCTTGAGCACAGGTGCTTTTTCGGTTTCCTGATCGGATTATTTCCGGCAGACTTATATTATTTCCAGCGTGTAAGTGTATCAAACATCTGAAATATCTGCTCAGGGTCCGTTTTTCAGGACCCCGTATAATCGGGAAAATAGGTGTAAAAACCAAAAAAATGTCCTCGATAAAAGTGATGGTAGCGTTCGGACAGCAGACTTTCGACTTGATAGATGCGGAGGCCAAGGAGCGCGGAGTCACGGTTCAAGAGCTCCTGCGAGCGGTGATCATACCCGACTGGTTCAGAACACACGGCGAGCTATTGACCAAGATCACGATGCCCGAGTCCAGGAAGAGAATACAGCCCTTGACCAGGACAGATCCAAGTCTTGATCAGGATCAGGGCTCCAAGTTCCATTCCAACCGGACATACTTAGTCTGATACAACTCCTCAGCCAGACCCAACTCCTCTTTTGTCAGAACCCCAGACTCCACCCCAACCCCGTAACAACTCTCAATCCCATCCACAATAGCATCCCTAACCTCCTTTGTTGAAATTTCTCGTCCAAGTTCGTCCCGCACAGTCGTCACCCGTTTCTGCACACTGGCAACATGCCTATCCTCCAGTTTCACCTTTGGAACATTCAACACTTTCCCAAGAATACTGAGATCGGAATTGACAAGAATACATCCGTGATGGAATATTGTGTTCCACCGGATACTTCCCGCAGCCCCTGATACTTTCTTCCCGTCAACCTGGATATCGTTGACAGGCTGGAACTCGGCCTTCATTCCGAGCTTGCGTAAGCCCTGAACCGAGCCTTCTGAGAGTTTTTCAAAAACAGACTGTAGATCATAACCGGGGACCAGTGGATGACCTTTCGGCAACGATATCGCATAGTTCAAGTTCCCACCATCATGGTAGACCGCGCCCCCGCCTGTAAACCTCCGGACAATCTCGGTTTTCGTCTCTTTACAAGCCTCCATGTTCACCTCTAGCTGGGCAGACTGAAAACAACCGATAACAATCGTGTTGGAATTGTGCCAGAAACGGACAGTGCTGGGAGACTTCCCCGCGCCGACCATGTGCGGTATCGCCTCTTCCACAGCCATATTCATGAACGGATTATCGCGATACTCGAGATCGATCAAACGCCAGGTTTCCGTCAACTAGATCTCCTTGGCCGCGAGTATCGCTTTCACAAAGTCATCAGAGGAAACCCCTAGCCCTTGGGCGCCTGTTCCACGGAAAAACCGGTCAACCAGAAGACGCAACGCTGCTTCACTCAAAGGAGCATCCTCCAGCATCTTCTCAAGCTTCCCCAAACTCTCCTCAGGAAGCAAGAAGAAGTCACCTGTGATCTTGACCGATCGGATCTGGTTCTGTTCTTCTTTCAATCTGATCCTGACTAGTTTTCCACCAGGAGCCTTGTAATCAGCCGATCTCAACTTCTCCAAGTTTCCCTAACTCGGGGCATGACGGGACCCGGCTTTAAATCCAGAGATGGCGAAAATCCATTGAAAGACATTTCGAGCAAAGGAGGACTTGAGAATTGGTGTTCCTGCGACAACTTCTGAGTCTCGAAGAAGCTAGACGAGCTACTGACGGCTATGTCATACTGGACGGAGAATTTGGAGGAATTTGCTACATAATATGCCCGGCAAAGCTGGTCATGTGCGATGAGAAAACGTTGCGGTCACTTGTCCACGACCTAGAAGATGCCATTTTTCCAGGCTTCACCCAAGGCGCAAAAGCCTGGTACGCGCGCCTCGGTCTCAACGAAGAGCCAGGCGGCTATGCCCTTGGAGAGGAGAGTGGAATCGCGCTAGACGTACCTTGGCTTCCCAGCTGGTTATCTGAGACCGGACTTGATAGAAGGATCAAGCAAGTACTGGCTGGCGAACTTAGAAGCTTGGGCCTCTCAGCCTCAGAACAAGCGATGGTCAAGGTTCGTCAAAAAGAGCACCATGTTCGGAAATTCGCAGAACTGACAAACCGTGATTGAATTGGACTAGCCGGTTTTCCATCGAAACAATGTCTCGTCAAAAAAATACTCTTTCCGATCGTTCAGTCCAACACCTCGAAATCCCTGCCACCTATCCGTTTGCCGATCAAACAATGTTTCATCATGACCCTGACCAGTTTCCCGCCTGGAGCCTTGTAGTCGCCCGATCTTAACTTCTCCAATTCTGTGGTACTCACAATGAATCCTGCTAGATCCAGCCGCTTCTCTTGAATATGTAGACGAATCCGAGCGATATGATGATCATCGCCAGGATCAGTGCGTAGAATCCGAGCGGGTCACCGCTCCCAGGCTGGAAGAAGCCTGTGGTGAAGTTCATTCCATAGATTCCTGCGAGGAGCGTGAGTGGAAGAAATATTGTCGCGACAAGCGTAAGCACCTTGATCGTGTTGTCTGTCGACGCTGAATGTAGGCTGATGTAGAGGTCCCGGACATCGCTCGTCCGGTCCCGATCATTATCAATCGTCTCCAACAACTGGAAAGAATGGTCGTAGACGTCTCTGAAGCTTCTGAGACTCGCGTCAGCAACGAATGGCACGGCGCCTCGCATTACCATCCCCAGCATATCCCGTGTCGGCGTGAGGGAACGCCGGAGCGTCATCAACCGTTTACGTACACCCTCGATCGTGGTGATTATCGCGACGATATTCTCCATCCTCTTCACACGCGTCTTGAACGTTGTAGTGGCCTTCTGATCGATCTCCTCAAGCCGGTTCTCCACCTCATCCAGGATCGGATAGTAAGCGTCAACCGCAAAATCTAGAAAGATATAGAACAGCAGGTCCGGCGATGGGCTTGTTGTGAGGGGTGACAGGCCTCTTGCCCTGATCCTGGCGTCCACCGAATGGATTAGCTCTGAATCGACCGAGTGAATGGTGATGATCCAGTTTTTCTGGAAGAAGACGAACAGCTCAATTATCTCGCTACTATGACCCTTCACAACGGGCACGTGGACGACGGCGAACACGTTTTTCCCATAATCCTCCATCTTCGGCCGCTGGTTTCTGTGGATCACATCCTCTACCGCATACTCGTCGAGATCGAACCTCTGCCTCAGATCAGCCAGCTCCTGGTCCGTCGGGCTCTCCGCGTCAACCCAGAGCATCTCACCCGGACCGATCTGCTCGGGAAACAAGGTAACGGTCTCTGACGGGGCCCCTCGATTGGACTTGAGAAGACTGAGAGTAATCAATTCACGAGTTCAACTGAATGAGCCCTAGATAAAAGCAATCAACCTCGGCCGAGAGATCTGAGCCACTTATGAAGAGTGACACTCTTCAAGCCACAACTCTTATCTTCATTGAACATTAGCGACACGCATGTCGCAATCCTCGGGCAGAATTTTCAACATTTTGAGCGTGATCTCTCTTCTAGTCGCAGCGGGAGCCGTTGGTGTGGCCCTTGTGCGTTCCGGTTCTATCGGACCCGCGGGTCCAACAGGAGCAACGGGACCAACCGGAGGTCAAGGCCCCCCTGGCGTTTCCTGGATAACGGCAAACTTTACTAGAATCTCCATGCCCGGTCCGGCAGGCACGATAACTAACCTCGTAAGCATAGCCTTCACGGCGCCGCAGAATGGATTCGTATGGTTGCAGACAAGCGGATTCTGCATCAACGTTCAGGGTGCGAGCGCCACCCAGATTCTTCTCGGATGGGGTACTACAGCATCGACTTTCAATGGTACGGCCCGTGTGGCCTCAATTCTTCACGTTGGCGGCGAGCCTGCCGGAAGTCCTCAGGAGTCGTATGCTGTCGCGGCGGCATTTAGCGTCGCACAAGGTCCCAACACGTTCTACTTCAACGGAAACAATGGCTTCGGAACTGCAGGTATTGATTGTTCGGGGACCAGCATCCTCATGTTCTCACCCACCCAGCTTACGTAGACCTGCACAGAAGAAGCGCAAGCTGGACAGTGGCGCTCGTTATACCCGATTGAGAACTGTTTCTGCAGACATGAACCGTTCAACCCTAGCGAGCTAGGACCCTTGACGCGGTAGTTCGGCAACAAGCAACTTGGGGTATCCGGGAAAGTCGGCGCAGTCAAGGGAAGAAGACCTTCAGCGGGTCTTCCACTGAAAAAGGACGTCGTCGAAAACATACTCTTTCCGATCGTTCAGGCCGAAGCCCCGGAAACCCTGCCATCTATCGGTCCTCCGATCATACGATGTTTCAACCCGTTCTAGAGGCTCGGTCATGGTCTCGGGACGCAACATCTGCGCGACAATACCTGTCAGATGCCCTATCTGGTCCATAGCCGACCCAAGCTCCTCATCCTCCAAGAGCCCCGTAGAGAGGACTAGCTGGACTTTCTCGTCCGCAAAAGTTAGCCTGAAAGCTGCTCCGAGCCGGCCCCTCCGATACCTGATCTGCTTGAACAAGCCCTTGAGATCACGCCAGTCACTCTGAAGGATTTCCGTGAAGAACTTCAGGTCGTAAGGATGATGAAAAGTAATGTTGACACGGGTCCCAATGGATTCGTCAAGAAGCTCAGAATAACTTGGTTGTTCTAGCCGGAAGTGTTTCTTGAGAAGCTTGTAGAGAGCCTCATGCTCAAACGGAGACAATTCCCCTTCAACAAGGATCTCAGCTATGGGTTTGCCAGCTACCAAAGGTGCGTTCTTCGAAGAAACGTTCGACACAACTGACCATAATATCGCAGAGGAAGAAGAACTTGTCTCACGCATAACCTGTCAACATCAGCAATCCTTTTGTTCGCCGATCGCTGATCTCTCAAGGACAAGGCGCGGTTTGGAGACTCGGAGTTTCAGGTTGGCCGCCGGGACCAGTTACCTACTCTTCCTTCTATATGTCGCTGCCGCCCGTTTCGCATCCGTTTCAACGGTCCCAACAGCAGATTTCGTTTACTGGTTTCCAGTCGCCTTCATCTTCCTACTAGTAGTCCCAAGCCTAGTCTTGATGGCGGCAGAGATCGGTCAGTGGATTTCTAGGAGAAAACAAGCGAAGAGAAAACCGCCCGTTAGCTGGCAAGAAGGACTCAGAACCTAGTCTCGATAAGCTGGACTCGGTTCCTATCTGTGGCGGCTGCAGAGTTTGCGCTCCACAAGCTCCACATGACCCTTACGATCCTTCGAAAAAACAAGAACACAACCACAAGCAATCTTCTCACTCCAATTGACAACCTTGGGCTTGCTCAAAGATCCCGTCAAAGAAAAGAGCCAGTCAGGGTCGAATGTAAGCAGAGTTGTCCAACCAGACCAAAACCCTCGTACTCTCGTCTAGGAGACCGTCACTTGGACGAGGGTGGAACGCGGTGCCGCCAGCAATCCTTTTTTCTTGGACGCCATCTAATCCTCAGGAACCAAATGGCGAGTAATGCGCTCGTCAAACGACTACTTTGGGTCTACAGCTTGTTCATGCTTTACCTGGTAGTGGCAAGTCTGCTGGGGGTTGCGGGTGTTGTGTATCTCCCCCTGCGCATGGACTTGCCCCCTGCGTATGGGCATGACGTATCTCTCTATCTTTTCCTTGTTTTGTATTGGACGGTAATCGTCCGACGCATCGGAGTGAGACGCCGGACAAAACGAGCAGCTCCGACCAAACCGTGGTGAGTGATATGCACAGACCAGACCGAATTGGTGGCTTGGTCCTCACGTTCGCCGTCATCGCCCTCTACGTTAGCATCGCGAACTTGCTAAACTGGTTAAGTCTAGCTTCTCTCCCGCTTGGGACAATTGACGCCGTCCCCATCATGGTAATTAATGTGGCTATCCTGAATCTCTACGCTATCCACCAGAGAAAGCGTGCCCAGGCAAGCTCAAGTCCTCAGTAGAGAAAAGCCGGTCGCCAGCAAACTATCATCGACGAGACATTAATCCAGTTCGCTTTTTCTCTCTTGAACATGGGTCTTCCTCTTGAAGGTCTGCGAGTTATCGATCTGACACAGGATTTCGCCGGCCCCTTCTGCACCATGATCCTCTCTGATCTAGGCGCGGAAGTGATCAAGGTCGAGAAACCGGGAGTAGGAGATGAGACCCGTGCTTGGGGTCCGCCATTTGTTGACGGGATAAGTTACTATTTTCTGAGTCTCAATCGGGGAAAGAAGAGCGTTGTACTGGACCTGAAGACACGCGAGGCTCAAAGGATCATCCGGAAACTAGTTGTTGACGCGGATATTTTCGTCGAGAGCTCCCGGCCTGGACAGATGGCCCGGTTCAATCTTGACTATCCAAGATTACAGAGAATAAACAAAGCGCTAGTCTACGCCTCTATCTCTAGCTTCGGCCAGACAGGACCATACCGAGACCGGCTAGGCTACGACCTCATTGCGTTCGCAATGAGCGGAATAATGGCCACAACCGGAGAAGAAGGATGCCCGCCCATCAGGATGAGCGTCCCAATCGCCGACCTCGCAGCTGGGCACTATTCGTCCACTGCGATACTGGCCGCGCTCTCCAGAAGACTGGTAACCGGACAAGGAGATTACATCGACCTCTCACTGCACGACTCGATTGTATCATGGCTCACCTATCTTGCCAGCTACTATTTCGCCACCGGCAAGGAACCTCAACGGCTAGGCTCAGCTCATCCAAGCATCGTTCCATACCAGGCGTTCAGATGCAAGGATAGGGATCTAGTTCTTGCAATCGGAAACGATCGTCAATGGGAGAATTTCTGCCACGCCACAGGTCAGAACAGATTGCTCGCGGATAACAGATTCTCGACCAATCCGTCGAGGGTCAAAAATAGACACTTCCTAATTCCCGTTCTTGAGCGAATGTTTCGCCGGAGAAAAGCCAACGAGTGGCAAAGGATTCTGGATCAGGCTAATGTTCCGGCCTCACCAGTCTTCAACATTCGAGACGTCGCGCGAGATCCCCAGGTCCGCAATAGAAGAATGATCATCGGGTCCAACGGCGATGCTTCGGGCCTAGGCTCACCGATGAGATTCTACAAGACAAAACCGAAGAAAACAACACCCGCCCCACAACTAGGACAACACACAACAGAGATCTTGGCTGAACTAGGCTATTCCTCACCGGAAATTAAGAAACTCAAAACAAGCCACGATCTGGAATAACCCCATTGCTCAACTTGTGGTTCCTGCGATAGTACTCATGACGGCGAGTTTCTTTGGGTCCTTCGCCACTATCTTCGGGATGGTCACGCTCTGAACCACGTATTGGGGGTTCCCAACGAGGTCGAATTTCTTAGTCCTCATGACTCGCGCGGGAGTTAGTCTTAGAGAAAGTCTCGTGCTGTCCTCAAGCACGTATTCGCTCCAACCTTCACTGAGCGTTCTAAATTTCAAATCTTCCTTTCCGGGTTCGAGGTCACTTATCAGTTCAGCCAAAGTATAGCTATTCGGGTCCCCAGCACCACGTGTTTTGGGTGGTGATTCTACTCCGTACACTGTATGGGTCGCCGCCAAGAAGTTTGGTCGGTTAGGCTTTGGGTTCTCAACCTTACCGTAGCTTATCATAATTAGCCTCGCCTTGAGGATTGTATCGTCTTCAAGCATGTACGAATTCCAGCTTTCGCTCAATATCTTGAAGTCCATGTAACTTATCTCCACCTTTTCCTCAGTCATTTTTGGAGCTGCCTCAAGGAGCCTCTAATTCGACATTCATTCTCTTTCGTCCTTTGTCAAGCACATAGTAGATAACGGCGAGTAGAACCGAACTGACGACGAAGTATGAGACTCTCAGAATAGAAGACAAGAAGACAAAAAGGGCTATGAATTCAAAGAATAGATTCGAGATTAAGAGGACGCCGATTACTGGACCGGACGCCGAAAGCTTGGCTATTTCTTAGACCCGCCCGCCATCTTCGAAAAGATAGCGGCAAGCACCGCTGTGACTCCCGGTCCCAATGAAGCTACCCCCAAATCCAACACGTTCTGGGTAAGGAAGTAAGTTGCTATGGCGAAGAAAGTGATTCCACACAGACCGAAAAGTGTTGGAATCTGCCAATTGCTCATATGAATCACTTCGAGAATCCCTTGCCTCGAAACGAGGTCCAAGCGTTCTAAATCGAATTCGAAATATTGGCTCGCCGTAACCTTGGTTTCGGCAATCTGGTCATCTTTTGAGTCAGCGAGGGGGTCGAGCCAGAGTACGCCCACCGAGCTACTCTTCAAAGGAGATACCCCCCTTGTCCCAAGAACGGGATTGTTGGTGGTCTCGACTACGGTTACTGACATAATTATCTAAAAACGGAGAACTTGGGCTTAAGTCTTAACCTTTTTCGGGTAGTTTCAGTTGCCCAGCGAGTTCTTTGGATATAAAAAGCAACCAAATTAAGGGTGAAAGGTCCACAAAGTCAAGGGTCCCCGATGAGATTCTACGAGACAAAACCGAAGAAGACAGCACCCGCCCCACAACTAGGGACAACACACTACCGAGATTCTGGGCTGAGCTGGGCTACTCCTAGGTAGTCTAGCGGATTAGTCCGACGTTTCTTGCGATGTAGTGTTCGAGCAGAGAGCCCACGATCAACACAGCCAGAAGGTTCTGATTTCCTACCCAGACTACTGCGCCTATGACCTCGGATATTGTTAGTACGAGGAGTCCGGTGAAGACGATCCTGGTGCTGGAGAGCTTGAAGAAGGACAGTCCCTTCTTCACATTGTCTGCGATATGGTGTTCCACGAAGAGGGCAGCGAGGAAAAATGTGATAGCGAGAATCCCGTTCACGGGTATCAGTTTCAGCCATACGACCCAGATCGCGGATTCCAGGCTGCTGAACGTTAGGATCTCCACGAACTGCTTTCCCGAGATGAATCGTCCACTGGCGTCCGCCTGGGTGATGATGTGTTCGACTAGTAAGAATACGGCGAGGACTATTGCCGCGAAGCCCGTTGTCCCCACTCGGGAGGATATGGCTCCCAGTTGCAGTATAGGGTAGGCTTGGCCGAGAACCATGATAGAACTCCCTCCGTTCGAGAGCGCTAGCCACTCGATCAGCCCGACGATCTCTATCCCGGTGAATATTACTACGACGAGGAAATGGCCGAGCCCGGGGAAGTGTAATAGCCCCGGCTGCTTATGGCGAAGCTCTGGGCTAGTCAAAGGCGCTGTCTCATGTTCAAGTGTTCCAGACCAAACTCCAAGCAGGTCAAGTTGAGGTCTCAGCCGATGTCTTTTCCCTTGGCTATCTGGACCCTTGAAAAGGATTCTCTAAAGCA
>WNGP01005632.1_pt1 | contig 10454 bp, 7 predicted proteins | sample 5407671 | NCBI WGS metagenome assembly WNGP01 (sample SAMN13153381, study PRJNA577476) | soil metagenome | isolation source: 40 cm soil or saprolite under Garry oak tree replicate 2 | place: USA:California | collected 2016-06-15
ACGTTCGTCGTCACGGGAAGCTCGAACGCCGTGAACCTCACGGATGGGCTCGATGGGCTTGCGACGGGGCTGACCGCGATCGCGGCCGGCGCGTTCGGGATCTTCGCGTACGTGTTCGGGCGCTTCGACTGGGCGCGGTATGTGGGCGTGTACTTCCTCCCGGGGGCGGGTGAGTTGACGGTCTTCTGCGCGGCGCTCGCCGGCGCGGCGCTCGGGTTTCTGTGGTTCAACGCGCATCCGGCGCAGGTGTTCATGGGCGATACCGGCGCGCTCGCGATTGGGGGCGCGTTGGGGACCGTCGCGATCATGCTGAAGGCGGAGTTCCTGCTGCTCATCGCGGGCGGCGTGTTCGCGGCCGAGGCGGCGTCGGTGATGCTGCAGACGAGCGTGTATCGCTGGCACAAGCGGCGACGCGGGAAGGAGTACGCCGACGCGCACCGCGTCTTCCGCATGTCGCCGCTGCATCACCACTTCGAGAAGCTGGGCTGGGCCGAGCCGCAAATCGTGATGCGGTTCTACATCCTCGGGGTGCTGTGCGCGGCGATCGCGCTGGCCACGCTCAAGGTGCGATGATCCCCGACCCGTGGCGTGACGGCGTCGTGGCCGTCGTGGGACTGGGACGGAGCGGCGTGGCCGCCACGCGACTCCTCGCCCGCGAGGGCGCGCGCGTGTACGCGAGCGACGCCTCGGACCACCCGGACGCGGCCGCGGCGATCGCCCAGCTGCGCGACCTAACGGGTGTTGAGGTGGAAGTCGGCCGCCACGATCTGGACAGGATCCGCGCGGCCGTCGCGGTGGTCCTCTCGCCCGGCGTGCCGCCGGATGCGCCACCGGTCGGCGCCGCGCGGGCGGCGGGCGTGCCCATCATCTCCGAGATCGACCTCGGGTTCCGGGCCCTGGAGCGGTCGGGAACGCGCTGCATCGCCATCACGGGGACGAACGGGAAGACGACGACCACGGCGCTCGTGGCGCACCTGCTCCAGGCGGCGGGGGTCCCGGCCGCGGCCGCGGGGAACATCGGGCGACCGCTCGCCGACATCGCCGTTTCGAGCGAACGATACCAGTGGCTCGCGGTCGAGGTGTCGTCGTTCCAGCTGCACGACAGCCCGCACTTCGCGCCGGAGATCGGCGTCCTCACGAACCTCGCCCCGGACCATCTGGACCGCTACCCGTCCGTGGATGCCTATTACGCCGACAAGCAGCTGCTGTTCAAGAACGCCGCCGACCGCCACGTCTGGGTCTTGAACGCGGACGATCCGGCGGTCCTGGACCTCGCGGGACGGGCCCGGGGGCGGCGCGTCCTGTTCTCGCTCAAGCGCCCCGCCGACGGCTGGTACGAGCCGAAGGAACGGCGGCTGCGGCTGGGCGACACGGCCTTGCTGCTCCGCGACGAGCTGCGCCTGCTCGGGGATCACAACGTGGCCAACGCGCTGGCGGCGGCGCTGGCGGTGCGTGCAACGGGAGTCGCGCCCGGCGCGATCGGCGAGGGGCTGCGCTCGTTCACGCCGCTGCCGCACCGCTTGGAGCCGGTGCGCGAGGTGGGCGGCGTGCTCTGGATCAACGACTCGAAGGCCACCAACGTCGCTTCGACGGTCGTCGCCGTGGAGGCGATGAGCCGACCGTTCGTGCTGCTCCTGGGCGGCCGGCATAAGGGTGAGCCGTACACCCGGCTCGCACCGCTGTTGCGGGACGCCTGCCGGCTGGTGGTCGCGTACGGCGAGGCGGGGCCGATCGTGGCGCAGGATCTCGCCGGGAGAGTGCCGCTCGAGCGCGGCACCACGTTCGAGGATGTCATGGCGCGCGCCCGGCGCGCCGCCCGGCCGGGCGACGCGGTGCTCCTGTCTCCCGCCTGTTCGAGCTACGACATGTTCAAGAACTACGAGGAGCGCGGGGCGACGTTCCGAAGACTGGTGGAGGCGATGTGACCAAATCCGCGAGTGAACTCGCGACTCGGCCTCTGGCCGGTAAACCGGCCGGTGCTCATCGGCTCCCCGCTTTAGCGGGGAGGGGCCGAGCCGCGGCTTGAGCCGCGCACGCCCATGACCGACCGCCGTTGGGAGACGCGCCTGATCGCGGTCGTCGCGGCGGTGCTCGTGGTCTTCGGGCTGGCGGCGGTGTACGGCGCGTCGAGCCTCGTAACCGTCGGCGGCTCGGCCTTCGCACTGCGGCAGGCGCTCGGCGCCGCGGTGGGCGGCCTGGTCGCGGCCACGCTCGCGCGGTCGGATTACCGAGCCTGGCAACGCTTCGCGTGGCCCGTGCTCGGCGTGGCGGCCCTCCTGCTCGTCGTCCCGCTGCTGCCGTTCACGCACCGGATCGCCCCGACGATCAACGGCGCCCGCCGCTGGGTGGACCTCGGGTTGGTCACGATGCAGCCCTCCGAGCTCGCGAAGTTCGCCGTCGTGATGTGGACCGCCGCGCTCGCCGCGAAGAAGGGCGAGCAGATTCGCACGTTCCGATTCGGCGTGGTGCCCTTCCTCGTGGTCCTCGGGCCCGTGGTGGCCCTGATCTTCCTTGAGCCGCACCTGTCGATGGCGGTGCTCGTCGCACTGCTCGCGGCCGTGGTGCTGTTCACCGCCGGTGCGCGCATCGGCCATTTCCTCGTGCTCGGCGTCGTGGCCACGCCGCTCCTCTTTGGGGCCGTGGCCGGCGCGCGATACCGGTTGGCCCGGGTGATCACGTTTCTCAGTCCGGGGAGCGCGCCGTCGGAAGCGACGTGGCAGGTGCACCAGTCGCTCGTCGGCATCGGCGCGGGACGGCTGTTCGGCGTGGGCCTGGGGCACGGGCAGCAAAAGCTCGGGTATCTGACGTATGCCTACTCGGATTTCATCTTCAGTACGATCGGCGAGGAGTGGGGCTTCGTCGGCGTTTTCGTGATCGTGGTGCTGTTCGGCACGTTCACGTGGCTGGGGTTCCGCATCGCCCGGTCGGCGGGCGACCGGTTCGGGCAGCTCCTGGCCGTGGGGCTGACCTCGCTGATCGCCTTCACCGCGGCGCTCCACATCGGCGTCAGTCTCGCCGTGCTCCCGGCGACGGGGATCACGCTGCCGTTCATTTCCTACGGCCGCTCGAGCCTGCTCGTGGCACTCGTGGCGACGGGAGGGCTGATCAGTATCGGGCGAGGGCGGCGCAGGATATGACCAAAAATGCGGAATGCGGAGTGCGGAATGAATAAAAGTGCGGAGTGCGGAGTGCGGAATGCGGAATTGAAGTGCCAGGTCGTGCGCCACGACGCTCACCCTGACATTCCGCACTCCGCACTCCGCACTCCGCATTTGGGTGGGGATGGGCGGTGAGGGTGCTTCTTGCCGGGGGCGGCACCGGCGGCCACCTCATGCCTGCCCTCGCGCTCGCCCAGGCGCTGATCGAAGCGCGGCCGGACGCCGAACCGGTCCTCGTCGGCGTCCAGCGCGGCATCGAACCGCAGGTGCTGCCGAACTATCCGTTCCGTTTTCACCTGCTTCCGATCGAGCCGATTCATCGACACCAGTGGTGGCGCAACGCGCGCTGGCTCGTCATCCTGCCCGGCGTTTGGCACGCAGTCGGGAAGCTGCTGCGCCGCGAGCGGCCCGCGATCGTGATCGGCACCGGCGGTTACGCCGCCGGTCCGGTGGTGCTGCGCGCGCAGGGTGCGGGGATCCCGACCGCGCTGCAAGAGCAGAACGCGCTCCCGGGACTCACGACACGGTGGCTGGCGCGGCGCGCGCGCCAGGTGCACCTCGGTTTCCCCGAAGCGCGTGCCCGACTGCGGATCGGGAAACACACTCAGGTGTTCGCGCTCGGCAACCCGATTCGTCCCCCGCCCGCTCCCCTCGAGCCCGGCGACCGCGCGGCCGCCTTGCGCGAGTTCGGTCTCGACCCCGCGCGTCCGACGCTGCTCGTGTTCGGGGGAAGCCAGGGGGCGCGGGCGATCAACTACGCCGTTGCGGGCGCGCTCGAGCGGCGCCTGCTCGCCGACGCGAACGTGCTCTGGGGCGCGGGGATCGCGCACGAGGCGGCGTTCGCTCGCTACGGCGCGCTCGGTCGCGTCGTCGTGCGCGGGTTCCTCGATCCGATCGCCCTGGCCTATCGCTCGGCCGATCTCGTCGTGTCTCGCGCGGGGGCCATGACCGTCGCCGAGCTGTGCGCCTGGGGAAAGCCGAGCGTGCTGGTGCCGCTGCCGAGCGCGGCGGCGGATCACCAAACGTCCAACGCCCGCGCGCTCGAAGCCGCGGGAGCCGCGCTGCACATCGCCGAGCGCGACCTCTCCCCCCACGTGCTGGCGTCCCGCGTCCGCGAGTTGCTCAGCGACCGCCAGCGACTCGAGTCGCTCGCCGCTTGCGCCCGGGCCCGTGGCAACCCAAACGCCGCCCGGGAGGTGATGTCACAAATCTTGACACTCCTACAACCAGGCGTCTAGCCGTCTGGACGTCTAGACGTCGAGTGTAGCCGTCTAGCCTTTCACAAGTGTCGTAGATTCGCTATATTAGGCCCTCACTAATGACCTTGTTTGCAACGGTGGATCCCCGCCCGATCCACTTCATGGGTATCGCCGGTGCGGGGATGAGTGGGCTGGCGCTGCTGGCCAGGCAACAAGGCGTCGCAATAACTGGATGCGATAACGACCCGTCAGGCGCCGCCGATTTGGCAGCCGTCGGGGTGGAGATATGGCGGGGTCACGACGCCGGGCATGTGGCAGGCGCCCGGGCGGTCGTGGTAACCGCGGCAGTAGCCGGGGATCACCCGGAGTTGGAGCGTGCTCGCGCCCTGGGAGTCCCGGTGATCCGGCGGGCCGACGCCCTTGGCCAGGTCGTTGCTGGCGGGGCTTTAGTGGCGGTCGCCGGAACGCACGGGAAGACGACCACGACGGTGATGGTCACGGAGGCGCTGGCGGCCGCCGGGCGGAATCCTACGGGACTCGCCGGCGGCCGTGTCGCTAGCTGGGGCGGGAACGCGCGGCTTGGCGGGCGCGACCTGTTCGTGGTCGAGGCGGACGAATTCGACCGCGCGTTCCTGGCGCTTCGGCCGACAGTGGCGGTCGTCACCAACGTCGAGCCCGATCACCTCGAGTGCTACGATGGAAGCGTCGCGGTGCTCGAGCAGGCGTTCGTCGAGTTCGCGGGCCATGCGCATCGCGTGATTGTGGGTGCGGACGATCCCGGCGCGCTGCGGGTGGCGGCGGCGCTGCCGCGGCCGGTGTGGCGGGTCGGCCTGGCGTCCGACGCGGATGTGCGGATCGCCGATCCGCGGCTCGAGCAGGGCGGCTCGATGGCGCGCATCGAGCTGCCGAGTGGGCCGGCGGTGCGGCTCCGGTTGCGAGTGCCCGGGCTCCACAACCTGCGGAACGCCGCGGCGGCGCTCGCGGTGGCGCACGAGCTCGGCGCAGATCTGGAGCGCTGCGCCGCCGCGCTGGCGGAGTTCACCGGGGTGGCGCGGCGCTTCGAGCGAGTCGGCGAGGCCGGCGGTGTGACCGTGGTGGACGATTATGCGCATCACCCCACGGAGGTGCAGGCCACGCTGGCGGCGGCACGCCAGGCATTCCCGGGCCGGCGGATCGTGGCGGTGTTCCAGCCGCACCTCTACTCGCGCACGGCGCTGCATGGCGAGGGGCTGGGACGCGCGCTGGCGGCGGCGGATGTGGTGGTGGTGGCGCCGATCTATGCGGCGCGCGAGCAGCCGCTGCCGGGTGTGACGGCCGACATTGTGGCGCGCGGCGCCGCGCGAGCGGGCGCGGCGACGGTGGCCGTGCGGGATCGTGCGGCGCTCACGGACCACGTCGCGGAGCGGGTCAAGCCCGGGGACGTCGTGTTCACGCTTGGCGCGGGGGACATCACCCGCGTGGGGCCCGAGCTGCTCGAACGGCTGGCGCGGCCGGGCAGAGCGGCGTGACGCGGCGCCGGCGTCCGGGCCAGCACCTCGGCAGGGTGGTCGTCGCCGGGTCCGGGGCCGCGCTTGGCGTGCTCGGGTGGTTCGGTGGGCCGGTGTTGCTCGGACGCATGCCGCTCTTCCGCGTGCGGCAGATCGAGCTCGTCGGAGTGAAGAACCTGCCGCCGGACGCGGTGATCGCGGCGCTGCGGCTGCCGGCGCGGGTGAGCGTGTTCACCGACACGCGGCTCCTCGCCGACCGGGTGCGCGGACTCGCGGGCGTGGCGGAAGCGCGGGTCGTGCGCCGGCTCCCGGCCGGGTTGCAGGTCGAAGTGCGCGAAGTGGAGCCGGCCGCGCTCGTGCCGGTCGGGTCGCGGGGCACCCTTGTGGCGGTCGATGCCGGCGGTGAGCCGTTGCCGTTCGATCTCGCTCGCACTGGGCTGGACCTGCCCATCGCGGCGAGCGCGGACCCGGGGGTCGTCGGAGTGCTGGCCCTGATCCGCGCGGTGGATCCACGGCTGTTCCAACGGATCACCGGCGCACGCGCGCTGCCGCGCGGTGACGTGCTTCTGGAACTGGGGCCCCGTCGCGTGCTGCTGCGACCCGACGCGGGGCCGGAGGTCATTCGTGGCGTGGGACTGGTCGCTCAGGATCTGGCCGCGAAGGGGCGTCCGTACGCGGAGCTCGACGCCCGCTTCGCGGGGCAGGTGGTGGTGCGGCGCAAGCGAGCAGGGTCCGGGGAGTGGAGACCGGGCCCGGGCGCATGAGTCGGGAACGCCACCTCGTCGCCGGGCTCGACCTCGGGAGCACGAAGACCTGTGCCGTGATCGCCGAGGTGGTGGGCGACCTGCCCCGCATGCCGCTCGCCAAGGTGCTTGGCGTGGGGCTCGCCAAGAACTCCGGCGTGCGGCGCGGCATGGTGCGGGATATCGACGAGACGACCCGGTCCGTCGCCGCCGCGTTGCGCGACGCCGAGCGGATGGCGGGCGTGAAAGTCTCGGGGGTGACGTGCGGGATCGCGGGAGAGCACGTGTCGGCGCGCACGTCCGCGGGCGTCGTGGCGGTGAACGGCGAGGAGATCACGCCCCAGGACGTGGCGCGGGTGAACGAGGTCGCGCGGGCCATCTCGCTCGGTCGGGAGCACGAGCTGCTGCACGACATCCCGCAGGAGTACGTGGTCGACCAGCAGCGCGGCATCTCCGACCCGGTCGGCATGACGGGCACGCGGCTCGAGGTCGAGGTCTACCTCGTGACGGTGCAGGCGACCGCCGCGCAGAACCTGCGCCGCGCGGTGCAGCGCGCCGGGTATCGCGTGAGCGACGTCGTGCTCGAGCCGCTCGCGGCGTCGTACGCCGTGCTGACGGACGACGAGCGGGAGCTGGGCGTCGCGCTCCTCGACGTGGGCGGCGCCTCGACCGCGGTGACGATCTTCCACGAGGGGAAGATCCGCCACCTCGCGTCCCTGCGCTTCGCCGGGATGCAGGTGACGACGGACCTCGTCCAGGTCCTCGGGGTGCCTCAGGCCGACGCGGAGCGGCTCAAAGAGCGGCACGGCGTGGCGTACAAACCGCTCGTGGACCCGTCGGAGATGATCACGCTGCCGTCCACGCCGTCGCAGGGGGTGCGGCAGACGTCGCGCGAGATGCTGTCGGACATCATCCACCAGCGGCTGGACGAGATCTTTCACCTGGTGGACCGCGAGTTCGAGAAGGCGGGATTCGGGGGCGGGCGGCTGCCCGCCGGCGTGGTGCTCACGGGCGGGACGGCGCACCTCCCGGGGATGGTGGAGCTCGCGCGCGACGTGTTCGCGATGCCGGTGCGCGCCGGCACGCCCGAGCAGGGGATCTCGGGCCTGGTGGACAGCGTGGACGCGCCGCGCTACGCAGTGCCGGTGGGCCTGGTGCTGTACGCCGCGCGCCGGGTGGCGCAGGGCGCCGCGGCCGGCGGCTCGCTCGTGAAGAGCGCCGGGGTCGAGAAGCTGTTCGGACCGCTGAAGCGCTGGCTGCAGGAGTTCTTCTGATCGGTCACGCGAGGGAGCCATGATCTTCGAGCTCGAAGAGACGGTAGCGCGCAACGCCCGGATGAAGGTCGTCGGCATCGGCGGCGGCGGCGGCAACGCCCTGAACCGCATGGTCGACGAGGGGCTGCAGGGCGTCGAGTTCGTGTCCGTGAACACCGACGCGCAGGCCTTGCTGAACAACAAGGCCGACGTGAAGGTGCAGATCGGGAAGAAGTTGACGCGCGGCCTCGGCGCGGGGGCCCGCCCCGAGATCGGCCGCCAGGCGATCGAAGAGAACCGCGACGAGGTGCTGCACGCGCTCCAGGGTGCGGACCTCGTGTTCGTCACCTGCGGCATGGGCGGCGGCACGGGCACGGGCGCCTCGCCCATCATCTCCCAAATGGCCCGTGACCTCGGCGCCCTCACCATCGGCATCGTGACGAGGCCGTTCCTGTTCGAGGGCCGGAAGCGGATGCGGCAGGCCGAGATGGGCATCGCCGAGATGCGCAAGCACGTTGACACCATGGTCGTCGTGCCAAACGAGCGACTGCTCGCCGTGGTCGGAAAGGGGATCCCCTTCCAGGACGCCCTGAAGAAGGCCGATGGGGTGCTGCTGAACGCGACCCAGGGCATTTCGGGATTGATCACCGTCACCGGCATCGTGAACGTGGACTTCGCCGACGTGCGCACGGTCATGCAGAACGGCGGCGGCGCGATCATGGGCACCGGCATGGGGCGCGGCGAGAACCGCGCGATGGAGGCGGTGCAGCAGGCCATCTCCAGCCCGTTGCTCGACAACATCTCCATCAGCGGCGCCACGGGCGTGCTCATCAACATCACGGGCGGCGAGGACCTCACGCTGGGCGAGGTCACGCAGATCTCCGACGTCGTGAAGGACGCGGCCGGCGAGGACGCCGAGATCATCTTCGGGGCGGTCAATGACCCCGCGATGCACGGTGAGATCCGCGTCACCGTCATTGCCACCGGGTTCGACCGTCCCGCGCCGGCCGAGCAGGCCACGGTCGCTCGAGCCCCGGCCCCGGGCGTGCTTCCGTTCCGCGAACGGGCGTCGCGTGCCACGCCCACGCCGCCCCCCGCTCACGTGAAGCCCGCTGAGCAGCCGCTGCGGCGTTCGGCAGCCGCGCCACCGCCTTCCCCCCCGGTGCCCCCCACCGACGTCAACGAGCTCGAGATCCCGACGTTCATCCGGAGACAGATGGACTGATGGTCTCCCCCTTGCCGCCCCTGCCGCCCCTGCCGCCCTTGCCGCCCCTTCTCCGACGGGCCGCCCCGGTCGCCGCCGGGCTGCTCGCCGCCGGCGGGCTGGTCTGGGCCGCGCACGACGCATGGCGTTGGCGGCGTCCGCTGACCGCCGCGCCCATCGTCGTCACCGCCGCCTACGCCGAGTTCCTCGATACGCTCGGCCGCCGGGAGACGCTCTCCGACGCGCTCCAGCGCGGGGGCATCGTGGGGCGGGACTATGCGGCGTTCCTCGCCGCGGCAAAGAGCCTCCCGGTGCGGCGCCTGCGGCCCGGGCTCGTGTTTCACTTTCGCCGCCTCAAGACCGACTCCGTCGTGGACCGCGTGATGGTGCGCCTCTCGCCCGAGCGGCGGCTGCACATGGTTCGCGGCGGCTCGGGGTGGGTCGAGGAGCTGGAGCCGGTGCCGTGGACCGTCGCGCGCTTGCGCGTGACGGGCGCGATCGAGTCGTCGCTGTACGACGCGCTCGACAACGCGGTGGCCGACACGTTCCTGCCGGCCGTCGAGCGGCGCTCGCTCGCCTGGGCGATGGCGGACGTGTACGATTGGGAAGTGGACTTCACGCGGGACATCCGGCCGGGGGACCGGTTCACGGTGCTGTGCGAGCGGCTGGAGTCGCCGGAAGGCGAGCGGCGGTTCGGCCGCGTCCTCGCGGCGCGGGTCGACGTCGCCGGCACCCCGAGCTACGCGTTCTACTTCGAGGACAGCGCGGCCCGCGTAGCGGGCTTCTACGACGAGCGCGGCCGCTCGTTGCGGCGGGCCTTCCTGCGCGCGCCGCTGCAGTTCCGCCGCGTGTCGAGCCGGTTCGGCGTCCGCTTCCATCCGCTGCTGCACATGTGGCGCGCCCACGAGGGCGTGGACTTCGCGGCGGCGTACGGGACGCCGGTGCGGGCCACCGCCGACGGCATGGTGATCCGCGTGGGCCGCGCGGAAGGCGGCTACGGCAATATGATCGAGCTCCGGCATGCGAACGGGATCCGCACGCGCTACGGGCATCTCTCCGCATTCGCCCGCGGGCTGCACGTGGGCGAGCGGGTCGAGCAGGGCGAGACGATCGGCTACGTCGGCTCGACCGGTCTCTCGACCGGGCCGCATCTCCACTACGAATTCCTCGTCAATGGCCGGGCCACCAACCCGCAGCGCAAGGACATGGGCTCGGGGACGCCCGTGCCGCAGAGCCTGGTGGCCTCGTACGGCACGGTGCGCGACGGACTGCGCGTGCAGCTCGAGCCTCCGCGCCCTCCCCGGCTCCCCGCGCCCCTCCCCAAGGGCCAGTCGCACACCGCTTCGAGCGTCGCCACGCGCGACGATTAGCGCCGTCCCGGCGCAGGCACGTGACGTTGGAACGGCATTA
>WNGP01005636.1_pt1 | contig 10451 bp, 9 predicted proteins | sample 5407671 | NCBI WGS metagenome assembly WNGP01 (sample SAMN13153381, study PRJNA577476) | soil metagenome | isolation source: 40 cm soil or saprolite under Garry oak tree replicate 2 | place: USA:California | collected 2016-06-15
CGGTCGTCTGACCATGTGTGGGAAGGCCCAATCATGAGGACGCGCCTGATGTAACGCCAGGGCCCGCAGTGAGACTAGACACGCACACGCACCCGGATCGCCGATGATCGACTTGACGAACGCTGCACCGTCACGCAACACCCTCGAGCGCCTCGCCGCCCTTACCGCACGCCTCCTGGCGGTGCCGATCGCCATCCTGAGTCTCGGGGACGACGATGTCCACGCCCGCGCTGGAACCGTGGAGACGGGCGAGTGGGCGATGGCGGTCATGTCGCCGGAGGTGCGCAACGTCACGAGTCGGTTGTCGGATCCGCGCCTGCTGGCCCTCCCCACTGTCGCCGGAGAGTTCTTCCCGTTCCACGCGGCCGAGCCGATCGTCACCGCCGCGGGCTGGGCGCTCGGCGCGGTCAGCGTCATGGACGGACAGCCACGCACGCTCTCCGAGACGGAGCGCGACGTGCTGCGCGACATCGCCGACATCGCCGCGGAGCACGCGGAACTGCAGCGGGCGGCACGCCGTCTGGCCAGCACGGAGATGGCCTTGCAGGAGGTGAGCCGCAGGGTCGTAGCGGTCACCGGGCAAAGCTTCTTCAAATCGCTGGTGCTCGAGCTGGCTCGGGTCCTCGACGTGGACTACGTGTTCGTGGCGGAAGTGGCGGACGACGGCCAGCGCGCCCGCGTGCTCGCGCTGAGCGTCGACGGCACCCTCGTGGACGGTGTCGAGTACCCCCTCCCCGGGAGTCCCTGCCAGGAGGTCATCTCACACGGCCTGTGCGCCTACCCCCACGGAGTGCGCGCCGCGTTTCCCGAGGACCGGATGCTCGAGGATCTCCAGGTCGAGAGCTATCTCGGCATCCGTCTGTGCTGCCCGGAGGGCGACCGGATCGGGTGGCTGGCCATCATGGACCGGAAGGGGATCGAGAACGTCTACCTCGCCGAGGCGATGCTGCGGCTCTTCGCCGATCGTGCCGGCGCCGAGATCTACCGCCAACAGGCGGAGGCCGACCTCCGGCGTGTCAACGAGGAACTTGCGCGCCGAGTCGCCTCGTCGGGAGCGCTCAGCGCGCGTTAAGGAGTTGCGGGGCGGCGCGCGAGGCGGAGATTACCGCCCATGGAACTCTGGGTCGCATTCGGCTTCGGGGCGGGCGTCGGTGTGCTGCTCGGCTACCTGTTCGGTCGCCAGCAGCAGCCACCCGCGCGGCGCTTGACTCCCGCCCCTCCGGCGCCGCGCCCGCCGCCACCCGAGATCCGCCATGTCGTGATGGATGAGGGCGCGGCCAACGTCCTCAACGCCCTCAACAACCGGCTCGCGGCGATCGGCACGCTCGCCGATCTGTTGCACGGCAGCCCGCTCGATCCGGAGCGCGCCCGCGCCCTGATGATGCTGCACGGCGAGGTGCGCCGCGCCGCCGAGATCACGACACATTTCCTCGAGCTGACCGACCACCCGATCGGCGCCGCCGAGCCGTGCGACGCGGGGGTCGTGGTGAACGGCGTGCTCGCCGAGCGTGACGCCACCTTCCGCGAGCTGAGCGTCAAGGTGATGCGCAACGTGCCGGCGAATCTGCCGATGGTCGCCTGCCCCATGGCGCAGCTGACGGAGATGCTGACCAAGCTGCTCGACTTCGCGCTGCGCCGGCTGCGCGAGTCGGCGCCGCCGCGCGAGCTGCGCATCGATGCTACGGAGGCGGGCCCCTCGGTCGTGCTGGCGTTGTGGGATTCGGGACCGCCGCTGCCGGTCGAGGCGGAGCAGCGGCTCGTCTCGCCTTTCCGCTTCACGCAGACGGGCGGGGGCGGCGAGGTGGAATTCGCGCTGGCGCGGGCGCTGGCGCAGTCGACCGGCGGCAGCTTGCGGCTGCGGCTGCGGGGTGGCACGTCCGGGGCCGAAGTCGTCGTCACGCTGCCGAAGAGCGTGCTCGGCCCCCTGGCCCGTACCAGCGCGCCCGCGCCGACGTTGCCGAAGCTCCGCATCCTCGTGGTGGACGACGATCAGGTGAACCGCCAGGCGATGGAGTTGCTGCTCGAGCGGGAGGGACACGAGGTCGTGGCCGTCGAGAACGGCATCGAGGCGATCGAGCGCCTGGGCGAGCGCGACACCATGTTCGACGCGGTCGTGACCGACCTGCAGATGCCACGGCTGGGCGGTCGCGCGCTGTACGAACAGCTCGTGGACGAGCGGCCCCAGCTCGCCTACCGCTTCGTGTTCGTCACCGGCGACCAGGCCCGCGACGAGACACGACACTTCCTCGAATCGTGCGGGCAGCCGTCGGTCACCAAACCGTACGACCTGAGCGACCTCATCAACGCCATCGGAAAGGTCACGCGCCGGAGCACGTGACACCGTGACCCGGCGCGCGTTGCTCATCGCGTGGGCGGCCGCCGCGACGATGCCCGCGCTCGGCGCTGCCCAGGGGGCGGCGCCGGCCTATCGGGCCGGCTGGGGATCGTGGGCCGTGGCAGCCGGCGCGGGCGCGTTCGCTGCACTCCCCGAAATGCTGCACCTGCCGCGCGGCACAGCGCCCTGCGCTCCCTGCGATCCCGCGGGGCTCTCGGGAATCGATCGCTGGGTGGTAAAACTCGATTCTCGGGGAGCGGGCACCGGAAGTAACGTCGTGCTGCTGGGCGTGGTGGGCGGCGGTCTGCTGGCATCCCGAACGCGCGGCAATGTCTCGATGCTCGCGAACGCGTTCGCATTTACCTCGCTCACCACGGAATGGACCAAGGCGCTGGTGCACCGCAGCCGGCCCATCCTGTACACGGCCCAGGCGCCGAGCGTCGCGGGCGACCGCGATAATCGCCGCTCGTTCCCATCGGGGCACACCGCCGCCGCGTTCGCCCTGGCCACGTCCTACGCGATCATGGCGCAGCGACAGCATCTCCCCCATGCCACGCGCAATGAGGTCTTGCTGTTCTCGGGCGCCGCCACTGTCGGCACGCTGCGCGTCGCTGCGGGCCGGCACTTCGTCACCGACGTGCTGGGCGGAGCGGCGCTGGGCGCCGCTATCGGCTGGCTAACGGCGAAGATCTATCCGACGCGCTAAGTCCTACGGCTGGAAGACGTCCTTCGCCAGTTTGAAGGCCTTGAAGGGCGCCACGAACATCATCAGCGGCACCACGACCAACATGACGGCCAGTTTGACGGGGAAAGACTGCTGCTGCAGCCGCTCGGCCAGCGAGGGCTTGACTGCCGACTTGCCGAGGCCCATGCCGTGCTGGAAGATGATTTTCTGCCGCTCGACGCGCTTCGCATCGGCCTCGGCGGCCGCGCGTTCAACCTCGTACTCCGGCGTCCCCGGTTTCGCCAGGATGCGGTAGTTGCCGCAGTACGGACACCGCTTCGCGGCGGCCGCGAGCGGGCGACGACACTTGGGGCACGGCGTCGGCGGCGGGGGGGACGCTGGAGACGACGGGGAGTTCAGCGCCGCCGCCCCGGAGTCGGCACGCCGCCCCCGACGATCACCGAGTCCGTTTCTCCATTCGCGATCAAATCGACCAAGTCCCTGTGGTAGTACGGATCGGTGGGGTCGAGCGCGGGCCACTCCCGGTAGTGGTCCGGGGCGAACAGGCCGACCATGTGCGCCATGGCGCCGTACGACGTGTCGCGCGTGGGATTGTCGAACACCCCCACCACGCGGTAACGATGGCCGGCCTCGAGGTGCAGGCCCTCGCCGCGGATCGCGAGCAGCTTGCGCGGTATCGAGAGCACATGGCCGAGCGAGTCGCGCCTCGCGTTGACCTGCACAAGTGTCTTGCCGCTCGTGGCATCGACGAGCTTCACCAGCGTGCCGTAGTCGTGCAAGTGACCGGTCACGACCAGGAGGTGCCCGGAGAGCGGGGGGCTGAACTCGTAGCCGATCTCGAAATGGCCCGGCGGGACGTTGAAGCGGTTCTCCTCGGGGTTCGTCTGGATGTTCACGTCCATGTAGGCGGGGAGGACGTCGATGGGCCGGGGCTTGAGGCTCCCGCGTGCCATGTACAGGACGATGCGCCAGTAGGCGGCGGGGATCTCGGGCCCCGAATCGTTGTGCCAGGTCGCGTACACACCCAGGGCCTGACCGGCCCGCATGGGGACGCCGATGGTGCGCGGGATGCGTATGTCGCCGGTGTCAGACTCCTCGGCGCTGCCCAGCAGGCGCTCGAGCGCCGGGTAGATGAACTGGCGGCGCGAGAAGTTCACCACGATCAAGTGATGCAGCAGGCGGTGAGGCAGCGCATGGCCGTGATCGTCGAGCAGGTCGATGCGGAAACCCTGGAGCCAGCCGTCCACCGGAAACGCGAACTTCTGTACCGGAGTGGCGGGCATGTCCATCATCATCCCGGACATTTCCGGGCTCACCGGCACGCGGTAGGGACCGCCCGTGATCAGGATGCGGTGGTGCGCCGAGTCGACCTGCACGTGCAACGGAGGCGGGAGGGGAGGCGTAGGACGCTGCTGGGCCGCCGCGAGCGCGGGGATCAGCGGAAAGGCGAGGAGGAGGGAGGCACGCATGAGAGACAGACCCCAGCAGTAGGGGCAAGGTTTCAGGGGAAATGCGCCGACTCGGAATCGAACCGAGAACCTACTGATTAAGAGTCAGTTGCTCTACCAATTGAGCTATCGGCGCGCCGCTTGCGCGGGAGGTTTTCGAGGTAGGTGAAGGTTAGTGGAGGTCGCCCCTCACCGTCCTCCACCAACTTCCACAACCTCCACACACGTCCAGAACCTCCACGTGCCCCCAAGGGGAATCGAACCCCTGTTCCCACCTTGAAAGAGTGGTGTCCTAGCCGTTAGACGATGGGGGCTCGTCCCCTGCCAGTAGCGGTAACGGGATTCGAACCCGTGTTTGAGCCTTGAGAGGGCTCCGTCCTAGTCCCCTAGACGATACCGCCAGGGCGGCAAAATATCGCCACCCCGCGCCAAGCCGGTCAACCCGCCCGCGAGTTGACCTCCCGGCTCCGGTGCGTACCCTTCTAGGCCCGATGAAACGAATCCTGTCCCTCCTCGTCCCCGAAGCGCCGATCCTCGTCGGCGCCGCGCTGCTCGTCACGTTGCCCGCCCTGCGGCCGGCGGCGAATGGACTCGTGGCCTTCTACCCCTACACCGTCCTCGCCGCCGCCCTGCTGCTCGGTTTCCGCTTCAACCGGTCGCGCTTGGTGTTTACGGTCGCACTGCTCGCGATCACCCAGTACGTGCTCGATGGCGGCGTCGCGACTCCCGAGCAACGGCTCTTCTTCCACGCCACGACGTTCCTCCTGCCGTTCAATCTCGCGCTCGTCGCGCTACTCCCCGAGCGGGGCACCGTCACGCCGGCTGGGCTCGTGCGCTGGGTCTTGATCGCCGTGCAGGTGATGGTCGTGGCCTTCCTGGCCCGGTCGTTCCCCGCCGACGCAACGGCGCTGCTCCGAACTCGCTTCCTGCCCTCGGTCCTCACGGCGTGGACCCCCCTCGCCCAGCCGGCGGTGGCGGCGTTCCTCGCGATCGGCACCCTGCTGGTGCTCGCCTGGCTGCGCGAGCCGCAGTCGCCGGTGCGTGCATACGCCTATGCGCTGATTGCGGCCTTCCTCTGCCTGACTTGGAAGGCTACCGGACCCGGCCAGGAAATCTGGATCGCAACTTCAGGACTTGTGCTCGTCGTCGCGGTCGTCGAGGCGTCGTACATGATGGCTTACCGCGACGGCCTCACCGAGCTGCCGGGCCGCCGCGCCCTGAACGAGGCGCTGCCGCGGCTCAGCGGCCAGTTCACCGTCGCGATGGTCGATGTGGATCACTTCAAGCGGTTCAACGACCAGTACGGGCACGACGCCGGCGACCACGTGCTGCGCCTCGTCGCGGCCCGGCTGGCGCACGCCCCCGGGGGGGCGACGGCCTACCGCTACGGCGGCGAGGAATTCGCGTTGATTTTCTCCGGCAAGGGCGCCGAGGAGTGCCTGCCCCACCTGGAGGAGCTGCGGGAAACCGTGGAGACGAGCCACTTCACGATGCGGCGGCGCTTCCGGCCGCGCAACAAGCCACCCGCCCCCAAGGGGCGGAAGACGCGCGAAGCGATCGTCATCACGGTGAGCATTGGCGTGGCGGAGAAGAATCACCGCCACTCGACGCCCGATCAGGTCGTCCAGGCGGCGGATAAGGCACTATACCGCGCCAAGGAGTCGGGGCGGAACCGGGTTAGCGTGTAGCTAGTTCGGCGGGTGCACCGACGCGCCGCCGTAGTAGCGGCGCAGCGTGGGTCCGTTCGAGCCGAGGCCGCCGCGCGTGTTGTCGATGCGGGCGAGGAACTGCCGCACCGCGCCGGGGAACGAATCGGGCCGCGCGTGCAGCCCGAACGGATCGGTGAACCACACCTTCGGCCCCGCCGCGTTCGTCACCTCGTTCGCGTTCACATCCATGAAACGGTCGGCGCCGTTGAACGGCGAGCGCGGATCGTCGAACGTGATGCCCGTGATCGTCCCATTGGCCGTCGCCTGACTGCACGTCCCGCCCTGAGCACGCGCGCCGCTCGCCGTCACCTCGTAGCACAGATCCATCGGCCGCCCCACGGCCGGCGCGGTCGCCGGATCGTAGTAGCGGCTCGGCAACCGCACCTGGAAGTACGGATTGATGAACGCGAGGCCGCGGCCGCTGGCGGTGCGGATGCTGACCGACGTCTGCCAGCTCTCGTGCAACACGCCGAAGTTCGACGACTGGCCCACCGGCACCAAGATGCTTTGAAGGACGCAGGTCCGGTCCGGAATGAGCCGCTGCCCACCGCCATTGGGGGAGTTCGCCGGCGTCGCCGGCCCGACGGAGACGGCCGTGCCGTCGCACGAGCGGATGAACTGGCCGGGGTCGCCGATCGCCGTCAGCAGCGTGAGATGCATCTCGGTGCCGTCGGTGCAGCGCACGTGGTAGACCAGCTCGTGCAGGTTGTTGGTGAACGCGTCCTTCGAGTGCGTCCCTTGGTGCAGCTTCGCGAGTACATCGCAGCGGATGTCGAACAACGACGTCGCCGCGTCGCTCTCAAAGTGGAGGGGGATGTCGTTCTCCCATTCGATCTTGTGCCCGAAGTGATCTTCGTGGCGCGGATTCGCCGGATCCCAGGTGTCGAGCTGCTCGTTGGCGTAGCCGAACGGGATCGGCCCCACGGCCGCGTACAGCTTGGAGCCGCGCGGATCGCGCCCGTGTTCGTGACCGAAGCGGCAGCCGGTGACGGGATCGATCGGCGGATGCCACGTGGGGTAGAGCTTGTCGTCGGGGCCCACGACCGAGTAGGCGTCGTGAATGGCGGGCGTGCACGTGTCGTTCGCGCCCGGCGTCCAGATCCCGTACGCGGCCGACGGCCCCGTCGCGGTGCGTTGCGGCGGCGTCGAGAAACTCGAATCGCAGGCGGCCAGGCTCCAGACCAACCCGAACCAGTAGTAGCTGCGCGTCATCCAGCCTCCAGCCGCAAGGTCAGTCGGCCGGCGCGCCCGCGGCTGTGAGCCCGCTCACCCGCGGGCCGGTCACGCAATTTCGGGCTTGTGCGCCCGAACGTTATGCGCTAGTCGTGTCTCATGTCGCGAGTCCCGTTGATCCTGCTATTCGCACTCGTCGCATCGAGCGCCACCGCGCAGCGTACGACTCGGGCCGAGAGTTTCTGGCTCAGCGCCGGCATCGGTCCGACGTGGCTGCGGGTGTCGTGCTCGATTTGCCGGAGCGACCGCGGGACGGGCGTGTCGGCGTACGTTGCGATCGGTGGCTCCGCGGGCCGGCGGGCGCTCGTGGGCGCCGCGGCGACGGGCCGTTTCAAACGTGACGGGTCGGTGCGCGAGACCAACTGGAGCTTCAGCGCCGTGTCGTTCTTCTATCCAAACCCCCGCCGGCGTGAGCTGTTCTGGAAGGTAGGCGCGGGGGTTCAGCTGTATCGCCTCGAGGACGGGACCGATGTCCTCACGGCCAGTCCCTTCGGCGTGCAGGTCGGCATCGGCTGGGAGCTGCCGCTCAGCCGGACCCTCCGCTGGGTGCCTTCCGCGACGCTGCACGTCGCATCGTGGGGCGGCTCCCTCAAGTTCAACGGTGCGTCGGCGGTGGGCGACCTCGCGCTGACGATGGTGCAACTGGGCGTTGGCGTGACGCGCCGCTGAACGCGGCGTGGCAGCGACGCAACAGCTCTTGCTGTGACGAAATAGAGACTCTACCCTGACTCACAAGTGGCCCGGTTCGTGCAACCTCCCTGAAAAGGAGGCTCGGATGATTTCGTTGATCTCGCGCCGCAGATTCTTGAGTAGCGCCGCAGCCGCGGCCGGCGGCCTCGCCCTCGGATGCAGTGACCGATCGATTCTTGCGCCGACGCTCGCGGACCTCTCCGGGTTGGGGTTACTGCCCGATCCCACGACCTGCGGCATCGAGCACGTGATCGTGTTCATGATGGAGAACCGATCGTTCGATCATTTCCTCGGATGGCTCCCAGGCGCGAACGGCAGGCAAGCTGGGCTGACCTACCTCGATGCCGCGGGCGGCGCGCACTCCACCTTCCCGTTGGCACCGGACTTCCAGGGCTGTGGTTACGCCGATCCCGACCATTCCTACACGGGCGGCCGCGTGGAGTACAACGACGGCGCGTGCGACGGATGGCTCCGGGCCAACGACGTGTTCTCGATCGGCTACTACCGACAGCAGGATCTCGCATTTCTCGGTCGCGCGGTCCCCGATTGGGTCTCCTTCGACCGCTACTTCTGCAGCATCCTGGGCCCGACGTTCCCCAACCGCATCTATCAACACGCCGGCCAGACCGACCGCGTCAGCAACACGTTCGACCTCTCACTGCTGCCGACGATTTGGGATCGCCTCGCGGCACGGGGCCTGATGGGCCGGTACTACTACACCGACCTGCCGTTCCTCGGATTGTGGGGACCCAAGTACGTGCCGATCAGCCGCCCGATCGACGCGTTCTTCGCCGACTGCGCCGCGGGCACGCTCCCGCACGTGGCGTTCGTTGACGGGAGCTTTGCGCAGGAGCTGACCGGGACGGGGGCGGATGACCATCCCTACAGCGATATTCGCGCCGGCGAGGCGATGATGAACCGCATCTACACGGCGGTGACGCGCAGTCCCGCGTGGAGGAACACGGTCCTCGTCATCAACTTCGACGAGTGGGGCGGGTTCTTCGACCACGTCCCGCCGCCGCTGGCGCCGATTCCGCCGGCCGACCAGGCAGCGGGGAATGCCGATGGCCGGCTCGGCTTTCGCACGCCCACCTTGCTCGTCTCCCCGTTCGCACGCCGCAACCACACGTCGCACGTCCAGTACGACCACACATCGGTGCTGCGGATGATCGAGTGGCGCTGGGGTCTCGAGCCCCTGACCGTGCGCGATGCGACGGCGAATAACCTGGCAGCGGAGCTGGACTTCACCTTCGCCGACGTGCGTGCGCCACTCTATCCGGTGCCGGCGGTGAGCGGAGCCGTCTGTCCCGTTCGTCCACTCGTCGCGGAGGCAACGCCGCGGCCGCACTGGGCGGACCTCGCCGCTGTGGCTCGACGGCACGGGTGGGGTGTGTAGGCCCTATGTTAGGGCCATGACGAAATCCATTCTCGGCGTGGCCCTGATTGGTGCAGTGGTCGTCGTACCGGTGCAGGCGCAGGCGCCGGCGCAGCTGGTCGGCTTCCTGCGCCAGGGCATCGGCCTCGACTCGGCGCAGCTCGCCCTCGTCGAGCGGGGCGAGGGCGTCGTCAAGGTGCTCGATACCAAGGACCGGCGCGACGTGGCGTTGTTCGGGATCATCACCTCCCCAGCGTCGCGTGATGCCTACCTTGGGCAGGTGCGCGACTTCCGGAGTTCGCTGCGCACGCCTACGCGCACCCACTTCGGCATTTTCAGCGACCCGGCGAGCGCGGCGGATGTCGAGGCCGTGACCGTGAGCATGCGAGACGTCGAAGACATGAAGGATTGCCGCCCCGGCAATTGCGTGGTGAAGCTGCCGGCCACGGACATGCGGCGGATCCATGAGGAGACGAACTGGTCCGCCGACGATATCCAGGCCCAATTGAGCGCTTACGCGCGGCGGCGACTCGTCGAGTACGTCACGGACTACCGGGCGCGCGGCGATTCGGCGATGGCGATCTACGACGATCGCGGCAATCTCAACGTGCACTCGAGCGCGGCGTTCGCCGGGTTACTTGCGGAGTCGCCCTACGTCTATGAGAATGTCCCGTCGCTCGGCCGCTACCTCGCCGCCTATCCGCGGGAGAAGCTGGCGGGCGCCACGGAGGTGCTCTTTTGGTCGGAAGACGCGATGCCGCACCTCCGGCCGATCCTCAGCGTCACGCACCAGGTCGTCTACACGCCGCCCGAGCTGCCGGGCGTCACGCTCGTCGCCGCGAAGCAGCTCTACGCCGATCATTACTTCGAGGCGGCGCTCGACCTGACGTGCGTGGTGGACCGCCAAGGGGGGAGTTACCTGCTCGTGCTGCGGCGCTACCGGTTCGACAACATGCCCTCCGGAGGACTCATCAAC
>WNGP01010866.1_pt1 | contig 10444 bp, 10 predicted proteins | sample 5407671 | NCBI WGS metagenome assembly WNGP01 (sample SAMN13153381, study PRJNA577476) | soil metagenome | isolation source: 40 cm soil or saprolite under Garry oak tree replicate 2 | place: USA:California | collected 2016-06-15
CTTGCTGGCTGAGCAGGAGGCCGGCATCGGCGCCTTCTACGTGCTCGTCGCCGAGGATGGCTCGGTCCTGGGCCGGTTCAACCTGGTCAACTTCGAAGACGGCACCGCGGAACTCGGCTACCGGGTCGCGCAGCACGTCGCCGGCCGCGGCGTGGCGACCGCGACCGTCCGGGAGTTGTGCCGGCTGGCGGCGGCGCGGCACGGGCTGCGCACACTCCGGGCGGCCACCACCCACGAGAATGCCGCGTCCCGGACGGTGCTGACCAAGGCCGGGTTCGGCCCGGTTGGCCCGGCCGACCCGGCCGACCTCGGCGGTAGGCCAGGCACCTGGTATCAGCGCGACCTAGCCGCCGGATGACCCCGATCAGCCGCTGGCGACGACTGGTGATGATCTTCTAGTGGCCGCTGGCGCATAACGATCTAGGTGAGTCCGGGGTGCCGGCGCCGCGGATGAACATCGTTGCCGCATCGATGTTCGCCGGGGCGCTTCAGCGGTGACATCGATGTGGCAGCGCTGTTCGCCGGCGAACCACGGTGCCACATCGATGTTCGCGGCGGGGGGCTGAGACGAACATCTCTGCCACATCGATGTTCCGGTGGCGATGTTCCGGTGGGCCGAACTGGGCGCTCAGGGTCCGTGCCGGGCGGCGCGGCGCCGGGCAGGTAGGGGGCCCCGCCCGGCCCCTGATCCTTCGACTCGACGGACGGAGCTGGTCTGCTGTCCCCGCTTTTTGCCGGCCGAGCTAGCCGCCTTCGGCGGCGCGGTGCCTGAGCAGCCGCCCCGCTCGCGCGCCGGTATGGCGGCCCTGCTCGACGGTGAGCACGCCGTTGACGATGACCCAGCGCACACCCTCCGGCTCGCGCTTGGGGTCGGCGAACGTGGCCACGTCGCGGATTGTGGCCGGGTCGAACACCACGACGTCGGCCCGAGCGCCGGGCGCCAGCCGGCCGCGGCCGGCCAGCCCGAACCGGTCGGCGGGCAGGCTGGTCATCCGCCGCACCGCCTCGCTGACCGAGATCTCGCCCCGCCGGCGCACGTACTCGGCGAAGATCCGGGGGAAGGTCCCGTACAGCCGCGGGTGCGGCAGCCCGTCGAGGTCGGGGATTCCGTCCGAGCCGACCATCATCAAGGGGTGCCTGACGTTGGTCACCAGGTCGTCCTCCGACATGCCGAACCCGATGCTGATCGTCCTGCCGCCGCCGGGCGCAGTCAGGACCCGGCGCACCAGGTCGGGCAGCGTCAGTCCCTCGGCGGCGGCCACGGCGCTCACCATCGCGCCCTGGTAGGCGGGGAACGGCGGGCAGGTCGCGAACTGGTTCTGCTCGGCCCACTCGGCGGTGACCGACTCCGGGCTGACGTACTCGGCCATGGGCCCGCTGCTGGCGATGTAGGGGTAGAAGTCGAGCGTGACATCGGCGCCCGCCGCGTTCGCGCGGTCGATCGCGGCCAGCGAGCCGGCGACCTTCCCCCAGTTCGGCCGGCCGCCTGCCTTGTGGTGGGAGATGTGTACCCGGCAGCCGGACTCCGCGCCGATCCCGACCGCCTCGGCGACCGACTCGAGCAGCCGGTCGCCCTCGTTGCGGATATGGCTGGCGTACAGGCCGCCGGCCAGCGCCGCCGCTCCGGCCAGCTCGATGATCTCCTCGAGCGGCGCCCACTTGCCCGGCGTGTAGATCAGGCCCGTGGACAGGCCGCATGCGCCCTGCTCCATCGCGCGCCGCACGTGCCCGCGCATCACGGCGAGCTCGGCCGGGGTGGCCGGGCGCGGCTCGTGCCGCCCGATCGTGATCGACCGGATCGTGTTGTGCCCGACCAGCGCGATCGCGTTGCAGGCGAACCCGGCCGCGGTCACCGCGGCGCGATACCCGTCCAGGTCAGGCCAGTCGGCCCCGTCAACCGACTCGATGTCCTCGACGCCGGTCGCCGGGAAGCCGCTGAAGCCGCAGTTGCCGATCACCAGGCTGGTACAGCCCTGGGCGATCTTGAACTCCAGGCCGGGATGCCGGATCAGGGCCGCGTCGTCGTGCGTGTGCACGTCGATGAAGCCCGGAGCGCAGACGAGCGTGCCGCGGGCATCGAGCTCGGCGGTGCCCGGCCCCGCTCGCACCGGGCCGGGCCCGGCCGTCAGGATCACGCCGTCGCCGATCGCGACGTCCCCGCCGGCCAGCGGGCCGCCCGACCCGTCGGCGATCAGCGCGTCGCGCACGACGATGTCGGGGAAGGACGGCACGGCACCCGCAGCATGAGCTGGTTGCGCTGGGGGAGGGGGTTCACCCCTAGCCAGGCCAGCGGCACCCGGAACGAGGCGTCCCACCGGTAATCGAACACTTCCAGGATGTCGCTGTCGGCCCGCAGCAGGTTCTCGCCCGTGGCCAGAACTAGTGTCTCCACGCCGGAAGAATAACGGGACAACGGCGAGAGAAACGGCAAGAAAGATGAGAAACCCAAAAGGGATGATGCCGCTATCACGGAAACGCCACTGCAGCGGACCGCGCGGGTAATCGGCGTCGAGGCAGGGCACTGCGACGCGCTCGGCAGTCCGCTGTACGCGGGACTCCTGCGTCACGCCGCCGACGACGTGCTGGCGGGCGGGCCGACCGCGGCCGTACTCGACGGTCATCTGTCCGACCCGGGCCGCAGCGCCCTCGCACTGCGGATGCTCGGCGGGGTGCACGCGCTCGTGCTGACCGGCCGCGCCGCGGAACTGGCCGCGTTCTACCCGTCCGCCGGCGGCACCGCGGACCCGGGGCCCGGTGCCGCGAGGGCCTGGCCGGCCCTGCGCCGTGTGCTCGACGGCCACGCCGACGAGATACGGTCCTGGCTTGGCCGCCCGCCGCAGACCAACGAGGTCGGCCGGGGCGCGGCGCTGGCCGGCGCGCTGTGCTACCTCGGCGCCGAGGCCGGCCGCCCCGGCAAGCTGCCCCGAGGTGATCTCGCGGACCGGCGGTGACCTGGACCCGGTCGACCCGGTCAGCGAGCACGGGCGGCTGCGGCTGACCGCGTATGTCTGGGCCGATCAGGCCGCGCGGTTCGAACGGCTGCGGGGTGCCCTGGAACTGGCCGCGCGGATCCCGGCCGACCTCCGGGCGGAGTCCGCGTCGGCCACGATCGCCAGGACGCGGCTGGAGCCGGGCACCTGGACGGTCCTGTGGCACTCGATCATGCACCAGTACCTGGACTCCGGCCAGGCGCGGGAGGTTGCCGACGGGGTCGCCGCGCTCGGCGCCGCCGCGACCGGGTCGGCCCGCTTCGCCCACGTGACGCTGGAACTGGTCAGCGGCACCGCCGACATCCCGGTCGAGCTGACGACCTGGCCGGGCGGACGGCGGCGCAGGCTCGGCACCGCGCCGCCGCACGGGATCCCGGTCACCTGGTCGGGCTAGCGATTTCAGGCCCCTCCAGCTCATACCTGGAGGGGCCTGATCACAGAATGCCCAACGACCGGCGCGAGAGCTGGTAGCGACACGCGAACATCGCGGGCACAACTGGCAACGGACCGACAACCGGCCGAGGCCGGGCCGGCTCGCTCCGGGGGTATTTCCGCGCTGGGACTGGCTCGCGCTGGGACTGGCTTGTGCTGGGACTGGCTACTGCCGGGACCTCGACGCGGCCCACTGGTAGCGGCGCGACCCGCGGCCGAGTATCCGGTCGACCGCCGACGAGACGTCACCCTCCTCGGCGAGCATGCGCCGGATCACGTAGATCATCGTCGGCACCGCCCAGAAGTCGCCGCACACCCACAGGATCGCCGCACCGAGTTGCTGGTCGGCCAGCGGCGGCAGGCTCACGCCGGGCACGTGCGCGTACACCGAGTACCACGACGCCGAGGTCAGGAAGCTCATCGACATCGCCAGGATCCACATCTGCGCGTTGGTCAGCACCAGCGCGATCGCCTGGCCGGCCCGCGATATCCGGATCCGGAACGGTGCCGACGGGATGAACTGGAGCCAGAACAGCACCCCGGTCACCAGGAAGCTGCCGTGCACCAGCCAGATGTGCACGGCCTGGTCGCGCGTCCCGAGGTCGAACGGGCCCGGCAGATGCCAGGCCACCATCACGAGGTTGAACGCGGTCACGGCGACCCACGGGCGGAGCAGGAACCCGCCGGCCGCGCGGACCGGGCGCGACCAGCCGCCGGCCATCACCTGCCTGGTCGCCTCCCGGCCCAGCCTGCCGGGCAGCCCGTCGAGCAGCGGCTGCCAGGGGGCGCCGGCCACGATCAGCACCGGCGCGGCGAACATCAGCAGCAGGTGCTGGATCATGTGCACGAAGAAGTAGCTGTCGGCCCAGTAGTCGATCGGCGACTCGACCGCGACCAGCAGGACGACCAGGCCGCCGTAGAACCACAACGACCTGAGCCGGCGCTGCCTGGTGCGCTCGGGACGTGACCTGCGGGCCAGCCTGGCCAGCCCGACCTCATGCCAGCCCACGGTGATCACCGCGAGGATGGCGAACGGGTCGAACGACCAGTTGTCGGCGAGATAGTGCATCGTTCCTCGCTCAGTGAGGGGGCGTCGCGCTGGCCTGCGCCAGCGCCATCGAGGCGGCACCGAGCACGACCAGCGCGCTGGCCCAGGCGGCCAGGATGCCCTGGGCGCTGGCCGAGGCGAAGCCGGCGGCCAGCCGCTCCGGCGCGAGCCGGTCGCGCCACGGGGGCGCGGCGGCCGGCTGGCCGGCCGCCGCGCGCTCAGGCCGCGGTCCGGCCGCCGTTACGGCCGGCCAGGCCGGCTCGGGCGACGCCGTCCTGGTCACGGCCAGATAGCCGCAGGCGACGAGCAGCAGCAGCGGGATCATGCTGTTCGGGTCGGTGCCGAGGCCGCCGAGGAAACCCAGGTCCTGCACGAGCACCCAGTCCGCGAGGCAGAACACCGCCGCGGCGATCGTGACCGGCAGGAGCAGCGCCCGGCGACCGCTCGCCAGGCCGATGCCGATGGCGGCCAGAGCCGCCACGGCGAGTGCGTTGACGCCAAAACCATGACCCGCGGTCAGCGACGCGAAGCCGCCGACGAAGCGGCCGAGCACCGGGGGCTGGGGCGTTGCCGACATCTCGGCGACCATGGCCGCGAGCGCGCCCGGCTTGCCGTGCGCGGTGCCCGGCCAGAAACCCCGGCCTGGCCAGGCCTGCAGCACGGCCATGGCGACGAGGAAGGTTCCGAGCCCGGCCAGCAGCCGCCGGCCGAGGGCGGCCGAGCGCCAGAACCGGTCGGGCAGCGCGACGAGCACGCCGGCCGCGCAGTAGAACAGGGCCGCTCCCGGCGCCCCGGACAGCACGGTCTGGCCGGGCGCCAAGATTCCGCCGAACGCCTCGCCGAACACCCAGATGGCCAGGCCCCAGGCGGCGCCGGCCAGCCCGGCCAGCCGCGACCAGCGTCCGCGGGCGGCGGCGAGCATCCAGATCCCGATGCCGACCTGGATCCAGACCGCCGCGGCGTTGGCCTGGACCGGGTGGCCGGACCACGCGGCGGCGGCCCAGCCGGCCAGGTGGCGGACCCAGCCGGGCGAGGTCGCCGCCGCTTGGGTAATGATCTTGGAGCCGGTTCCGGCCACCAGCGCGGGCTGTGCCTGGAGTAGGCCGTCGAGCGTCCACAGCAGCCCGAAGCCCAGCCGGATCAGCCTGCGGGCGGCCGAGACCTCGACCTCGGCGGCCAGGCCGGGACGGGCCAGCCGGGCGAGGCGCGCGCGTCGGGCGAGGTCGGGCCGCCACTCCCGGAGTACCGTCCAGCCGACCGCGAGCGCGGCGAGCACCAGCAGCGCGGCCAGTCCCTGGTGCATCAGCGCGGAGCGGAACGCGACCACGACGGCCGGGTCGGGGCTGCCTGGCCCGCTACCCATACAGCACCGGCGGCGCCGAGGCCGGAGACAGCGCCCTGATCGCGGGCTCCAGGGCCGCGTACACGACGCTGCGCTGCGCGTCGAGCGCGCGCCGCGCCTGGCGCAGGGCGGCCAGGTCGGCGGCCTCGGCGGGGGTGCCGCGGTCGGTGAGGGCGGCGGCGACGTCGGCGGGCACCTGCTGGGCGCGCGGAGCCGCCCAGTCGATCAGCGCGGTGATCGCCTTGTCCAGGTGGTAGCTGGCCAGCGACTCGGGCGGGTGAACGGCGGTGAGATCGGCGAGCAGCTCGTTGTAGGCCGGCGAGCAGTTGGCGGCCGCCGTCCTGGCCACGCTGAGCGCGGTCGGCAGATCCCGGCTGGCGCCGGTGTCGATCTTGCGCAGCACGAACAGCGACTCGCGCACGCCGCCGGAACACGACTCGACGTCGGAGTTGAGCTGGTGCAAGAAGCCGCGCAGGTCGGCGGCGCGCTGCCCGGTGGTCGGCCGGTGCGACAACCCCACGGCCACGCCGCCGGCCAGCAGCGCCACCCCGGTGGCGACGGCCCAGCGCGGCAGCCGCCGGGTTGGCCAGCTTCTCGAGCGGAGCGGTTCGTACGGGGGGCGCGCAGGGTCGGTCCTGGAGGTCTGCATCAGGGACACACCCTAGGTCGCTCCGGTCTGCTGGGGGAGGCTCTCCCGGGGAAGGCTACCCGGCGGCGGGGCCGTGTCGGTCGGCCCGGCCGGCGGTGACCGCCTGGTCACGGACGCCTGGTCACGGGCCGCCTGGTCGCGCGGTGCCCCGAGCCTGGCCGGCCGGACGGGGAACGCGAGCTCGAACCGGCTGCCCTCGCCCGGCGCGCTGCTGACCGTCACGTCGCCGCCGTGGCCGCGGGCGACGGCGCGGACCAGGGCCAGCCCGAGCCCGGTTCCCCCGGTGCCGGGGCCGGCCGAGGTCCGGAACCGGTCGAAGATGTGCGGGATGTCGGTCGCGGCGATCCCCTCCCCGCTGTCGGCGACGGTGATGCGCGCGGTCTGGCCGCCGCCGTCGGCGATGACCGATACCGCGATCTCGTCCTGCGGGCCGGTGTACCGCACCGCGTTCTCGACCAGCGCGTCGAGCGCCAGTTCGAGCCGCTCGGCGTCCACCAGGGCGGTCACGGGCTGGATCTGGCCGAGCCGCCAGCGGCGGGCGGCGACCGGTTGCCAGCGCAGGAACAGTTCGGCCGCGAGCATGTCCAGGTCGGTCGGCTCCGGGGTGAGGAAGTCAGGGTTCTCCGCCGCGGCCACGAGCAGCAGGCGCTCGCTCAGCGCCTTCAGCCGCTCCAGTTCCCCGACCACGACGTGGATGTCGCGCTGCTGTCTCCCCGCCAGCGCGCCGGCCAGCAGCTCGGCGTGGCCGAGCGCGATCGTGATCGGCGTCCGCAGCTCGTGCGATGCGTCCTGCAGGAACTGCCGCTGGACCGCCAGCAGCTTCTCCGCCTCGGCCGCGATCCTGGCCCGGTCCCGCGCCGCCATCTTTCGGTTGGACTGCCAGGCGAGGGCGACGAAGACGGTAGCCAGCAACGGCAGGCTGGTCCAGGCGACGCCGTAGGGAATGACCTGCCACGCCGGGAACACCACGATCGCGACGACGCAGGTCAGCCAGAGCAGCAGCCAGGGCGGGGATTCGGCCGCCGGGGACTCGTCGGCCGCCGGGGCGGTCCCGGCCGCCGGCGGCGGGTCAGGACGCGAGGCGGTAACCCTCACCGCGCACCGTCTCAATCAGGGTGAACCCGAGCTTCGCCCTGAGCCGCCTGATGCACACGTCGACGATGTTGGAGCCGGGATCGAACTCGATGCCCCAGACCGACGCCAGCAGCTCGCTCTTGGTCACCGAGTCCCGGCCGTGCTCCATCAGGGCGCGCAGGCAGAGGAACTCGAGCCTGGTCAGGGCAACCGGCCCGGTTCCGCTGTCGGCTTCCAGGCGGCCGGCGTCCAGGGTCAGCTCGCCGACCTGCATGACCTCGCTGCGCTTGGCGTTCTCGCGCAGCCTGGCCCGGACCCGCGCGGTTAGCTCGGCCAGGGAGAACGGCTTGGTCAGGTAGTCCTTGGCCCCCAGGTCCAGGCACTCCACCTTGGTCGCCGGGTCGGAACTGCAGGAGAGAATGAGCACCGCCTGCGCGGGATGAGCGTGCAGGATCGCGGCCAGCGCGGCACGGCCGTCCATGTCCGGCATGATCAGGTCGAGGATCACGAGCTGGTAGCCGCCGCCGGCGGCCAGCCGCACCCCGCTCACCGCGTCGTCGGCGACGTCGACCCGGTATCCGGCGTGCTCAAGTGCCCGGCCGACGAACCCGCTGATCTGCGGCTCGTCGTCGACGAGCAGGATCCGCGGCGACGCCGGGGACGCCAGCGGGTCGGACCAGCCCTGGTCGGCCAAGCCCGCCCTGGCGCCTGCCGTCCGGGAGCCCTCATGTGCCGCGGTCATCGCGCCTTCGATCATTCCTCACAGCGGCCTCGGGGCCAAGGTCACACGCGGTAGGCGGGCAGGCTCGTCGCCCCAGAGCGCCAAACTGGTCCTCGGCAAGTGGTCTACTCCTGCGGCACCGTCAAGTCAAGACATCATCAAGACATCACGGCTAAAGAACCTAAACGCCGTATAACGTTCATGACCCCGCGTGCGGCTCGGTGACCGAACCCGGCCGACCCGGCTCGGCGCGGCTCCTGGCGGCCCGGCTCCCGGCGGCCCGGCTCCCGGCGGCCCGGTCACGGGCGTTCGGGGACCTCGGCCGGCCCGGAAACCGGTGGTGCGCATGATGACAGTTTCGTCATCCGAACCGCAAGGTCTTGCGACGAGTTTCGGCCTCGCAGCACTATCAGTGCAGTCGTTTGCTTTCCGGTGCCGTTTGGATGATCCGCAGCGCCGGACCGAGTCGTGCGCGCTACGCGCCGCGAAGAAGCGAGGTGGTGACTGATGTCCCTGCCGGTCCGCGTAGGAACCTTGCTGGCGGCGTTCCTCGTAGTGGTCGGTGGCGCGATCTTCGTCGTCGTCCAGTTCTTCCTGTCCGGGCCGCCGGTCATCACCGCGGCGGGAACGGCGCAGCAGGTCAACATCCTCATGCAGGAGGACCCGCAGAACACGGTGAGCCACCACCCGGACTGGGTCTCCTACTTCATCCAGGATCCGAAGACCAAGCAGTGGGTGCACACGACCCTGTTCAAGGTCCCCGCGGGAGCCCAGGTGAACGTCACCGTCCTCGGCTACGACGGCTGCACCCCGCTGCGCAACCCGTTCTGGGGCAAGGTCACCGGGACGATCGGGGGCACGGAGACCGTCGACGGCAAGACCGTCAAGGTGCTGGACTCGTGGCGTACCTGCTCGGTAGGCCATACGTTCACGATCCCCGCCATCGGCCTCAACGTGCCGATGGGCTCGCCGACGACCGTGGCGGAGAACAACGCCCTCTGCACTGACTCCCCGTGCACCTCGGGCCCGAAGGCCACGATGAAGTTCAGCTTCCTCGCGCCGAAGCGGCCCGGTTCCTACTTCTGGCAGTGCCGGGTGCCCTGCGGCGGCGGCTTCCTGACCGGGTTCGGCGGCCCCATGCAGACCTTCGGCTTCATGACCGGACAGATGGAGGTGGCGTCCTGATGGCCGCCGACGCGCAGGCGGCTCTGCGGATCTTCCTGATCTGGCTGATCGCTTCGCTGGCCGCGGACCTGCTCCTCTGGTTCGTGCTCGGCCCGCACATGCCGCCGGGCAAGCTGACCTCCTCGGCGGGCGAGGAGCAGACGGCCATCAACATCATGGCCGTCCTGTCGGCGCCGGTCGTGGTCTTCGTGCTGGTCTACTTCGGCTACGCGCTGACCGTGTGGCGGCACCGCGAGGGCGACGACGAGGACGGGCCCCCGTTGTACGGGCACGCCAGGATTCAGACCACCTGGATCGCGGGCACGTCCGTGATCGTCTTGGCGCTCGCGGTGTTCGGCACCGCCTCGCTGATCAGCTCCCACGGCGCGGGCGCCGGCGAGGGCCCGGCGCCGATCTGGAAGCCGCCCGGCAACGTGTCGCTCACCTCGTGGAGCCCGGGTTCGGTGGTCGAGGTGCAGGTGATCGCGCAGCAGTGGCGGTTCGTCTACCGGTATCCGCAGTTCGGCGGGTTCGAGACGTCCAGGCTCGTGCTGCCGGAGGGCCAGTGGGTTCAGTTCAACGTCACCTCGCTCGACGTGATCCACAGCTTCTGGGCCTACCAGCTCGGGGTGAAGGCCGACGCGAACCCCAACGTGGACAACGTCGCTTACACCAAGCCGGAGCACACCGGGAACTTCACCGTGCGCTGCGCCGAGTTGTGCGGGCTCTGGCACGGCGCGATGTTCGACTACGGCAAGGTGGTCTCGGTCGCACAGTTCCAGACGTGGACGTCGTCGACCAAGGCGTTCATGGCCGACGTGACCAGGCTGCTGCCCGCCTACGCGACGACCTACGACCCGACGGTGATACCCGCGTTCAGGAGCGGTCCCGTCATGAAGAAGCTCGGACTGACCTCGGCCGGCGGCGGCTTCTACCCGCCGCAGGACCCGGTCCAGCCATGACCAGCCTGGCCAGGGCAGCGTCCGTTGAAGCGATGAGGTGACTTGATGGCCATCGAGACAGA